>Ga0134126_10000490_pt1 | contig 50560 bp, 45 predicted proteins | sample KB31752_FD_96881 | JGI IMG/M metagenome (GOLD analysis project Ga0134126, IMG submission 96881) | Terrestrial soil microbial communities with excess Nitrogen fertilizer from Kellogg Biological Station, Michigan, USA - KB3-175-2 | ecosystem: Environmental > Terrestrial > Soil > Unclassified ...
CGTCATTTCTTGCGGAACTTCAGTTTCGACGGGTCGAAGCCGGGCGGCAATTGATCAAGACCCGACAGGTTCGACAGATCCGGTAATTCAGGCATGTTGCCGGGTAGCCCGCCGGGCAATGCGCCACGCGTCCTGGGCAGTGTGGGAGTCCGTCCCTTGCCTTTCTTGGCCTTGCGCCCCTTGCGGGTGCTGCGCCGTCCCGGGCCGGCCCCGGCGAAGCCGAACCGACCGGCCACCTGCTGCATCATCTTGCGCGCTTCGAAGAACCGCTCGACGAGCTGGTTGACGTCACTGACCGTCACTCCCGAGCCGCGAGCGATGCGCTGCCGCCGGGAGGCATTGATGATCTTCGGGTCTGCTCGCTCGGCGGGGGTCATGCCGCAGATGATGGCTTCCAGCCGGTCCAGCTGCTTGTCGTCGACCTGGGCGAGTTGGTCTTTCATCCCAGCCGCGCCGGGCAGCATGCCGAGCAGGTTGGCGATCGGCCCCATCTTGCGGATCGCCCGCATCTGCTCGAGGAAATCCTCCAGGGACAGCTCACCACTGCCGATCTTGGCTGCGGTCTGCTCGGCCTGCTCGGCATCGAAGGCCTGCTCAGCCTGCTCGATCAGGGTGAGCAGGTCCCCCATGCCCAGGATCCGGCTGGCCATCCGATCGGGATGGAAGACATCGAAGTCCTCCAGCTTCTCCCCGTTGGAGGCGAACAAGATCGGCGCACCGGTGACCTGCCGCACCGACAGGGCTGCTCCACCGCGGGCGTCGCCGTCGAGCTTGGTAAGGACGACGCCGGAAAACCCCACCCCGTCGCGGAACGCCTCAGAGGTCGAGACCGCATCCTGGCCGATCATGGCGTCGATGACGAACAGGATCTCGTTGGGCCGCACCGCGTCGCGGATATCGGCGGCTTGCTGCATCATCTCGGCGTCGATGCCCAGCCGTCCCGCGGTGTCCACGATGAGGATGTCGTAGTGCCGGGTCCGGGCTTCGACCACGCCGCAGCGCGCGACATCGACCGGATCACCGACGCCGTTGCCCGGCTCCGGCGCGTAGACGTGTACCCCAGCCTGCTCGCCCACGATCTGCAGCTGGGTGACCGCGTTGGGCCGTTGCAGGTCCGCGGCCACCAGCAGAGGCGTGTGGCCCTGGCTGCGCAGCCAGCGAGCCAGCTTGCCGGCAAGCGTGGTCTTGCCGGAGCCCTGCAGGCCCGCCAACATGATCACGGTAGGGGGCATCTTGGCGAATTCGAGACGCCGGGTCTCGCCGCCGAGAATACCGATGAGCTCCTCATTGACGATCTTGACGACCTGCTGGGCGGGATTCAGCGCACTGGACACCTCGGAGCCCTTGGCGCGTTCTTTGATCTGCGCGACGAACTGGCGGACCACCGGCAGCGCGACGTCGGCCTCGAGCAGGGCGATGCGGATCTCGCGAGCGGTGGCGTCGATGTCGGCATCGGAGAGCCTGCCCTTGCCGCGCAGGTTGGACAACGCTGACATGAGCCGGTCGGAGAGGGTGTCGAACACGCCCGTCGCACTCCCTTGAGGTCCGGCGGGGTGATGACCCCGGCGTATGGCAGCTTGTGCGCCAGCGTAGCCGCGCTGCCGCGAGCACGGGCGCCTGGATCGCCGGCTGCCTGGGCCCCACCCCGGGCAGCCGGCGATCCGGCCAGGATCCCTGCGGTGCAAGCGGTGCACCCGCTGCCTGGTTCTCCGGCCCGTACGGCAGCCTCATGCCCGCCCGGCCACCGCCGAGCCACCGATCAGCGTGCCGACACCCGGGCAACGCGGGGAGCGCAAAAAGCCGCGATCGGGCCTAGGTAGGAGTACTCAAATCCGGCGCCCGGTCCGATATCTAGGGGTGGAGACCAAACCTGGCGGTAGGTTGATCTGCCCGCTGTGGCCGGCCGGTCCGACCGTCCTGCTCCTGCTGCAGCGGTACCGTCGGGTCGGCTGGCGGCGCCGCCTCCGGCAGCGGTGATAGTGCGTCGCCTGACGGCTCAGCCGCCTCGACTGGCTGGACTTGCTCAACGTGTTCGGCCTGCTCATCCTGCTCGGCCGGGGTTGGCTGATCGACCACGCCGAGCGCCTCAGCCAGCAGGCGTTGCACCACGGACAGTTGACCGGTGACCTCGGACCTCAGTGCCTTGGCGGCGGTGACCTGCCGCTTGACCTTGACCACCCGGTTGCTCAGCCGCTCACCCGCGATCAGCATCAGCGCATGCAGCGCGGCGATGCTGCGGGTCTGATAATCGCTGACCCAGTCCTGCATCTCGGCCTGGCGCCGCGCGATGTCCTGCTCGGACTGCTGCTCGGCCCGGTGCCGGCGGCCTGCGGATTCTGCGTCGTCAGCGCGACGCCGGCTGGTGGACTCAGCCTCCAGACGCTCACACAGTTGCCTGGTCTCGGCTAGCTGCCGATCAGTCTCGGCGCGGGCGTGGTCACGCAGCGAGCTGGCTTCCCGCTCCGCGTCGGCCCGCAGCTCGGCGGCCTCGTCCTCGGCCATCTGCAGCATTCGCTGGATCCGCGCGGTCGCGGCGGCCAGCGGGGACCGCTGCAGGCGGTCGACCTCGGTGGCCGCTTCCTCTGCATCACGACGCAGGCCATCAGCCTGCCTGGTCACCTCGGCCGCCTCACGACGAAGTCGTTCGAGATTTTCGTTGAGGTCGGCGGCCCGCTGCAGTGCCGCATCCCGTTCAGATCCGAGGATGGCGACGCGGGCTTTGAGTGCGTTGACGTGGTCGATGACCTGCTGGCGGTCGAACCCCCGCAACACGATCTCGAACGGCGGCGGTAAGGGAACAACCTCATCGCGGGATCCGTGCATGTGGCTGGATGGTAGCCCCGGTGCTCACCGGGCCGCGCTGAGCACCGCCCGCTCGACTCGGTCGCGGACCTCGGGCGGCAGCGCAACTCGACCATCGGAGACGCTGTGACCTGGGCGGACACCGTCAGCGGCAGGGACATTAAGGCAGAATGAGTCCACCACCGAAGTGCCCAGCGTCGCGACCCGAGCCCACCGGACGATGACGGCGTTGCTCTCCAACGCCGCGGCAACCCGATACAACAACCCGATCCGGTCGGTGGTGCGCAGTTCGAGGATCACCGCCCCGGTGGCCTCGTCGTCGATCCACAACACTTTGCTGGCGGTGCCGGCCACCTCGGTTGCGGATGTGAAGCCCTCGCCGTAGTCGCGTTCTTTGGCCGCCAGCGCGTCCGCTAGTAGCAGCGAACCGTCCAATGCCCGCATCAGGTCCTGGCGAAGTAGCGCGACGTCAGGCAGCCGACCGAAGCGGGGCGAGACGGTGAAGCTCTCCACCGCCGCGGTGCCTTCGGCAATCTCGACGATGCGGATATCGGCGGAGTGCACCTGCAGCGAATGCAACGCCAGCACCCCGGCAGCCAACGCGAGTACGCCCGGCCGGCCAGGGGTGATGACCATGATGGATGTGGCCCGCCGCCCGACCGCAGTGTCTGCCGCCACGTGCACGGCGCCACCTTGGATGCACCGCTGCACCAGTGCACGGTCCTGCTCGTTCAGTGGCTCCAGAACCGACAAGGGACGTCCAGCCAGCACCGCGCGGCAGCGCTCGGCGAGGTCGGAGATGAGCGCAGCACGCCATTCGGTCCACACGCCTGGGCCGGTGGCCAGACTGTCGGCCTCCGCCAACGCCACCAGCAGTTCCAGCAGGATGGGATCCCGGTCGAGGGTGTCGATCACCCGCTGCGCAGTGGCGGGGTCCTGAAGATCCCGGCGGGTCGCGGTATGGGGTAACAACAGGTGGTGGCGGACCATCGCGCGCAGCGTCGCGACGTCGGAGGGCCACAACCCGAGCCGGTGCCCGATCTGCTCGGCGAGCGCGGCGCCGACCTCCGAGTGGTCGCCGCCGCGGCCCTTACCCAGGTCGTGCAGCAGCGCGCCGAGCAGCAGCAGGTCAGGGCGGCTCACCGTCGTGGTCAGCCGGGCGGCCTGGGCGGCCGCCTCCACGAGATGCCGATCCACCGTCCACACGTGCGCTCGATCCCTCGGCGGCAGATCCCGCACCGCACCCCATTCCGGGAACAGCCGGCCCCACAACCCGGTGCGATCCATGGACTCGATGACGTCCACCGCCGGCGGACCAGCACCCAGCAGCGATAACAACTCCTCCAAGGCAGCCCGCGGCCACGGTTGGCGCAGTTCGGGAGCTGTGTCAGCGAGGGTGCTCAGCGTGCCGGTGGCCACCGGCATTCCGGTTCGTGCCGCCGTCGCCGCAACCCGCAGTACCAGCGCGGGATCCCGGGCGGGATTGGCATCGCGGGCCAGCGCCACCTGACCGCCATGCTCGACCACGCCCTCGTCCAGGGGACGGCGCTGCGGTGTCCGCCCGAGGCTGCGCAGCCCGGTCAGCCGGGCCCGCCCCCGGGGAGGCAGTGCGGCGCGTGCGGCGCGCAGCCCTACATCCACCGCATAGACCACGGTGCGCGCCGCCCCGGACAGGCGCCTGGCCAAGTCGAACCGGTCACCGAGGCCGAGCGCCGCGGCCACCTCGTCAGCCTCCTGGGCGCGCAGCACGTCACGTCCCCGCCTGGCGAGCCTGTGCGCCTCGGTACGCACATCCAGCAGCAGTTCGCGCGCGTCGCGCACGTCCGGACCGGCTCGATCCACGAGCTGGGCTGCGGACAGCGCATCGAGCAACTGCACGTCGCGCAACCCGCCGTGGCCGTTTTTGAGGTCCGGCTCCACCCGGTGGGCGATGTCACCACTGTGGTGCCACCGCTGCTGCGCCGACTCGGTGAGCTCGTCGAGCCGACCACGAATGCCGCTGCGCCACGCGCGCCGCACCGCGCCGGCCATCGCGGTGAACAGTTCCTCGTCGCCGGCGATCAGCCGGGCGTCGAGCAACCCGAGCGCGGCGCGCAAGTCGGTGGTTGCCACCTGCATGGCCTGACCGACGGTGCGCACGCTGTGGTCGAGTTCGAGGCGGGCATCCCATAACGGGTACCACAGCGAGTCCGCGAGCTGGGCAACGTCGCCCTTGCCATCATGTAGCAGTACCAGGTCCAGGTCGGAGTAGGGCACCAGCTCCCGGCGTCCCAGGGCTCCGACGGCGACCAGCGCGCTACCGCAGCCGATGCCCACTGCGGCGCACCGGGAGCTCAGCCACAGCTCGTAGAGGTCCGCCAACGCCGCCCGAAGCGCCGGGGCCGTCAGCTGGCGCTGCCGAGGCGTCCCGCCGAGCAGTGCAGCCCGGGCTCTGACGAGGTCGTCCGCGGAGGCATCTGGGCCGCCGCCGCGCGGCAAGGCACCAGAGCGCGCCATCGCCGCCCCTCCCATCTAGCCGCAAGCACCGCCACCGCCCGGCGCGATGGTGCGGCAAACCTGTGCCCTCGACCTCGATACTGAGGTTTCGCGCCCTGTGTTGCAGCCGCTGAACCGTGGTGTTTCAGCGGCGTGAACTGGACTGCTGAGCGTTACGGCGAGGTTTCCTCGACGTGAAAGTGCTTGGTGGGCACCGGCCAAGCGCACCGGTGCCCACCAGGTATTGGCGTCGCGCCTATAGCGCGTCCAGCCCCCGTTCCCCGGTTCGCACCCGGATCACGGTATCCACCGAGGTGACCCAGACCTTCCCGTCCCCGATCTTCCCGGTCCGGGCGGCCTCGACCACCGCGTCGATGGTCTTGTCCACCTGCGCTTCGTCCACCACCACCTCAACCCGGACCTTGGGTACGAAGTCCACCGAGTACTCCGCCCCCCGGTAGATCTCGGTGTGGCCCTTCTGGCGGCCGAAGCCCTGCACCTCACTGACCGTCATACCGAGCACCCCGATGCGCTCCAGGGCACTTTTGACGTCCTCCAGCGTGAACGGCTTGACGATCGCAGTCACCAGCTTCATCGCCACTCACCCTTCCTGACCGGCCGAGGCCGGGACCTTGCCGGTAGGCAGCGGTTGAGAGCGCTGGCTGTTCGACAAACCGCTGCCGGTGAAGATCGCGCTGAGCTCGTAACCGGCCTCAGCGTGTTCGACCTCGTCGATACCGGTCTGCTCGGCCTCACGATCCAACCGCAGGCCGATGGTGTACTTCAGCACCAGCGCGATGATCAAAGCACCGACGAACGAGTAGATCATCACGGCGAATGCCGCCACGGCTTGACGCACCAACTGGCCGGCGCCCCCGCCGTAGAACAGGCCGTCGACGCCGGCGGGTGCCGACGCAGTGGCCAGGAAGCCGACCAGCAGCGTGCCCGCCAGACCGCCGATGAGGTGCACGCCGACCACGTCGAGCGAGTCGTCGAAGCCGAACCGGAACTTGATGCTGACGGCGAGCGCGCACACCGCACCGGCGATCGCGCCGACCGCGATGGCTCCGAGGGGCGAGACCGACGAACACGACGGGGTAATGGCGACCAGGCCGGCAACGACGCCTGATGCGGCGCCGAGGCTGGTGGGCCGGCCGTCCCGGATCCGCTCCACCAGCAGCCAGCCCAACATCGCGGCACACGTCGCGACCGTAGTGTTGATGAAGGTGATGCCTGCGACGCCGTTTGCGGCAGTGGCTGATCCGGCGTTGAAGCCGAACCACCCGAACCACAGCAGGCCGGCACCGAGCATCACCAGTGGCAGGTTGTGTGGCCGCATCGCCTCACGTGGCCAGCCGCGGCGCCTGCCGAGCACCAAGCACAGTGCCAGACCGGCGGCACCTGCGTTGATGTGCACCGCTGTGCCGCCGGCGAAGTCGATCGCCTTGAGGCGGTTGGCGATCCAGCCGCCGACCGGGGCGCTGACGCCGTCAAAGGCGAACACCCAGTGCGCAACCGGGAAGTACACCACGGTGGCCCAGAGCGCAGCGAATGCCAGCCACGGGCCGAACCGCAACCGGTCGGCCACGGCCCCCGACACCAGAGCGACCGTGATGATCGCGAACATCGCCTGGAACGCCACGAACACTGTCGCCGGGAGAGTCCCTACCAGTGGGATGTCGGCCTTGGCACCCCCACTGGCGACGTAGGTCCCGCCGAACAGTCCGTGCAGCCCCCAGTGCTCGAACGGGTTGCCGATCAGCCCGCGACCGGCGTCGTTGCCGAATGCCTCCGAGTAGCCGTAGAGCACCCAGAGGACGCCCACGACTCCCATCGCGGACATGCTCATCATTATCATGTTCAGGACGCCCTTCGAGCGGACCATGCCGCCGTAGAAGAACGCCAGGCCCGGAGTCATCAGCAGCACCAGGGCCGAGCTGGCGAGCATCCAGGCAGTGTCACCAGTGTCTGGCACGGGCTCACTCCTCTGTGTCGAACACGGCACCACGATCGGGTGGTGCGTGTGAAAAGGGTGAGCAGTGGGTGTTTCGCCCGGGGGCACTCCGCGTTTCAGACACGTTAACTGTGGTGGTGCTGCTGTTACATCCAGGTTGCGATAGGAGTGATGTACGCCCGGAGTAGCCGCGCATCGCTGGAGGAGTCAGCCCAACAGCGCGTCTACGAATGCGGCGGGCTCGAACGGCGCAAGATCGTCGACGCCTTCGCCGAGGCCCACCAACTTGACCGGAACCCCGAGCTCGCGCTGCACGTGAAAGACGATGCCGCCCTTGGCAGTGCCGTCCAGTTTGGTGAGCACGATTCCGGTGACATCGACGACCTCGCGGAACACCCGCGCCTGAATCATGCCGTTCTGGCCGGTGGTGGCGTCCAGTACGAGCAGCACCTCATCGACCTCAGTCTGCTTGGAGACCACCCGCTTGACCTTGCCGAGCTCATCCATCAGACCCGTCTTGGTATGCAACCGGCCGGCGGTGTCGATCAGGACTGTGTCCACGCCGTTGGCGCTGCCCCGCTTGACCGCTTCGAATGCCACGCTGGCCGGGTCGGCACCCTCAGCGCCGCGCACGACTTCCGCGCCGGCCCGCTGGCCCCAGGTGGCCAGCTGGTCGACAGCCGCGGCCCGGAAGGTGTCGGCCGCACCGAGCAACACCCGGCGGCCGTTGGCAACCAAGACCCGGGCCAGCTTTCCGGTCGTGGTCGTCTTGCCGGTGCCGTTCACCCCGGCGATCAGCACCACACCGGGAGTCTTCGTGCCGTTGTCACTGTGCGGTAGTGCCCGCACCGACCGGTCCAGTTCCGGACGCAACGCCTCGATCAGCACATCACGCAGCGCAGCGCGGGCCTGCTCAGTGGTACGCACGCCGCGCGCCGCAAGCTCTTCGCGTAGCCGGTCGACGATCTCGGTGGTGGTAGCCGCGCCCAGATCGGCAAGCAGCAGCGTGTCCTCCACGTCGGTCCATGAATCCTCGTCCAGATCGCCCGCGCCGAGCAGGCCCAGCAGGCTCTGCCCGAACGCCGTGCGGGACCGGGCCAGCCGACCCCGCAGCCGGACCAACCGACCAGCAGGCGCGTCGATCGGCTCGACCAGCTCGCCTGGTGGCGCTTCGGGAGCAGGTGGTGCCGTGACGGCCGGTTCCGGCAGCTCGGGCCTAACCGGCGCCGTTTCGGTGGGCGCGGGCTGAGCCGGCGCCGTTTCGGTGGGCGCGGGCTGAGCCGGCGCCGGAGGAGCCGCACTCGGCGGCCGGGCCAGGTTTGCTGGCGGCGTCGGCCTCGGCCCGGTCGATTTCGACCTACGTTTCTTCGACGGCGCGGCGGGCCGCTTGGGTGGAGCAACTGGCGGCTTCGGTGGGGCAGCCGGGGGCTCGGGGGGAGCAGCCGCCGGCTGCGCAGGCGCAGGCGGCTTGGGCGGAGCAGCCGGGGGCTCGGGCGGAGCTGCGGGCGACTTGGGCGGCGCGGGCGCAGCAGCCTCCGGGCGCGCAGGCGCAGGGGCAGGCGCCTTGGGCGGAGCAGCCGGGGGCTGGGCAGCCGGCGGCTCAGGCGGAGCTGCGGGCGACTTGGGCGGCGCGGACGCAGCAGCCTCCGGGCGCGCAGGCGCAGGCGGCTTGGGCGGAGCAGCGGAGGGCTCAGGCGGGGTAGCCGGCGGCTTGGGCGGGGCCGGCGCAGGCGCCTCTGGGCGCGCAGGCGCAGGTCTCTTAGGCGCGACAGGCGGACGCTTCGGCGGGGCCGGCGCAGACGACTCTGGCCGCACCGGCGCAGGCCCCTTGGACGGGGGCTTAGCCGGAGCAGCCGACGGCGTGGGCGGCGCAGGCGCAGACACCTGTGGCGGGGGTGACGCCTGCGGCGGTGCTGGTGGTGGTCCCCCTCCACCGGAGGAGAAGCTGATGGAGCCGCCCGCTTGGTAACGCTTAGGTGCTGGCGGCGGCGCCTCCACCTGCTGGTCGGGCTTCTCGACGATGCTGATCCGCCGGCGGCGAGCTAGCAACAGGCCCACGGCCAGCGCGACCAGCAACGCCACAGCGATGGCGATGGAGATCCAGACCGCGCTCGACACCAGACCATCCTGGCATCCGTACGCGTAAGTAAGCAGTAGTGGTCAACAACTAGCCCGCGCAAACCGGCCAGCTGAGACCTGACTGTGATATTTCGGACGCCGCCGTGGTGAGGATCCCGGTTCAGGCCCCGGCACCAGCCGCCGGGTGGGAGCACAAGGTTCGGCTAGCGGCTCCATGATCGGAGGTGGCTGCCTGAGATAGCTGTGGCCTAGCCGGCTCGTCCAACGAAAAGTACCCGGGTTGCGGTTGGTGGGTCTGCCAGCCGCACTCATGCTTCAGCCGATGATCATGTCGCGGTGACTCGCCGGGCCGACACCGCACAACCCAACCTCGACCATGGCAGCCATCAACCGGGTCCGGTCGTGATTGACCTGCCGAGATTGCGCCTTGAGCACCTCCACACAGTCATAACCCGATAAGCCGGAAAGCTCCAGATCGGCGAGCGCGCGCGCCGACTCCGGACCTGGCGGAATATCTGCCAGGCCCTCGACCCTGACAGTCTGAGGAAGATCAGCGGCGTTACAGCGATATCAGCAGATCGGTAAATAATGTCGACACGACGACAGCGGCCAACGCCCATAGCTGTTGCACGTGCCGGTGTCGGCGGACACGAAGGCCGCTGACTGAGTAATCGATCAGCTCCGTTACTGCCTTCTCACCTGTGATAACAGCAGGTCGGTGAAATCTTCCGCGGCACGGGCATCGAATTGTTCGTGACGGTACCGGGTCACCAATGAGAGTCGTTGCTCGCAGGTGGCGACGCCGACAGACAAGCTGCATGTCGGGTCGCACGGAGGCGAAAACCACAATTCGGAGGGGGGTTTAGAGCCGAAGGAGGGCACAGCGGGGAGGCGGCCCAGATTCGACAGCATCGCGGTATCGACGAACCGGTCACCGGTCAGGTGAATCAGTCTCGGCACCGCGCGCTTGACCGCCAGCGGTGCCTCCTTCATGGCGTCGAGAAGGTCGTACAAACCATAGGCGCGATCGTTGCGCCGCATTTCATAGGTCTGCTCGGCCACCGCGGCAGTCGCCGACGCCAGATCGGCCCGATCATCCGGCTCCGTCGAAATGCTGACCATGGAGGTGAGATTGCTCACGACATCCCATAGCCGGTCAGCGGGACGGATATTGATCGGCATCATCACCCCGATGCGGTCCGAGGATGCACCGTGTTGGGTGTTCCAGGACTGCACGGTGCGGTGCAGCGCGGCGACGAGGACATCGTTGATCGTCGTATCCGGTGGCCGCTGCACCAGCCCAGGCGTTGTCTTGCCGATATCCAACGCGCGAAAGACGAACCCGAAACCATCACGGTCGGCGCCCCCGACCGCGGCGATGCGGCTGGGTGGATCGAGCGCCTCGTACAGTCGTCGCGGCAGTTCCAGCTTCCGTGCCCACTTTTCACTGCGGTTCTTGGGCGCCAGGAATGACCCGACGTCACGAGCCTCGGCTAGCGGAAGCGGATCGGAGGGGTCCGGCTCCCCCCGGTACGTGCGGGCGATGGTCTGCATCAGGCGCACGGCACCGACTCCGTCGGCGACGGTGTGGCTCGTCGCGAGCAGGACGAGATCCCCACCGGGGCGCCGGGCCAGCGCTACCCGGAATCCTGGACTGGCGTCAAGGGCGATATACGGCGTGTAGAGCTCAGCCCGCAACGCCTCCAGCGCAGTGGCGTCCGGGCAGTCCACCACCCGCAGCGGGTCCCGGTCCACGTCGTCGGCAATGCACCACTGGTAGGAGCTCCCGCCGGTATGTGCCGGCGCCAGTCGAGCCCGGGCCATCGGATGGCGCTGGCAACACGACCGCACCGCTTGCCGGAGCCGGTCGGCGTCCACGCGGTGGTCAGTAGCCACCTCGAACTGAACGTTCCACGCCGCGCGGGTCTCCTGCGTGATCAGCAACGATTCGTCCAACATGGTCAACGGCAGCAACAAAGCCGGCCTCCCCCACGGGACAGTTGACGGGTCGTGCGGCTCCGACCGAACCGGCGGCCCCGCAATCGCTGCGAGATCATCGGGGTAACGGTAACGCCGTCACCGCGCATGCTTACCCCGCACACCTCGTCGGCAACCTCCTCGTCAAGGGGGTGGCCATGAGATGTTCCCAGGCATGAGACTCATCACATGAGCGGGACTACCTTCAATCTTGCGGCCGCTCGGCGGATACTTCACGAACTCACTCCCCGCACGGCCGTACTGATCGGTTCCATGACGGACCTCGGCATTTCCATTCCGGGTTCGGAGTGGACGGTGGGAGAAGCGGCGGCGCACCTGGCTCTCGGCGCTGAGCTGTACGCCCAGTACGCGCACGGCATCGAGCGGCCGGCTTCGATAGATCGCGCGGATCTGGCCGGGAGCCGCCGCCGCAAGCAGGCTGAGCGAATGACGCGAGGCGCCCGGCAGTTAGGCGCCGATCTCCAGCTCGGCATCGATTCCTTCCTGACGGCCACCGAGGGGCGGGTGGCTGAGGATCTGCTGCCCTGGCACCAGGGCACTCTGCCCTGCATCACCATGACCGGCCTCCTGATCGGCGAACAGCTCCTGCACGGGTACGACATCGCACAGGCGATAAACGTCGAGTGGCCGATTGGTGACCAGCCGGCCCGACTCACCGTCCAAGCGGTACTGCCGGTCCTGCCTGCTCTCGTCGACAGCGAGGCCACCAAGAGCATCAATGCCACCTACGAGTTGGCCATCGACGGCGGGCCCCGGGTGATAGTCCGGTTCCCCGACGGCACCGCGAGCGTCGATCCTGCTGCGGGTACGGCCATCGATTGTCAGCTCTCGGGTGATCCGGTCGCATGGCTGCTGGCCCTCTACGGAAGGGTCAGCTGGGAGCAGCTGCTGCACACCGGTCGGGTTAGGGTGACCAGCGGCGACACTGCCCTCGGCAAAGCGTTCAAACAGCTGCTCCGGAACCCGTGACCCGCCTCGCGTCAGGCGGCTCCAGCCGAACCCGCGGCGCCACGCAGGCGCTGCGAGATCACCGTGGTAACGCCGTCGCCGCGCATGCTCACCCCGTACAGCGCGTCGGCAACCTCCATCGTCGCCTTCTGGTGCGTGATCACGATCAGCTGTGAACGATCCCGCAGCAGCTCGAACAGCGCGATCAGGCGGTTGAGATTGGTGTCATCCAGCGCCGCCTCCACCTCATCGAGCACGTAGAACGGTGACGGGCGGGCCCGGAAGATCGCCACCAGCATCGCCACGGCGGTGAGCGCTTTCTCCCCGCCCGACAGCAGGGACAGGCGTTTGACTTTCTTGCCGGGCGGGCGTGCCTCGACCTCGATGCCTGTGGTGAGCATGTCGTCGGGCTCGGTGAGCAGCAACCGCCCTTCCCCGCCGGGGAACAGCGTGGCGAAAACGGTCTCGAACTCGCGGGCCACGTCGTAGAAGGCCTCGGTGAAGACTTCCAGGATCTTCTCGTCGACCTCGGCGATAACGGTGAGCAGGTCTCGCCGGGTGGACTTGAGGTCCTCCAGCTGGGTGGACAGGAACCGGTACCGCTCCTCCAACGCGGCGAACTCCTCCAACGCCAGCGGGTTGACCTTGCCGAGCAGGGCCAGGTCGCGCTCCGCGCGCTGGGCACGGCGGCTTTGCATCTCCCGGTCGAAGCGCACCGGCTGGGGGCTGCTGACCGGCTCGCCGCGCTCCAACGCCAGCTCGTATTCGGCCACCTCGGCCGCGGCCGGCGGCACCGGCACCGCCGGCCCGTACTCGGCGACGAGGTCATCGAGGCCGATACCGAAGTCGTCGGAGATCTTGGTCTCGAGCTGCTCGATACGCAGCCGCTGCGCGGCGCGCAGCAGTTCGTCTCGGTGCACCGTGTCGGTGAGCTTGTCCAGCTCCCCGGCGAGCTCGCGAACCACGGCCCGCACCTGCGCCAGACCCTGCTCTTGCTGCGCGCGCTCGAGGGCCACGGCGTCGCGCTCGGCCACGGCCCGCCGCAGCGATATCTCGATACGCACCAGCGCCAGCTCACCCGCGCGCACGACCTCATCGGCCACCGCGGCGCCGCGCTGCCGGGCCGCAGCGACGGCCGCAGCCCGTTGCCGGGCCACCCGTTCGGCTTGCGCGCTGCGACGCAGGCCCTCAGCCCGGCCGGCCACTGCCTGAGCGCGCTCTTCTGCGGTGCGCAGCGCGAGCCGGGCCTCGACCTCCTCGCTGCGCGCGGTGGCCAGCGCAGCCACCGCCTCGTCGCGTTCGGAGGTGTCCAGCTCGGAGTCCGCAGGCTCGTCCTGCGCCAGCCGCAACCGTTCCTCCAGCTCGGCCAGGCTGGTCAGCGCGGCGGCCCGGCGCTGTTCCATTTCGTCGCGCTGCCGGCGCAGCCGCTCGGCCTCGCCCGATGCCGACCGGGCCGCCTGGCCGAGCCGGGCCAGCTGCTCAGCGACCGCCGACAGTTTGGCGTCCGACTCATGCAGGGCGGCCAACGTGTTGTCGACGTCCTCGGCGCGGGCGGCTTCCTCGGCACCGGCCCCGTCCAGCTCGGCGGCCAGCTGCTCGATGTGCGTTTCGCACTCCGCCAGCCGAGCCTGCCCGTCTTCGATGGCGGCCTGGACCTCGATGAAACTCTGGCTACGGCCTGATCCACCGTGCGCCCAGTCGCCGCCGAGCACATCGCCGTCGACGGTCACCGCGCGGGCGGTAGGCAGCGCGGCCAGCAGTGCCCGGGCCGCGGGCAGATCGTCGACCACCGCGGTGCGCTCCAGCAGCCGGTGCAGCGCCGGACGCAGCTGTTCCGGCGAGCGGACCAGATCCACTGCCCACCGCACGCCAGGCGGCAGATCCGGCCAGGTTGACCGGTCCACCGTAGCTGCTGCACAGCCGCCGGCGCCGACGAGCAGGCCGGCCCGCCCGGCGCCCCGCTCGCGCAACAGCGACAGCGCCATGACTGCAATGTCGAGGTCAGCCACCGCGAGAGCATCCGCTGCGGCACCCAGAGCGGCGGCTACCGCAGCCTCCGCGCCGGGATCCACGGTGAGCAGCGCAGCGACCGTCCCCGTCACGCCGGACAGCCCGGCGGCCAGCAGGTCCTCAGTGCCGTCCTTACGGGCCAATCCGACCGACAGCGCCTCCACCCTGGCCCGCCAGGAGGCCCGCTGCTGCTCAGCCTCGCGGTGTGCCGCGGTGAGCGCTGCGCTGCGCTGCGCCGCGACGGCATGCGCACTCACCGCCGCTTCGTGCCGCTCGTTGAGGCCGATCTCGCCGGCGTGCAGGGCGTCGAGCGTGTGCTGCAGCTCGTCGAACTCACGCTGCGCCACTTCGGCGCGCTCCCGGGCGTCGGCGAGCGCACCGGACAGCCGGTCGATCTCCTCTGCGGTGGCACCCGAGGTGGATCGCAGCGCCTCGACCCGGCCGGCCAGCCGCGCCAGCCCCTCCCGGCGGTCGGCGACAGCGCGGACCGCGGCCAGGTGCGCCCGCTCGGCGTCAGCGACAGCCTGTTCCAGCTCGACGCGCCGATCGAGCGCGGCCGAGAGCACCTCCCTGGCCTGCTCCATCACCGCATGCAGTTCCGCCTCGTTGATCTGCGCGGCCGCGGCTTCGCGCTCCAACTCATCGGGATCACGCCCGGGGCGATGCACTTCGGTGGGAGCGGACAGATGCCGGGATCGCTGCGCAGCCAACTGCACCGTGCCGCGCAGCCGCTCGGCCAGCGCGGAAAGCTGGTACCAGGTGTCCTGCGCTGCCGCCAGCCGTGGCGCCGAGGCGGCCAGCTGCTGTTCCAGTTCAGTTTGCTCAGCACGCGCGGCGCCCAGGTCGCTGTCCACCTCGTCCCGGCGGGCCCTGGCGGCCGTCTCATCGGCCTCGTCCTTGGCCACCGCTGTGCGCATCGTCACCAGGTCATCGGCGTGCAGCCGCAACCGGGCATCGCGCAGATCGGCCTGCACCGCCTGCGCCCGCCGGGCGATCTCGGCCTGCTTGCCCAACGGTTTGAGCTGACGGCGCAGCTCAGCGGTGAGGTCGGCCAGCCGGGTCAGGTTGGCCTGCATCGCGTCCAGCTTGCGCAGCGCCTTTTCCTTGCGCTTGCGGTGTTTGAGGACACCGGCGGCTTCCTCGATGAATGCCCGGCGCTCCTCCGGCTTGGACTGCAGGATCGAGTCGAGCTTGCCCTGCCCGACGATGACGTGCATCTCGCGCCCGATGCCGGAGTCGGACAGCAGCTCCTGGACGTCCAGCAACCGGCAGCTGCTGCCGTTGATCTCGTATTCGCTGGCACCGTCGCGGAACATCCGCCGGGTGACCGATACCTCGGTGTAATCGATGGGCAACGCGCCGTCGCTGTTGTCGATGGTCAAGGTGACCTCGGCGCGGCCCAACGGGGGGCGATCAGCGGTGCCGGCGAAGATGACGTCTTCCATCTTGCCGCCGCGTAACGCCTTGGCGCCCTGCTCGCCCATCACCCAGGACAGCGCATCCACCACGTTGGATTTGCCCGATCCGTTGGGTCCCACCACGCAAGTGATGCCCGGTTCGAAGCGCAGCGTCGTAGCCGAGGCGAAAGACTTGAAGCCCTTCAGCGTCAAGCTCTTCAAGTGCACGGTGCGCCGGACCCTTTCTGCCGTTCTCCTCTGGGCTGCTCCCCTACTGCGTGCCCGAGCAGGGTACCCATGCCATCGCATTCGGCGGGCCCAGCGGGCGAGCGCGAGCAGGCCGCCTCGGAAAACCTCGCGCCGAGCCCGCTGGTGATCGCGCTGGCCTTGATGATGGTCTCCTCGAATTCGGCAGCGTCATCGGACAGGGCGGTGATGGCCCCGCCGACGCCGAAGCTCACCTCGTCCGGCGTGACCACCAGCGTGCGGATGACGATGGCGAGGTCGGCCGCTCCGTTGGATGAGAAGTAACCGAGAGCGCCGGAATAGATGCCGCGCGGACCCCTTTCCAGATCGTCGATGATCTGCATGGTGCGAAGCTTCGGCGCCCCGGTCATCGAACCACCGGGAAAGGCCGCCCGCACACAGTCGACCGCAGAGACGTCCCTGCGCAGCCGCGCCCGGACGGTGCTGACCAGTTGGTGCACATGAGCGTAGCTCTCCACCTCGAAAATGCTCGGGACGTGCACCGAACCGGGCTGCGCGCACGAACCCAGGTCGTTACGAACCAGATCGACGATCATCAGGTTTTCCGCGCGATCCTTCTCACTGGCGACCAGCTCATCTCGCAGAAGGCGGTCCTGTTCCGCGGACGGCCCCCGTGGCCTCGTTCCCTTGATCGGCCTGGACTCGACAACGCCGCCGCCCGACACCCGGATGAAACGCTCAGGAGAGGTACTCAAGACGAACAAGTCGGCGAAACGCAACCAGGCCGCGAACGGGGCCGGGCTTTGCGCACGCAGCACCTGGTACGCGGGCCACGGGTCGATCGTTGCCCTCCCGACCACCATGTTGGTCAGGCATATCTCGTAACTCTCCCCTTCCTTGATCGCCTCGTGGCACCTCGCGATGAGTTCGAGGTACCGGGACCGGTCGTGGCGCAGGCCGACGTCGCCCAGCGCTAGTGACTGCCCGGCCGGCCGGGGCGGCGTGCCGGCCAGTACGTTCAGCCGGGCACCGGTACGTGCAAGCCATTCCCGGGCGCCGATGTCGTCATCGGGATCGGTGAGCGCGAGCAAGTACGTCGTTCCAGTCAGGTGGTCAACGGCCAGCCCGCGATCAGCGAAGATCATGGCTGCGTCGGGGTTGTCCGAGCGGTGCACCAGCCTGCCGCCACATTCGGCCTTCAGTTCGTAACCGAGGTAGCCGACCCAGCCCAGCGCGAAGTCGAACGGCAACTCCGGCACCTCGACGTCCAGCGAGCGCAGATCGTGGTCCAACCAATCGAAGAATCCGGCGCGGTGCACCACGGTCTGCCCCGGCGTGTGCACGGTCACCGTGCCCCGCCAGACGTCGGCGTAAGCGGTTCTGGCCAGCGGACCGCCGGCGTCACCGAGGAAAGAGAATCTGCCCAGCTCGCTGCCCTGCAGGCTGCTGTCCAGCCAGAACGCATGGGGTGAGGATCCGTACAGGGCCTGGAACACGTGTTCTGTGGATGCCGAAGTGACCTGCGCAGCGACCAGCACACGCAGCGCGGGAGTTCTCTTTTCCTGGACCGCTGGGACGGGCTTGCTAGGTGATTTTCGTCGGCTGCCGGAGCGGGGCGAATTGCGTCGGCGCCATCGGCTGGTGAGTCGAGCAAAGTTGCGCAGCAGATCCCTGCCGTGCTCGGTACGGATCGACTCGGGATGAAACTGCACGCCCCACGCCGGGCGATACCGGTGCCGGACGCCCATGATCACACCCTCGTCGGTCCACGCGGTGATCTCGAGGTCGTCCGGTACACCGGTGACGGTCAGCGAGTGATAACGCACGGCTCGTAACGGTGACGGCAGTCCCGCGAACAGGTCGTCACCGTCGTGCAGGACGTCCGACTCGCGGCCGTGGAACAACTCCGGTGCCGAGTCGACCACTCCGCCGCTGAGCTCGCACAGCCCTTGATGTCCCAGGCAGACACCGAGCAGCGGGATCGAGGCGCCCAGTACGACGTCACGGCTGAAACCGAAATCAGAGGACCGGCTAGGCCGCCCGGGTCCCGGCGAGATGATGACATTGTCGAATTCATCGAGATCCGCCACCTGCCAGCCGGGAGCATCATTGCGAACTACGCACGGCTCGATGCCGTTGATTTCGGCCAAGTACTGGAAGAGGTTGTAGGTGAACGAGTCGTAGTTATCGATGATCAGCGTGCGCACGCGTCGCCTCATCCGTGCCGCCGCCGGCCGGGGGCCGCCGTGCTCAGCGCTCGATGAAGCCGCGGACGCCGCGGACGTCCTCGAATCGCTCGATCACCTGCTTCACCTGCCCGGGCGTTGACCCGGACCGGAGCACGGCGAGCAGTCGCTCGCACGCCTCCCGCGGCCCTTCTGCAACGACTTCGACCCGCCCGTCGGACAGATTTGCCGCGTGGCCGGCCAGCCCCAGCATGAGCGCTTGCGAACGAGTCCACCAGCGGAACCCCACGCCCTGAACACGACCATGCACCCAGGCGGTCATTCGCACCGAACCCCCCTTTGTCATAGCTCAATGATGCACCTGGCGGGGGAGACGAATGCCGTTACGGATGGGCATGGCGCGGCCGGGGCTGGCAGCGGGGGCAGGTGTAGGAGGAGCGGTTCATGAACGGCTCGCGGTGGATCGCGGTGCCACAGCGCGGGCAGGGTCGGCCGGCCTGGCCGTAGGCGGCCAGCGAGCGATCGAAGTAGCCGGAAGCACCGTTGACGTTGACGTAGAGCGCGTCGAAGGACGTGCCGCCGGCCGCGAGCGCCTCGGTCATCACCTCCGTGACCGCTGCCAGCACGGCGCGGCCCTGCGCGCGGGTCAGCGTCGCAGTCGGCTGGGATCCGTGCAGCTGGGCCCGCCACAATGCCTCGTCGGCATAGATGTTGCCGATTCCGGACACCAAAGTCTGGTCCAGCAGGGCGCGTTTGAGGCCGGTATGTCGCCGCCGCATCCCGGCGACCACCGCATCGCGATCGAAAAGCGGGTCCAGCGGATCCCGGGCGATGTGCGCTATGGGAGCAGGTAGGCCGTCGACCACGTCCTCCACCGAAAGGCCGCCGAACGTACGCTGGTCGACGAAGCGTAGTTCGGCGCCACCGTCAGCGAACTCGAACCGTACTCTGAGGTGCTTTTCGTCAGCGGCGCCCGGCGGCTGGATCCGCAGCTGACCGCTCATCCCCAGGTGAGCCAGCAACGCTTCGTCAGCGCCCAGATCCAGCCAGAGGTACTTGCCGCGACGCCGGGCGGCACGCAGCTCGCGGCCGGCCAGCCGGGCGGCGAAATCCAGCTCGCCGGCGAGGTGCCGGCGTACCGAACGAGGATGGCTGACCTCGACAGTGGCCACCGTGCGCCCGGTGACGTGTTCGGCGAGGCCGAGCCGGACAACCTCGACCTCGGGCAGTTCCGGCACGCTGAGTTACCCTGCTGGGGGGGCGCTGCCACTGGCCAGCTCGGACAGCGAGCGCCAGGCTGCCTCAGCGGCACGCTGCTCGGCTTCCTTCTTGGTGCGGCCCTGCCCGGTTCCCCGTTCCACGCCTGCTACCACCGCAGTCGCGGTGAATTCCTTGAGATGGTCGGGCCCGTCCTCGGTGATCCGGTACTCCGGCACTCCCAGATCGCGGCTGGCGGTGAGTTCCTGGAGGCTGGTCTTCCAGTCCAAGCCCGCACCCAGTAGCGGAGCCATCACCAGCAGCGGGTCGAACAACCGATGCACCATGTCGCGGGCGACGTCGATACCGTGCTGCAGGTACACCGCACCGATCAGCGCCTCGGTGGTGTCGGCCAGGATGCTGGACTTGTTGCGACCTCCGGTGAGCTCCTCGCCGCGACCCAGCAGCAGGTACTCCCCCAAGCCGGCCGGACCGAGTCCGCGCGCCACTCCGGCCAGCGCGTGCATGTTCACCACGCTGGCGCGCAGCTTGGCGAGTTGCCCCTCGGGCAGGTCGGGATGGGTGCGGAACAGGTGATCGGTGACGACCACGCCGAGCACGGCATCGCCGAGGAATTCCAGGCGCTCATTCGGTTCGAGGCCACCGCTTTCGTAGGCATAGGAGCGGTGAGTGAGAGCAAGCGTGAGCAGCTCGGCATCGATCTCAACGCCGAGAGCGGTGAGCAGCGGGGCCAGATCTGAGGGGTCGCCCCGTGACAGTCGGTTCGCCAAAGGTCTGTCGCGTGGATTACTTACGCCGGCCGGTTGACCTGGCGACCGTCGTACCGTCCGCAGTACGGGCACAGCACGTGCGGCGGCTTCGGCCGCCGGCAGGCGCGGTTGGAACATTCCGCCAGCGTGGGGGCGGTGGTTTTCCACTGGGCCCGCCGCGAGCGGGTGTTCGACCGCGACATCCTGCGCTTGGGGACGGCCACGTTACTCGTTCTCCTCTTCGGTTCCGCGCAACCGCTGCTTCAGTGCGGCCCAGCGCGGATCTATTGTCTCATGCCGATGATCCGGACCGAGTTCCGCCCGCTTACCGCCGCATTCCGGGCACAGACCCGGGCAGTCTTCGCGGCACAACGGAGCCTGCGGCAACGCCAGCAACACGGCATCTCGAACCACCGGCCCCAGATCGACCAGACCATCGACGACCCGGCTGACCTCGTCGGGGTCGGTGGTGCCGTCGGTCGCGGTGTCCGGGTAGGCGAACAGCTCGGTCAACGGCACCTCGAGCCGGTCGGTCAGCAGGTCCAGGCACCGGGCGCACTGCCCGGTGACCGCCGCCGAGGCCGTGCCCGATACCAGCACACCTTCCACCACCGATTCCAGCCGCACGTCCAGAATGATGTGATCTCCCGCCGGAATCCCGATGACGTCGATACCCAGCCGAGCCGGCAGCGGGACGTCACGGTGGTATCGGCGCATCGCCCCGGCACGCCTGCCGAGGTCGCGAGTGTCGATCACCCAAGGCGCGGACGGATCGGGGCGAGCGGGCGCGGTCTTGCGAGGCATCACAGTGCAGGGTAGGCGTTCAGGTCGGGCAACATCACCCGGACGCGGATGTTTCAGCCGTGATACCCGCTCGCCCCGGCAGCCACCGGACCGGCGTGCTGAGCACGGCCGCGCACGAGCGCACGCAGGGTGCGGTTGAGCAGCTCCTCGAACTCCGCGAGGGTGCTCTCGACGTAGGCGTCGCATTCCGAACGGAGCCGGTGGACCTCGCTGCTCGCCTCATCGAGGATCCGGGTGGCTTCAGCGCGGGCGGCCTGCACCACCTGGGTTTTCTCCACCAACCGGGCCTGCTCGGCGCGGCCGTCGGCGACGGCGCGCTCGTAGGACGCCCTGCCGGCCGCGGTCATCCGCTCCGCCTCAGCCTCAGCGCGCGAGGTGACCTCCTGGTACTCGCGACGCCCGGTGGCTTCCAGGCGGTCCGCCTCGGCCTTCGCGCCGGCGACCATCGACTCGGCCTGGGCGCGGGCCTCGGCGACCAGCCGCGTGGCCTCGTCGCGGGCGGCAGCTGCTGCTCGCTCCGTCTCGGTGCGGGCGTCCTCGCGTTGGCGCTGCGCCTCCTGCCGAGCGGTGTCGATCAGTTCATCCCGATGGTCCAGCACGTCCTGAGCATCGTCGAACTCGGCGGGAATCGCGTCGCGGATGTCGTCGAGCAGTTCCAGCACATCGCCGCGGGGCACGATGCAGCTGGAGGTCATCGGTACCCCCCGGGCCTCCTCCACGGTTGTCACGAGCTCATCGAGGTCCTCGAAAACCCGGAACACCCGCCCTTGTAACCGATCACCGTCCATAACCGACATTTTGACCGGTAAGCGAGCTCAAATGCGGGAGCATCCGCCTGATCGGCGTGTCCCCTTCGGCGCCGGCGGTGTCGGTCTCAGCGCGGCTCATCGGCGAGTCGGGTGATGAGCCTTTGGTGCACGGTTGCAGGCAGCAGGTGGCCGACGTCACCACCGTAGGTGGCGACTTCCTTGACCACCGAACTGGACAGAAAACTGTAGTGCGGTTTGCTCGGCAGGAACATCGTATCTACTCCGGACAGCTGGTAGTTCAGCTGAGCCATCTGCAGCTCGTAGTCGAAATCGCTGACCGCGCGCAAGCCCTTCACGATCGTCGCGATTCCGTGGGCCGTGCAATAGTCCACGAGTAGCCCGTGCCAGCAATCGACCCGGACACCCGGCAGGTGCTCGGTAATCTCTTTCAGCATCGCCATCCGGTCGGATACCTCGAACAGGCCTGTCTTGGTCTTGTTGATCAGGACGGCAACGACGACCTCATCGAATTGCCTCGCGGCCCGCTCGATGATATCGAGATGTCCATTAGTGGCGGGGTCGTAAGACCCGGGACATATCGCGCGCCTCATGGCACAGAACTCGTCATAACACGACAACCGTAGTACACCGCGGTGTCGCCATACCGCCGATTCGTGAGTTCTGACACACCGTCCGGCCAGGCAGGCGGCAGTGCCCGAGCCGCCCGCTCCACGACGATCAACGCTTTGGGCGCCAGCCAGCCGCCGCTGACCAGAGCGCTCAGTACCGTACTCACAGCACCGTCATCGAGTGCGTAGGGCGGGTCGGCGAGCACCACGTCGTAGGGCTGGTCAGCACCGCCACGCAACACCACTGGCACATCGGCGACGCTCACCTGCACGGCGCTGCCGCCCTGACCGCCCAGCCCGAGCGCCTCGACGTTGCGGCGCACCACTGCGGCCGCCCGGCGGTCGGATTCCACGAAGCGGACGTGCGCCGCCCCGCGCGACAGCGCCTCCAACCCCAGCGCGCCGGACCCGGCGTAGAGATCGAGCACCCGGGCCCCTTCGAGATCCCGGCGGGCCTGCACAGTGCTGAACACCGCCTCCCGCACCCGGTCGGAGGTCGGCCGGGTGCCATGCGGCGGCACGGTCAGCCGCCGACCTCCCGCCACTCCGGCCACGATCCGCACCACATGACCATGATGCCGCTACGCCGCGCCCGCCTGGTGCGGGTTGGTAGTAGAGAAATGCCGCAGCGGAGGGCGTTGGCGGTACTTGAAGGGCCACCAACATCAGCTGAGTTCGAGGATCAGGTCGCCGCCTTCCACCTGCTGGACTGATTTGATCGCGAGGCGGGCTACCGTGCCGCCCTTGGCGGCGGTAATGCCGGCCTCCATCTTCATCGCCTCGATGGTCGCTACCGTCTGGCCGGCGGACACGGTTTCGCCTTCGGCCACCTGCAGGGTGACCACGCCGGCGAACGGTGCCGCCACGTGGTCGCTGTTGGCTCTGTCCGCCTTTTCGGCGACGGGAATCTTGGACGCAACAGAGCGGTCCCGGACCTGCAGCGGCCGCATCTGCCCGTTGAGGGTGCACAGCACGGTGCGCATACCGCGCTCGTCGACATCCCCGATCGCCTGCAGCTGGATCAGCAGCCGCACCCCCGGATCGAGATCAACGGCGTATTCAAAGCCGGGACGCAGCCCGTAGAAGAACTCCTCGCTGCACAGCACCGAGGTGTCCCCGTAGGTCTCACGATGCGCCTCGAACTCTGCGGTCGGACCGGGGAACAGCAGCCGGTTCAGGGTGCGCGCCCGGTCTTCCTTGAGCCCCTGCCGGTCCTGGGCGGGCAGCTCCGCCATCCCCCGCGGCCCGCTGCGTCCCTTCAATGCCTTGCTGCGCAGCGGCTCGGGCCACCCGCCGGGGGGGACACCAAGCTCACCGTGCAGGAAGCCGATCACCGAGTCGGGAATGTCGAAGCGGGTGGGATCGGTTTCGAAGTCCTTGGGCTCGACGCCGGCACCGACCAGGTGCAGTGCGAGATCACCGACAACCTTGGACGATGGGGTCACCTTCACCAGCCGCCCGAGCATCCGGTCGGCGGCCGCATAGGCCTCTTCGATCTGCTCGAAGCGGTCAGCCAGACCCAGCGCCACCGCCTGCTGGCGCAGGTTGGACAGCTGGCCGCCGGGGATCTCATGGTGATACACCCGCCCGGTGGGTGAGGCCAGGCCGGACTCGAAAGGCGCATAGACCTTGCGCACCAGCTCCCAGTAGGGCTCGAGGTCACAGACCGCCTGCAGATCCAGCCCGGTGTTGCGCTCGGTGTGGTCGGTGGCCGCGACCAACGCAGACAGTGACGGCTGCGACGTGGTGCCCGCCATAGAGGCTGCGGCAGCATCGACCGCATCCGCTCCGGCGTCGATCGCGGCGAGCAGGGTGGCGAGCTGGCCACCGGGAGTGTCGTGGGTGTGCAGGTGCACCGGCAGATCGAACCGGCTGCGCAGGGCCGCCACCAGCGTCCGGGCTGCGGGCGGGCGCAACAGGCCGGCCATGTCCTTGATCGCCAGCACGTGCGCGCCGGCAGCCACGATCTGCTCGGCCAGCCGCAGGTAGTAGTCCAGCGTGTACAGCTTCTCCGCTGGATTGGACAGGTCCGCTGTGTAGCACAGCGCCACCTCGGCGACCGCCCGGCCGGTCTCGCGCACCGCGTCGATGGCCGGGCGCATCTGGGATACGTCGTTGAGCGCGTCGAAGATCCGGAAGATATCCAGCCCGGTCTCGACGGCCTCCTCGACGAAGGCGGCGGTCACCTCCGTCGGGTACGGCGTGTAGCCCACCGTGTTGCGCCCGCGCAGCAGCATCTGCAGGCAGATGTTGGGTATCGCCTCCCGCAGCGAGGCCAGCCGCTCCCAGGGGTCCTCGGCGAGGAAGCGCAGCGCGACGTCGTAGGTCGCACCCCCCCAGCACTGCAGCGAGAGCAGTTGCGGTGTCATCCGAGCGACGTGCGGCCCTACGGCCACGAGGTCCCGGCTGCGCACCCGGGTCGCCAGCAGCGACTGGTGAGCATCCCGGAAGGTGGTTTCGGTGACGCCGACGCCGCCTTGGGCTCGTAACCAGCGCGCGAATTCCTCCGGGCCCAGCGTCAGTAGCCGGTGCCGGGACCCGGTGGGTGGCCGAGAGTCCGGATCGATCGGCGGCAGCTTGCTCACCGGATCGACCAGATCGGGTGGATCGCCGTGCGGCCGGTTCACCGTCACTTCGCCGAGGTAGGTGAGCAATCGGGTGCCGCGGTCGGCGGACTGACGGGCGGTGAGCAGGTGTGGCCGTTGCTCGATGAAGGAGGTCGTGACGTTGCCCGCCTCGAAGTCCGACTCATCGAGTAGCGCGAGAAGAAAGGGGATGTTGGTGGCTACCCCGCGGATCCTGAATTCGGCCAGCGCCCGGCGGGCCCGGCGCACCGCGGTGGGAAAGTCGCGTCCCCGGCAGGTCACCTTGACCAGCAGGGAGTCGAAATGCGCGCTGATCTGGGCACCCGCGTGCATGGTGCCGCCGTCGAGCCGTACCCCGGCGCCGCTGGCAGAGCGGTACGCGGTGACCGTCCCGATGTCCGGGCGGAACTCGTTGGCCGGGTCCTCGGTGGTGATCCGGCACTGCAGGGCGGCCCCGTGCGGCACGATCATGTCCTGGTACAGCCCCAGGTCGGCCAGCGTCTCGCCGGCCGCGATCCGCATCTGGGCGGTGACCAGATCGATGTCCGTGATCTCCTCGGTCACCGTGTGTTCGACCTGGATACGCGGGTTCATCTCGATGAACACATGGTGGCCGCCGCGGTCGACGAGGAATTCCACGGTGCCTGCGTTGACGTAGCCGATCTGCTGGGCGAAGGCGACCGCGTCGGCGCAGATCCGCTGGCGCAGGTCGGGGTCCAGGTTGGGCGCGGGCGCCACCTCCACGACCTTCTGGTGGCGCCGCTGCACCGAGCAGTCCCGCTCGTAAAGATGGATGACGTCGCCGAGCGGATCGGCGAGGATCTGCACCTCGATATGGCGGGGGTCGATGACGGCCTGCTCCAGGAACACGGTGGGATCGCCGAAGGCCGACTCGGCTTCCCGGCTGGCCACCTCCAGGGCCATCCGCAGACCGCTGGGCTCGGTGACCCGGCGCATGCCGCGGCCACCGCCCCCGGCGACGGCCTTGACGAACATGGGGAACCCGATCTCGTCGGCAGCGGCCATCAGTTGGTCGATGTCGGCGGAGGGGGGGCACGACGCCAGGACCGGCACGCCCGCTTCGCTCGCCGCGGCCACCGCTCGCGACTTGTTTCCCGCCAGCGCCAGCACGGCGGGAGGCGGCCCGATGAAGGTGACGCCGGCCTGCCGGCAGGCCATGGCCAGCTTCGGGTTCTCCGACAGGAAGCCGTAACCGGGGTAGATCGCATCGGCGCCGGCGCGCTGCGCGGCCCGGATGATTTCCGACACCGACAGGTATGCCCGGACCGGATGGCCCTTCTCTCCGATCTGGTAAGCCTCGTTGGCCTTGAGCCGGTGCTCGGAGTTGCGGTCCTCGTAAGGGAACACCGCGACGGTCTGGCAACCCAGTTCGTAGGCGGCCCGAAAAGCGCGGATCGCAATCTCCCCGCGGTTGGCGACCAGCACCTTGCGAAACATCTGCCAGCTCCCTTCCCACGGCCGGTACCGACCGGGATCTCCTGGCGTCATCATCGAGCGCATCATCGCAGTTGGTGGCGGCCATTGGGGATGTCTGATTCGCCACCTGCGGACCTCTGCCGCGCACGGGCCCGGAGGGGTATCAAGGATGTGGCAGGAAAGGACAGGGCCATGGGCGCATCGCGGTACCACCATTACCACCGTCGGGACCTGGCGCAGCGGCGAGTGGGCCCGCTGCACGTGCTGCTGTTGGCAGCCGTCCTGACCGGCGCGGGCGTGCTCGCCGTGACACTGTTCGCCTTGCTTGCGCTCACGCAAGGCTTGGTGTTGGGAGTCGGCACGATCGTTGCGGTGCACCACCTGCGCCGCCGCCGTCGCCGAGCGATCTACCGCCAGCAGCCGGTGGCGAGGCCGGCACCGGTGGCCCGGCCTGAGCCGGCCCCGGACTGGCGTGCCACCAGAACCCGATTCGCTCGGCTGCGCAGCGAGTACGGCCAGTTCGAATGCGACGCGCTGGCGGTGCTTCGGCTGCCCGCGCTGACCGATGTCACGGTGCCTTCCACCGGCCGGTTCGTGGACGCATTCGCCGAGGCCCAAGCGCTGGACACCGAAACCGAACCACCGGCTGAGCACCGCGCTCGCTACGCCACCGCGGTGGATCGAGCCTGGCGAGCGTGGCAGGCCGCTCGGGACGCCGCCGAGCGCATCCGGTTGGCGAATATCCCCGAGCAGGAGCGGGCGACGGTGCAGCGGGCCATCAAGCTGCTCACCATGGCACGCGACTCCGACCACGACGCCGAGCGCAGCGCCGCCTACGCCAAGGCCCGCGCGGAACTGGCAAAACTGGACCGCAGCGGCACTGTCCGGTTGCCCCCGGCCGCGGCCGCCGCCCTGGACGCCGCCGCCCGCAGCCAGCTCCCGCCGGGTCGAGCTACGGTCTGATCCGCCGCTGCGCAAACCGGGACGCGGCTAAACCGGAACCACGACCGCCTCGACCCTGAGCGTGTCGAGCAGGCGTCGCAGATCGTCCGGATCGCTGGTCAACACTCGATCGCCCGCACGGGCTAGAGACGCGATGTGGGCATCGACTACATCACAGCTGTGGTCGGCGCCGAGGAGCGCACCCAGGCGCTTGCCAGTATCCAGATCCAATGGTGGGGCGGCTACACCGGCGAGAACCCGGGCCAGCTGAGCCTGCCGGGCACCATTGCGCCACACCTGGGCCACCGCCGCCGGAGAGGTACGAACGGTGATGCGTTCCTGCTGCGCGACACGCAACAGTGCCCCCACCCGCCTATCGCTGCGGTCGACCGCCAAGAGAGCGCCCGCATCGAGCACCAGGCTCACGCCGCGTGCCCCCGCGAGCCGCGAGTGATGCCCAGCGTGGCGGCAGCGGCATCGAGTTCCTCGTCACCGAACGGACCGTCTTCGGCTTCCCACGTATCCAGAGCCGCGGCGAGCAGGTCATTGCGCAGCCGGTCGGCCGCCGCCTGGGCCAGCCATCCCGAGACGCTCATCCCGGCCCGTTCGGCTGCGTCCCGTACAGCCGCGCCGAGAGCGGGATCCATGGTCACCGATAACCGGTCCACATGCATACATACTATCGTATCGCATACTGACGTATGCACGTCTCAGTAGGTCACTGGCCACCCAAAGCACCTCAATCAGCCGGTCGGCCGCTTGATCAGGCTTACACCTTGTGCAGGAATTCGGCGCGGTGCTCGTCGAGCAGGTCCACGGCGAGCCGGGCCAGCTCGGGATGTTCGGTGAGGTCTGGGTCGGCACAGATCAGCTGTGCGGCTGCGTGGCGCGCCGCGACGATCAGGTCCTCATCGCGCAGCAAGGACAGCAGTCTTAGTCCGGAACGGCGGCCGGACTGCACTGCGCCGAGCACATCGCCCTCTCGCCGCAGCTCCAGATCCAGGCGGGCCAGTTCGAAGCCGTCGGTGGTCGCGGCGACCGCATCGAGCCGTTCCCGGGCGGCAGACCCCGGCGGGGAGTCGGTGACCAGCAGGCACAGTCCAGCATGCGAGCCGCGGCCCACCCGGCCCCGCAACTGGTGCAGCTGGCTGATCCCGAACCGCTGCGCATCCATGATCACCATGACGGTGGCGTTGGGAACATCCACCCCGACCTCGACGACGGTGGTAGCCACCAGCACATCGATCTCACCGGCAGCGAAGCACCGCATGGCGGCGTCTTTGTCGTCTCCCGGCAGGCGGCCGTGCAACATCCCCAACCGCAGCGGTGCCAGCGGGCCTTCCGCCAGCTGCGGAGCCAACTCGAGCACCGCCAGCGGCGGGCGCACGTCTTCTTCGCCAGCCTCGCCGGCTGCGTCGCTACCTGGGCCGTCCTCACCGGCGGCATCCTGTCCACCGATGCGCGGGCACACCACGTAAGCCTGCCGGCCGGCGGCGACCTCCTCGGTGATCCGCTTCCAGACCCGGTCCAACCAGCTGGGCTTCTCCCCCACCGGTACCACCGTGGTGGCGATCGGCGACCGCCCGTGCGGCAGCTCGCGCAGCGCCGAGACCTCCAAGTCGCCATAGACGGTCATCGCGACGGTGCGCGGGATCGGGGTCGCGGTCATCACCAGGACGTGCGGGCTGGTGCCGTCGACTGCCCTGGCACGCAGCGCATCACGCTGCTCGACGCCGAAGCGATGCTGCTCATCGACCACCACCAAGCCCAGGTCGGCGAACGACACCCGGTCCTGGATCACCGCATGGGTGCCCACCACGATCCCGGCCGCACCGCTGGCCGCGTCCAGCAGCGCCTGCTTGCGAGCCCGGGCCGGCAACGATCCGGTGAGCAGCGCTACCCGGGTGGCGTGCTCGGCCGATCCCAGCTCTCCGGCGCAGCCGTGCGCACCCAGCATCTCTCGCAGGGACCGGGCGTGCTGCGCGGCGAGCACCTCGGTGGGCGCCAGCAGCACAGCTTGCCGCCCGGCGTCGACGACCTGCAGCATCGCCCGCAGCGCCACCACCGTCTTGCCGGATCCGACCTCGCCTTGCAGCAGCCGGTTCATCGGATGCTCGCCGGCCAGCTCAGCGGCCAGCACCTCGCCCACCTCCCGCTGCCCGGCGGTCAGCGTGAAGGGCAGCGCGGCGTCGAACGCGTCGGCCAGGCCGCCGGGCCGGCGCGGGCAAGCCGGGGCAGGCCGGCCGGCCGACTCCTGACGCCGCAGCGCGAGGGTCAGCTGTACCGCCATCGCCTCGTCCCACTTCAGCCGGCGGTGTGCGGCGGCGATCTCGGCACGGTCCTCGGAGCGGTGCACCGCCCGCAATGCCGCAGCCAACCCCGGTAACCGGTGCCGGGCACGTAGCTCAGCCGGCAGCGGGTCGGGTGGGTCGTCCAGGAGGTCGAAGACCTGCCGCACGCACAGCTGGATGGTCCAGGACGGCAGGTCCTTGGTGGCGGGATAGACCGGGATCAGCGGCCGGGTGAACTCGGCGAGCTTGTCCGCGTCGCCGTCGAGCAGTTGGTATCTCGGGTGCGTGAGCTGCAAGCTGTGGTTTTTGCCGTACGTCGTCACCCGCCCCGCGAACAACGCCTTGCGGCCGGGTGTGAACACCCTGGGCAGCACCCGGTGCTGGTTGAAAAAAGTCAGGTTCAAGGTGCGGGTGCCATCGAAGATCACCACGCTCTGGATGGTGCCCTGTTTGTATTGCATCCGGCGCGACGAGCAGCTGCGGATCTCGGCGACCACGGTGACGTCATCCCCCACCGCAAGCCCCGCGATCGGGGTGAGCTGTCCCTGATCGGCGTACCGGCGCGGGTAGTGCCGCAGCAGGTCACCGACGGTGTGCACATCGAGCTCGCGGGCCAGCAGGGCCGCTGTTTTGGAGTCGATCACCCGATCCAGCGCGTCGTCGATGCCGGCCACTGCTCACTCCACCCCGACCAGTAGCACGCGCTGCGGCACGTCACCGGCGTAGCACATCATCTCGACCTTCGGATGCGCGGCGCGCAGATGTTCGGTCAGCACCTCTGCGAAGCCGCTGGGCGCGTCCTGGCCGAGCAGCACGGTCAGCAACTCGCCGCCCGCTGCCAGCAAACGCGCCACCAGCTCACGGGTTGCGGCCAGTAGGTCGCAGTTGATGACGACGGCCTCGTCGTCGAGTATGCCAAGGAACCCGCCGAGCCCGTCCCGGGTGGTGGTGAGTTCCCCACAGCGGGTCGCGGTCGCGGCGTCGGTCATCGCTGCCCGATCCTCGGCCGGGTGCCGTGCGCCGTCGTGCACCGCAACCGCGGCCACTACCTGCACCGCGGACCCGGCCACCACGACCACCACATCCTGGCCGGTGCCCCCGGCCTGCGCAGCGGCGGCCTCGGCGGCGGTCGTTGCGCTGGGCTCGGCCAGCACGGTGACGTGCCGGGCGCGGGTGGCGGCAAAGACTTCGAGCAGGTCGGCGACGCTGCTGGTGGCCGGCGCGACGACGGCACCTTCCCGGCGGCACAGTTGCGCCACACCGGTTCCGCCGGCCAGCACGAGCACGGCATGGTTTGTGCGGTACCGGTCTTGGCCAGCTGCCCGGTCCGGTACCTGATCGGCGAAGCGCATGATGGTGATCCGGTGTGGCTGTCCGGCTCGCCTGCCGGCGTCGATCGCGGCATCGACGTCGGAGCAGTGCACGTGCACATTCCACAACGCACCCGGCCCGTCACAGGTCGGGCCGGTACCGACCACGGCCACGCAGTCGCCCAGCGTGGCGAGCTCAGCGCGCAACCGCACCACCTCGGCGTCGCCAGCGCCCTCAAGCAGGTACATCACTTCGTATTCGTAAGCTGTGGAGCCACACCCCGCAGGTACCGCCGGCATCACGCTCGAGCGGAGGTGGGCGCTCGTGGCGGGGCGGGCACCGGGACGCTCGGACACCACCGCCAGCAGCGCCTCCAACAACAGGGTCAACCCGCGACCGCCCGCGTCCACCACTCCCGCCGTGGCCAGCGCCGCGAGCTGGCGAGGCGTATCGGCCAGCGCGCCGGCCGCGGCGGCGGTGGCCGCCGACGCCACCTCACCGAAATCGTCGCAGCGCACCGCCACGGCGGCCTGCGCCGCCGCGTGCAACACGGTCAGTACCGTCCCGGGCATCGGGTCGGACACCGCCGCCCGGGCCAGCTCATCGGCCCGGCACAGACCCGCCCGCAGCGCCGCACCGTCCCAGGCCGGGGCCTGCGCTGTGATGAGCGGTTCGGCCAGACCTCGCAGAACCTGCGACAGGATCACCCCTGAATTGCCCCGGGCCCCTATCAACGCGCCGCGGGCCAGCATCGCGACCGTGCTGCCCGGCGCGGCGTCCCGATCGTCACGGTGATTCCGGAGCACCGCATCCAGGCCAGCCCGCATGGTGGCCAACAGGTTCGAGCCAGTGTCCTGATCGGGCACCGGAAACACATTGAGCGCATCGATCTCGTCACGGTGCGCCGCCAACGTGTCACAGCAGGTGACGGCCCAGCGGCGGACCGCCGCCCCGTCCAGCGACTGCAACACCGCGGCTTCTCACCGCCTTCATCGGGGCTTTGCGGAAGGTTACCCAATCGGCAACCCGGGCGGTTGCACAATCGTCCCCGGTGTGCCGCGTCGAATACCGTCGGCTACCCTTAGCGGGCCGCCCGAACACGGGCGTTCCACCGTCGCGAGAAACCCAGGGAGTGTGTGACGTGGCTGCCGTGTGCGATGTCTGCGGCAAGGGACCGGGCTTCGGCATGTCGGTCTCGCACTCGCACCGGCGGACGCATCGCCGGTGGAACCCGAACATCCAGACCGTCCGGGCCGAAGTCAACCCGGGTCAACGTCGGCGTCTGAACGTCTGCACCTCCTGCCTCAAGGCCGGCAAGGTCGCGCGCGTCTGACCGTCAACCTGGTTGACGGTCGTTGTGGCGGCGGCTAGGGCAGCGCCCAGTCGACCGGGTCAGCGCCCAGCTCAGCGAGCATCGCGTTGGCGCGGCTGAAGGGTCGGGAGCCGAAGAATCCGCGATCAGCGGACAACGGTGACGGGTGCGCGGACTCGATGCGCGGCACGTCGCTGAGCATGGGACGCAGCGTGCAAGCGTCTCGACCCCACAGGATTGCCACCAGCGGTTGCGCGGGACGCGCCACCAGCGCCCGGATGGCCTGCGCGGTGACCTCCTCCCAGCCCTTGCCGCGGTGTGAGCCCGGGCGTCCCGGCTCCACCGTGAGCACTCTGTTGAGCAACAGCACGCCGCGCTGCGCCCATGGACTGAGATCACCGGTGGACGGTTTGGGTAGCCCCAGATCGTCGCTGTACTCCTGGAAGATGTTGGCGAGGCTGCGCGGCAGGGGCCGCACACCAGGTTCGACGGAGAACGACAGCCCTACCGCATGGCCCGGCGTCGGGTAAGGATCCTGGCCGACGATGAGGACCCGCACGGCGTCGAACGGTTGGGTGAAGGCCCGCAGGATGTTGGCCCCAGCGGGGAGGTAGCGCCGCCCTGCAGCAATCTCGGCTCGGAGGAAATCCCCGGCGGCGGCGATCCGGTCGGCCACCGGAGCCAGCGCATCAGCCCAACCGAGTTCCACGATCTCCCGAACTGGCGCGACCACTGCGGCAGCCTAGCGGTCGCCGCGCGACCCGAAATGTGCCCACCCTGCCCGGCCCCGGTAGGGCCGGCCGTCGACGGTGACGCCACGGCCTTCGCAGACCAGGCCGAGCTGAGTCCAGCCCGCGGGCAGCGCAGTGGCGGCGGGAAAGCACGCCAGGAGGCCGTGGTCCTCGCCGCCGGTGAGCACCCAGCGCCGCGCGTCGACACCCAACGCGGTGGCCACCTCGACCAGCTCGGCGGCCACCGGCACCGCCGCGGAGTCGATATCGATGGCGACACCGGATGCCTCGGCGAGGTGCCCGGCATCAGCGAGCAGCCCATCCGAGATGTCGATCATCGCGGTGGCGCCCGCCGCGGCGGCCTGCGGGCCGGCGGCGTACGGAGGTTGCGGCACCTGGTGGGCGCCCACGACGGCGGGAGGAGACCGGAGACCCTGGCGCAGCATCGCAAGACCGGCCGCAGACCAGCCCAGCCTGCCGCATACCGCGAGTACGTCACCGGCTCGCGCCCCGCCACGGGTGACCGGCGCCCGGCCGCGCAAATCACCCAGCGCGGTCACCGATATGACGATCTCGGCGGAGCTGACCACGTCGCCCCCGATGATGCCGGCACCGACCCGACCGGTCTCTTCCCACATCCCCGACGCCAAGGCGTCCACCGTGGACACCGGAGTCCGCCCCGGAACGGCCAGCCCGACGACCAACGCGGTGGGCACCGCGCCCATGGCCGCGACATCGGCCAGGTTGGCCGCCATCGCTTTGCGGCCCACCTGGTACGGGGTGGACCAGTCCAGCCGGAAATGCACGCCCTCCACGAGCACATCGGTGGTCACCACGACGCGAGCGTCCGCCGCGGCCAGAACCGCCGCGTCGTCACCCGGACCGAGCAAGGTGCCAGGCGGCAGCACCCGGCCCGCAGTGATCCGGGCGATCAGACCGAATTCCCCCAGCTCAGCTACCGAAGGCAGGTCAGACGGCGGCGGTGGTGGCGCGTTATCAGCGGCTGCACACACCCCTCACACCCCCGATCCAGGCGGTAAGTTTCGTTCCTATCCCTCTTTTCAGCCCCACATGAAGTCCCCACATAATCCGACGAGATGGAAGGCCAGAACCGTGGTTCAGGCATACATCCTCATCCAGACCGAGGTGGGCAAGGCTGCCGCGGTGGCCGCGGAGGTGTCGAGCCTGCCCGGCGTGGCGAGCGCGGAGGATGTCACCGGTCCTTACGATGTGATCGTGCGGGCGGAGGCCACCGACGTGGATCAGCTCGGTCAGCTCGTGGTGGCCAGAGTGCAGAACGTCCAAGGCATCACCCGCACGCTGACCTGTCCCGTGGTCCACCTGTCCTGACGATCGGTCGACCATGTTGTCAGGTAGCTTGCCAGGCAGGGTCGCGCGGCCCGCCGGCACTCCGCGGTGGCCGCTGGCGATCGCATTGGTTCTGGTGGCGGCACTGGTGGTGGGGGTGCTCATCGCCGCCTCGCTGGTGCGCAAGCAACCTCTGGGGCCGCTGGGACTGGCCACGGTACCGGCGCCGGCAGCCGGATCCGCAGACTGCGCGCGGCTGCTCGCCGCGCTGCCCGAGCAACTTGACGGCGGCGCACTCGGCGCCTTGGACCGCCGGCAGCTCAGGGCACCGGCCCCAGCGGGCGCGGCCGGCTGGGGAGAGCCTCCGGTGGTGCTGCGGTGCGGGCTCGACCGGCCCGACGATCTGACCGCCTCCTCGCGGCTGCTGGGCGTCTCGGGAGTGCAGTTTCTCGACATACCCAGCGGTGACACGAGCACCTGGGTGGCCGTCGATCGACCGGTCTATGTCACGGTGGCCCTGCCGGCGAACAGCGGTAGCGGGCCACTCCAGCAGCTCGCCACCGTGATCGCGCGCACGTTGCCGCAACGTGGCCTGGACATCCCCGCGGACGTCCCGCGCTGACTCCGGCTACAGCCGGTACAAACCGTCCAGCACGCGTTCCAGCAGCGCGAGGTCCGGCGCATCCCCCCAACCCGTGGGATTGCGGTGAACGTGCATCAGGCCGGTGTCGATCATGTCGGCAAGCAGCACCCGGGCCACTCCCAGTGGCAGCGAGAGCAGCGCCGCGACCTCCGCGACCGAGCGCATATCGGTGCACAGCTGGGCAATCGCGGCGTGCTCCGCGGAGCAGATCGACGTCAGGTCGCGACCTTCGTCGCTGGTGGATACCAGTGTCTCGACGGCGAGATCTTGCACCGGCCGGGTACGGCCCTGGGTCCAGCTGTAGGGCCGGACGACGAACCGGAAGTCGTCCGGCCCATCCCATCCGTCGACTGCCCACTCGTCGGCTGCTTCGACCACCGCGGTGGGGCGGAAGGGCCCGGTCGCCTTCTCGACAGTCGCCTTCTCGACAGTCGCCTTCTCGACAGCGGGACTGTCGTCGACATCATCATCGGGTTGTGCGTGGCGAGCTCGATACTCCCTGCGGACTGGATCCAGTGCCACCTCGCCGGCCTCGTCGATCCAGGCCGCGTCCTGCTCACTGGCGGGATTATCGGCGCCGCTGCTTCCGAATGACCGGAACAATCGCGATACCTCCATCCCGACACACCACTGTCACCACTGTCAGCACCGCAGGGGCACACGAGCAGCAGTCGCCCGGGCTGCTCCTACGTGCCTAACTACCCTGCCCTGACGAAGTCGCTGGAGTTCACCCGTTTGATCCAGCGAGTCGCGGGCGGTGGCTCAACGCAATCCGGTACCGCGGGCGATCGCGGTGTCGATCAATATCGAGAGCAGGGCCGGGTACTCCACCCCGGTCACCGCCCACATGCGGGGAAACATGGAGATCGGCGTGAAGCCGGGCATGGTGTTGATCTCATTGACGGTGAGCGAACCATCTGGTCCCACGAAGAAGTCCACTCGAGCAAGGCCCTGGCAGTCCAGTGAACGGAACGCGGCAACGGCCATCTGCTGCAGCTCGGCGGTGATGGCGTCGTCCAGTTTGGCCGGTATGTCGAATTCGCAGGCGTCATCGAGATACTTGGCGGCGAAGTCGTACCAGCCTGCCGAATCCTCCGTCACCATCCGGATTTCTGCCGGCAGCGATGCCTCGATCCGCCCATCGGCGAACTCCAGTACCCCGCATTCCACCTCGCGGCCTAGCACTGCCGCCTCGACCAAGACCTTGGGATCGACGGCGCGCGCGGTGGCGATCGCCGCGGGCAGTGCAGACCAGTCCGCCAGCTTGGTGATACCCACTGACGAGCCCGCTCTGGCCGGTTTGACGAAGACCGGCAGGCCCAGCCGGTCGCGTTGTTCCGCGGTGAGGGTGGCATCCGCACCACGCAACACCACTGTGTCGGTGACCGGCAGGCCATCGGCCCGCAACACCTTGCGGGCGAAGTCCTTGTCCATTCCAGCCGCGCTGGCCAGCACGCCGGAGCCGACATAGGGCAGATCCGCAAGCTCCAGCAACCCCTGGATCGTGCCGTCCTCGCCGAATGCCCCATGCAGCATCGGGAACACGACATCCACTCCGGAGAGCACCTCACCGGCGATGCGCACCAGTTCCTTGCGGGTCGGATCACCAGGCAGGGTCAGCGCCGCGCCGGTACCGTCCACGGTGGGCAGCGTGCGGTCCCGGATCGCCAGCTCGGCCGGCTCGTCGCTACCAAGTACCCAGGCGCCCTCCGGGCTAATACCCACCGGGATGACTTCGAATCGCGTCCGGTCCAGGTGGGTCAGCACGCTGCCCGCCGACACGCAGGAGATCGCGTGTTCGCTGCTGCGGCCACCGAAAACAACCGCCACTCGCAGCTTGCGCCCCGTCATGGCGGCACCCTACTCCCGGTCCACCACAGCCCCGACATGGAGACATGTCGGGGTCAGCAGCACCCCACCGAGCCCGATATGTCTCCATGTCGGGCGGGGCGGGGGCTGCGGTGGGGCAGGTTTTGGTCGCGCCAGGCGCGGAAACCGCCGATGACGTCGGTGGCGTTGCGCAGGCCGAGGGTGTGCAGGGCTGCCGCGGCCAGGCTGGAGGTGTAGCCCTCCGAGCAGAGCACTATGACCTGCAGGTCGTAGCCAGTGACCTCCGGCAGGCGGGAATCGCACTCGGGGTCGAAGCGCCACTCCAGGTGGTTGCGCTCGACGACCAGGGCGCCGGGCACCTCGCCCTCCTCAGCGCGCTGCCAGCCAGGTCGGATGTCCACCAGCAGGGCCCCGTCGACCAGGGCCTCCCGGGCCTGTGCCGGCGTCAGGCGCCGCAGCCCAGCACGGGCCTGCGCCAGCAGCTGCTCGACACTGAGCGCCCCGGGTGGCCGGATCACCAATCCACCCCGGCCTGTTCCGCCGCGACATGGCACAGCTGCGGTGGCTCCAACCGGTAGCGATTCATCACCGTGAGCCCCGGCGTGTAGATGTGGACGCTCACCGCGGGAACCGCGCCGATGTTGGTCACCTGGTGAACGTAACGCGGACCGAAGACGCGGCAGCGCCCCGTTTCCAATGTCCGGGTGACCTCCACCGGTGGTCGGCCGGGCTTGGCCGCGACCACCCGTTCGGTCAGCGTGCCCGCCGCGACCGCGAAGGCACCCGACGCCGGGCCGTGATCGTGCAGATCGGTGCCCTGGCCGGGCAGCCAGGACAGTAGCCACACCTCGTGGTGTGGGTTTCGTTCGAGTAGCCGGTACCAGCGGGTGTCGGTGCGGTAGTCGACCAGCGGGCGCCACCGTTCGGGGTGCGCGGCCAGCGACATCGCCAGGCTGGTCGGGCTGCCTGGACGGACCATGTCAGCAGCGGGGACGGTGAGGTAGGGCACGGCATGCACAGCGGGCTCCTCGCGAGATCGGTGAACCGACCGCGCACAGATCACCGCCCGGGCAGGGCAGCCGTCAGGGGTACGCGGTCAGCAGGGTAGGGGGCTCACCGCGCGGGACAGAGCGCACTCGCCACCCGGCGCAGATCCACCGGGGACCGCCGGACATAGACGAACGTGCTGCTCACGATGAATGATCAAACCAGTCGGTAGGGTATTCCGTCAAGGTTCCGGACAACCGGCTCCAGCCGTCGCTTGCCCGAGTCATTCCGGTTTGTGCGCCCGGCCGAGCAGTTCGGCGGCCATCTGCCGAGGTGACTGGCCGTCGTAGCAGACCCGGCGTACTCCGTCGGTGATGGGCACCTCAACGCCGCAGCGGGTAGCCAGCCCCTGGATCGACAAGCTGGACTTCACGCCTTCGGCCACCTGGCCGTGGGTGGATTGCTGGGCTTGTTCCACGGTGTCGCCCGCACCCAGCCGGTAGCCGAAGGAGCGGTTGCGCGACAGCGGTGACGAGCAGGTGGCCACCAGATCGCCGAGGCCGGCCAGGCCCGCAAAGGTCATCGGATCGGCCCCCAGCGCGGCGCCCAGCCGTCCCATCTCGGCCAATCCCCGGGTGATCAGGGTGGCTAGCGTGTTGTCCCCATAACCCAATCCGGCAGCCACCCCGCAGGCCAGCGCAATGACGTTCTTGCACGCGCCGCCGAGTTCGCAGCCGATGACGTCGGTATTGGTATAGGGCCGGAAATAACGGGTCCCGCAGGCGCGCTGCACCGCAACCGCCCGGTCGTGATCGACGCATGCCACGACGCTCGCGGTGGGCTGTTCGGCCGCGATTTCCCGCGCCAGATTAGGACCGGACACCACGACGACATGATCGGGTGTAACCGCTGTGACGTCGATCACCACTTCGCTCATCCGCTTGAGGCTGGTCAGTTCGACGCCCTTGGCCAGGCTGATCAGGGTGGCCTCCGGCGGCATCGACTTGTGCCAGTCGCCCAGGTTGTCGCGCAGCGTCTGGCTGGGCACGGCGAACACGACGGTGTCCACGCCGTCGAGCGCCTCCTTCGCGCACGCCGTGGCCCGCAGGGACGCCGGCAGCGTCACCCCCGGCAGGTAATCCGGGTTGCCATGCCGGCACCGCACCGCGTCGGCCACTTCAGCCCGGCGGGCCCAGAGCACCACATCCCGACCGGCGTCGGCGAGCACCTTGGCGAAGGTGGTGCCCCAGGAGCCCGCGCCCATCACCGCGATCCGCTGCACTGCGACAGTCATGACGGGTGCTCCCGATACCGTTCGGGTTGCCGGGGATCGAAGAAACCGGTGGGCGCCGGCTGTTCGCGGACCTCGGCAAGCAGCCTGCGGACTCCGTCCATCACCCGGTCGGTGGCCTTCCGGAGCAGGGGCCCGTCCACGGGCTGTCGCCGGAACTCCGACAGGTCCACCGGCGCGCCGGCTCGCACGATCACCTCGGTTCGCGGTAGCGGGCGGAATCGCCGACCGTAGTGGTCGTAGACCCGATGCGTGCCCCAATGCACGACCGGCACCACCGGCACGTCGGTGTTCAGGGCCAGCCGGGCGACCCCGGTGTGCGCCGCCATCGGCCAGTGATCCGGGTCGCGGGTGATGGTGCCCTCGGGATAGATCAACACGGCTTTGCCCGCAGCGAGCGCGTCCTCGGCGTGCCGTAGGCTGTCGCCGGCCTCGGCGCTGCCGCGACGCACCGGGATCTGGCCTGCTGCGGTCATCACCCGGCCGGCCACCGGCAGCCGGAACAGATCCTGCTTGGCCAGAAACCGCGGAATCCGGCCTTTGCGGTGCACGAACACCGCGGTGTAAAGCGGGTCCAGGTAGGAGATGTGGTTGCACGCCACGAGCACCGGTCCGAACTCGGGAATGTGCTCGATACCCTCGAAGCGGCGCCGCGCCAGTAGGTGGCTGAGCGGGTAGAACACCACGATGCACAACCCGATGGAAAGCCCGGCCTTTTCCCGCGCCACGCCGTCCTCCTCGCGCTGAGTTCGTGCTTGCAGCCCTGAGCTGACCCCGTCAGGCGAAGTCTTCCCTGCTGCCGGAGTGTGGGTCCAGTGGCCGCCGGCACGGGACCATGTGGTGATGCCCGTGGACCTGCTGGTGGCGATCAAACCGCTCGCCTGGGCCAAGACCCGGCTGCGCGGCGCGGCCGATGGCGGCAGCGGTGACCCGGCTGCACATGCCCGATTGGTCGTCGCCATGGCCCGAGACACCGTCGCGGCCGCAGCCGCCGCGGCGCTGGTGCGCCGGGCAGTCGCGGTCTGCTCCGACGGGGTGGTGTGCCGAGTTCTGGCGGTGGATGGGGTCGACACCGTCGCCGATGAACCGGCCGACGGCCTCAACTCAGCTCTTCGGTATGGCGAGGCCCTGCTGCGCACCGCGGACCCGGCCACGGCAGTCGCGGCCATGCCCGCCGACCTGCCGGCGTTGCGCCCGCAAGAGCTGGACTGCGCGCTGCGCGACGCGCTGGCCACCGGCGGCCGGGCGTTCTGCGCCGATCAGGCCGGCATCGGGACGACCCTGCTGCTGGCCCCACCGGGACACGCGCTGGCGCCCCGTTTCGGACCCTACTCGGCGGCCGCGCATCGGGCCGGCGGCGCCCGGGAGCTGTCCGGTCGCTGGCCGGGTCTGCGCTGCGATGTCGATACCGCGGCCGATCTGGCCCTTGCCCGCGAGCTGGGGCTTGGTCGATTGACGCGAGCTGCACTGCAATGTGGTAAACGGGGCGAAACCTGGGCCTGATACGAGACAATGGCGGGGTGAGCCAGCACCTCACCCCGCTGACTAGCCGGAACACACCGAGGACCGACAGTGCTGTGGTAGCGGTACCACCCGCTCCCCCGGCAGCGACCCCGGTACCGTTAGTGACCGATCTGCCCGAAGACCGCTATCTCAATCGGGAATTGTCCTGGCTGGACTTCAACGCCCGAGTGCTGGCGTTGGCTGAGGACACCAGCCAGCCGCTGCTGGAGCGGGCCAAGTTCCTGGCGATCTTCGCGTCGAACCAGGACGAGTTCTACATGGTGCGCGTCGCGGGGCTCAAGCGCCGCGAAGAAGCCGGGCTGGCGGTGCGCAGCGCGGACGGCCTGTCCCCACAGGACCAGCTGGCCCAGATCGCCATGCGCAGCCGGGAACTCACCGGACGCCAAGCCCGGATCTGCCTCGACTCGGTCAGCCCGGAGCTGGAGAAGCGCGACATCACCTTCGTCACCTGGTCCGACCTTGACGATCAGCAGCGGTTGCGGCTGTCGGGTTACTTCTCCGAAAAGATCTTCCCCGTGCTCACCCCGTTGGCGGTGGACCCGGCGCACCCGTTTCCCTACATCTCCAGCCTGTCATTGAACCTGGCCGTGACGGTGCGTGACCCGGACAGCCGCATCGAGCGCTTCGCTCGGGTCAAGGTGCCCAACAACGTGCCACGGCTGGTGCGGGTGGACAGCGATCAGGACGATCGTGGTTCGCCGCGCGCGACCTTCCTGCCACTGGAGGAACTGATCGGGGCCCATCTCGGCGAGATGTTCGCCGGTATGGAGGTGGTCGACTGGCACCTGTTCCGGGTCACCCGTAACGCCGATTTCGAGGTCGAGGAAGACCGCGACGAGGACCTGCTCAAAGCCATGGAGCGCGAGCTCGCGCGCCGCCGCTTCGGCCCACCGGTGCGCCTCGAGGTGGCCGACACGATGACCGAGCATGTCTTGGAGCTGCTGCTGCGCGAGCTCGACGTCGATCCGCATGACGTCGTCGAGGTGCCCGGCCTGCTCGACTTGTCCTGCCTGTGGCAGCTCTACGCGCTACCCGCCCCGGAGCTCAAAGACCAGCCGTTCGTTCCCGCCACGCACCCGGCCTTCGGGGAAGGCGAAAGCCCCAAGGACATTTTCGCCACCCTGCGCGAGGGTGACGTGGTGGTGCACCACCCGTACGACTCGTTCTCCACCAGCGTGCAACGGTTCATCGAACAGGCGGCCGCGGACCCGCAGGTGTTAGCGATCAAGCAGACGCTCTACCGGACCTCCGGCGACTCCCCCATCGTCGACGCGTTGATCGACGCAGCCGAGGCCGGCAAGCAGGTCGTCGCACTGGTGGAGGTCAAGGCGCGATTCGATGAGCAGGCCAATATCCGGTGGGCCCGGGAGTTGGAACGCGCCGGGGTGCACGTGGTCTACGGGCTGATGGGGCTCAAGACGCACTGCAAGACCTCGCTGGTGGTGCGCCAGGAGGGTTCGACGATCCGCCGCTACTGCCATATCGGCACCGGTAATTACAACCCGAAGACAGCGCGGCTCTACGAGGACATCGGGTTGTTCACCGCCAAGCCGGAGATCGGCGCCGACCTCACCGACCTGTTCAACTCGCTGACCGGTTACGCACGGCAGACGTCCTACCGCAGCCTGCTGGTCGCGCCCTACGGCATCCGGCGCGGCATCGTCGAACGGATCGAGGGCGAGATCGCACACGCCCGCGCTGGCCGCCAGGCCGGGATCCGGATCAAGGTCAACTCTCTGGTCGACGAGCAGGTGATCGATGCGCTGTACCGGGCCTCATTGGCCGGCGTGCGTGCCGACATCGTGGTCCGCGGCATCTGCGCGCTCATCCCCGGACGCCCGGAATTGTCGGACAATATCCAGGTCCGCTCGATCCTGGGCCGGTTCTTGGAACACTCGCGCGTCTTCCATTTCACGGGCGCGGGCGAGCACTGGATCGGCAGCGCGGACATGATGCACCGCAACCTGGACCGGCGGGTGGAGGTGCTGGTGCGGGTGGCCGATCCGGCCGTGACCGACGAGCTGGACGCGATACTCGACTCCGCTTTGGACCCCGCGACCCGGTGCTGGGTGCTGACCGCGGACGGCTCATGGCGACCCTCCCCGTCAGATGGCACGACCGTCCGGGATCATCAAGTGCAGGAGATCCACCGTCACCGCAGGAGTGAGTGACCAGTGCCCGCCCTGATTGCCGCCGGCGCGGTGGTGTGGCGGCGCTCGCCGTCCGGCGAGGTCGAGGTGGCGGTGATACACCGGCCACGCTACGACGACTGGTCGCTGCCCAAGGGCAAATCGCACGCCGGAGAACTACTGTCGGTCACCGCGGTCCGTGAGGTGGCCGAGGAAACTGGCCAGGCCATCACGCTGGGTAGACGGTTGGGCACGACTCGTTACCTGGTGCCCGCCGGCGAAAAGGTGGTCCACTACTGGCTGGCACTCGCCACCGGGGGCGACTTTCGTCCCAGCGATGAGGTCGACGAGTTGCGCTGGCTGCCCGTCTCGGAGGCGCTCGAACTGCTCAGCCATCTCCACGATCAGACGCTGCTGGCCGGCATCGGCGGCCTGACGGCGGTCACCGCCACCGTGTTGCTGGTGCGCCACGGTGACGCCGGCGAGCGCGAGGACTGGCACGGCGATGATGATCTGCGCCCGCTGACCGCTGCGGGCCACCGGCAGGCCAAGGTCCTGCTCGCGCTGCTCCCGCTGTTCGGCGCCCGGCGGATCTACTCCGCATCACCCTTGCGCTGCCGGCAAAGCGTCGAGGGTCTCGCCGCGGACCTCGGAGTGCCCACCATCATCGAGACTCGGTTGTCAGAGGACGGGTACCTGGCTGATCGCGCTGCAGGGCTGCGGCGGCTGCTGGAGATCGCGGCCGAGCCGGGTGGACCGGCCGTGGTGTGCAGCCAGGGCGGGGTGATTCCCGATCTGGTCGACACGCTGGCCGAATCCGCCGGGCTCGAGCCGCTCGATGTGGCGAGCGCGAAGGGCAGCTTCTGGGGGCTGTTTTTCGGTGCAGGCTCATCCGCGTCTGCCCTGCTGCGCGCCGACTACTACGACGACGCAGTGGGCTGCAGTTCGTGAGCTGGGCTGCAGTTCGTGAGCTGTCTGTTGGCCAGGCCGAGCCAGTCAGCGCTGGGTTATCGTGGTCGGCAGCCAGGCTGGGCGCTGCGCCTCGAACGCGTCGATCTCCTCAGCATGCCGCAAGCTCAGCGCGATATCGTCGAGACCTTCCAGCAGCCGCCAGCGGGTGTAGCCGTCGATCGCAAAACCGAAGGTCAGATCCTTGGCCTGCACGGTCTGCTCGGAAAGATCGACGGTGACCTCGGTACCCGGTTCGCTTTCCAACAGCTTCCACAGCAGTTCCACATCGTCGCGCCGGCACTGCGCCGCGAGCAGACCTTGCTTACCCGCATTACCACGGAATATCTCACCGAATCGCGGCGAGATCACCACCCGGAACCCGTAGTCCAGTAGCGCCCACACGGCGTGCTCACGCGACGATCCGGTACCGAAATCCGGCCCGGCGACCAATACGCTGCCGTTGCAGTAGGCCTCGTGGTTGAGCACGAAATCCTCGTGCGCACGCCAAGCTGCGAATAGCCCGTCCTCGAAACCGGTGCGCGTCACCCTCTTGAGGTACACCGCGGGGATGATCTGATCGGTGTCCACGTCAGACCGACGCAACGGCACCCCAACACCCGTGTGCCTCCTGAACGCCTGCATCGTAGGTACTCCTTTCCCCGCGCCTTCCGGTGCGGGGGTTATGTGAGGTCGGAGGGGGACGAGAGGGTGCCGCGGATGGCGGTGGCGGCCGCGACCAGTGGTGAGACCAGGTGGGTGCGGCCGCCCTTGCCTTGGCGGCCTTCGAAGTTGCGATTGGACGTCGAGGCGCAGCGCTCCCCGGCGGCGAGCTGATCGGGGTTCATTCCCAGGCACATCGAACAGCCTGCCGACCGCCACTGGGCACCGGCCGCGGTGAACACCTCGTGCAGGCCCTCGGCCTCGGCCTGGGCGCGTACCCGCATCGAGCCGGGAACGACGAGCATCCGCACCCCGTCGCGCACCCGGCGGCCGGCGAGTACTGCCGCAGCGGCGCGAAGATCTTCGATCCGCCCATTGGTGCACGACCCGAGGAACACCGCGTCCACCGCGATATCGCGCAGCGGCGTGCCGGGTTGCAGGTCCATGTACGACAGCGCCTTGTGCACCGCGAGCCGCTCGCCTTCATCGGTGATCTGCTCCGGATCGGGCACCCGCTCAGACAGCGGCAGACCCTGGCCGGGGTTGGTGCCCCAGGTGACGAACGGGGTCAGCGTGTCGGCGTCAATGTGCACGTCAGCGTCGAAGACGGCGTCGGCGTCGGTGTGCAGCGACTGCCAATGCGCCACCGCAGCGTCCCACTGCGGACCGGCCGGCGTGTGCGGCCGACCGGCCAGGTAGTCGAATGTCGTGGCGTCCGGCGCGATCATGCCGGCGCGGGCACCCGCCTCGATCGACATGTTGCAGATCGTCATGCGGGCTTCCATGGACAGCTGCTCGATCACGTTGCCCCGGTATTCCAGCACGTAGCCCGCGCCGCCACCGGTGCCGATCCGGGCGATCACCGCCAGGATGATGTCCTTGCTGGTGACGCCGGCCGGCAGCGATCCGTCGCGGCTGTGCACGACGACCGACATGGTTTTGAACGCGCGCAACGGCAGTGTCTGGGTGGCCAGTACATGCTCCACCTCGGACGTGCCGATACCGAAAGCCAGCGCACCGAAGGCGCCGTGGGTGGAAGTGTGCGAGTCACCGCAGACCACCGTCATCCCCGGTTGGGTCAACCCCAGTTGCGGGCCTACGACGTGCACGATGCCCTGCTCGACGTCGCCCATCGAGTGCAGCCGCACACCGAACTCTGCACAGTTGCGGCGCAGCGTCTCCACTTGAGTACGCGACACCTCGTCGGCAATCGGCAACTCGATGTCCACGGTGGGGACGTTGTGATCCTCGGTGGTGATCGTCAGATCGGGTCGGCGGACCGGCCGGCCGGCCAGTCGCAGACCGTCGAAGGCCTGCGGGCTGGTGACCTCGTGCACCAGATGCAGGTCGATGTACAGCAGGTCGGGCGCCACGCCGCCCGAGCTGGTATCGGGATTGTCGTCGCCCCGGTGAACCACATGGGCATCCCAAACTTTCGCGGCTAGCGTGCGTCCCATCGGCGTGATTCCTCCGCCATCTGCTCCCGCATGCTGGACTTCTCACATGTCGGGAAGTTAATATCGGTACGTGGAACAGCATAGCGGCATCGGCGTGCTGGACAAGGCTGTGATGGTGTTGCGCACGGTCGCTGGGAGCCCATGCGGCCTCGCCGAGCTGTGTGTCCGCACTGGGCTGCCGCGGGCCACCGCTCATCGGCTGGCGGTGGGGCTGGAAGTGCACCGGCTGCTACGCCGGGACGCAGACGGACGGTGGAGTCCCGGGCCCGCGCTACGCGAGCTGGGCGAAGGCGCCCTTGACCCCCTGCTCGACGCCGCCGCCATGGTGCTGCCGCGGCTGCGGGAGGTCACCGGGGAAAGCGTCCAGCTCTACCGGCGGGAGGGATTGGTGCGGGTTTGCGTAGCAGCCGCCGAGCCGCCCAGCGGTCTACGCGACACCGTCCCGGTGGGAGCCCGGCTACCGATGACCGCCGGATCGGGCGCGAAGGTGCTGGCCGCATGGGCCGATCCGGCTATCCAACGTGCCGTGCTGGGCGAGGCGGTATTCGGCGAGCGAACCCTGTTGGAGGTCCGCAGGCGAGGCTGGGCGCAAAGCGTTGCCGAACGCGAGTCCGGCGTGGCCAGCGTGTCGGCCCCAGTGCGCGATGGGGCCGGCGCCGTCGTAGCCGCAGTATCGGTTTCCGGCCCGATCGAGCGCATCGGTCGGCGCCCGGGCATCCGCTGGGCGGCCGACCTGCTGGCCGCTGCCGAGGCGCTGCACAACCGGCTGTGAGCACAGCGCGGCGAATCCACCGTTTCGTCCTGGCGATTATCTACGCCACTGTGCTTGATTAAAAGGCGAACCGGACGCGCAGCCACGGCGCGTGCGCGGCTATCAGCGCCTAGCTGCGGGTTGACGAAGCTACGGCCGTTCGGGCGTGCGGACAGTGACTTCTTGACGCCGAGCACGAGCGTTTCGGTCTTCACCCGCACCCACCGGTCGACGTTGCCGGCGTTGCCGTGCAGCTCCGGGATCAGGATCTGGCGGCCGCGCTCGGAGTCCCGGGCCTGCGGCTCAGCGTAGATCTGGCGGACCTGGAGCAGGCGCGCGACGGGTGGCCACGCGGTGCGTGGTGATGGAGACCCCGCCGTCCGGGCGGCCGCCGGCGATTTCGCAGGCCCGCAGGCAACAGTGGGTCCACATGTTGAGCTGGATCTCTTTGGCCAGCCGAAGGTAGTTATAGGCGATGTGGGACAGCCAGTCACCCGCCCGGGCCCAGGACTCGATCTCGAATACCAGCGCATCGCCCTCGCGGAGGGTGCGAAACTCAATCTGACCGGCTTCGAGATGACCGCGAAGGGTGGCCAGACGTAGCGAGCACGCGTCGGTGCGAATTACCCGGACCGGCCCATCCCACGGTCCGGGCATCCGCACGACGTAGTCGTCCCCGACCTGGGGTGCCCCATCGGAGCCGCCCAATTGGCGGAAGAAGGCCACCTCCGACGGCACGGCCGCGTTGAGGTCGCCGACGAGGGTGCGCATGAGCTCCTCAGGAGCGCACCGGCTGCCGCGGATCCGGACCCGGTAGCGCCGGTGCAACAGCGGCCCGACACCGTCGGCGACGCGCTGGACGGCCTCGTCGACCACTGCTCCGGGCAGCTCGGGCGGGTGGTCGGCGGCCCCACCCTCGCCCTCCCACCGGTGCAGCACCGTGGTGCGCCACAGGTAGCGCCAGCTGACCAGAACCATGCCGACCGGCCAATGCAGCAGCATCTCGGTGACCCGGCGGGGAGTGAACGCGCGGCCCATCAGCCTCAATCCGTGTCGGTGAGCGCGGGTGATCCGTTCGCCTTGTGGCTTTCGTTGATTACCCTGCGAAAGGTGCGTCAAACGAAGGCGCACGCCGATCCCCGACGGTGCTCGGGCAGGCTTCGGCATAAAAACACTGGCCCGGGGTACTCGCTTGGCGTGACGATCGGGACGGCGCTGCACCGGGTGGGACCGGTCAGCGCGACGTTGCACGCGGCTTCTCTGGGCGCGGTCGGTCTGTGTCTGGCGCTGTGGATCCGCGCCAAGACGGTCGACCAGGAGGAGCGCGGTAACGCCGAACGGCGGGCTATCTTCGTCGGGCTCTGGCCACCGATGTTGTGGCTGCTGGGCGACACCGTGCGGGAGTTCGAGAAGAGATAGCTGAACCCAGGGAGCGGAACCGGTGCGGGAAGCGCTGCTCGGGCATATCGACGTGGCCGCCGCAGTCGACGGGCTGCGACGTCTGAGCGTCAACTATGACGAGGCCGACGCCCCAGTCGCGCATCAGCCGGGAAATTGGCACGTCGATAATCCGCGAACTCTTATCGGCCACGAGCCGACCGGCCCACCGGTGCCCGGCGGCGCCTGGGAGATCGCGTGCGGGTTGGTCAGAGCCTACGAATTCTCCGATCCGGACATCGTGCGGGCGGTGTACCGGCCTTCGGAGGAACTACTCGGACGGGACATGCTGCTCGAGGGCCGCTTTCTGGCGTTGCGGTTCTACCTGGGAGTACGGGTCACCGAGGTGGTGGACGAGACCCGAGACGGCCAGCGGGTCTGGGGGTGGGGCTACCAGACTCTCGACGGGCACCTGGAACAGGGCAAGTTAGTCTACGAGGTGGTCAAGGACCTCCGATCCGGCGAGGTGGAACTGCGGATCCGGACCTACTCCCGCCGCGCGCCGATCCAGAACCCGGTCGTACGGCTGGGCTTCGCGATGTTCGGACGGCGCACCCAGCTTCGCTTCTACGCCGCGGTCGGGCAGCGGCTGCGTAACACGGTGCAGGAGATCCTGCGCGGCGCGCAACCACCGACGCCTGCGTTGACCGGCGACGGTTTGGTGGTCGCGCCCTCCGGCGTGCACCACCACCCGCTTGAGCGTTTCACTCTGCACTCCCACCACCCGGGTGGATAAGCGCTGCGCCGGCTTGGCAGTGCGCAGACCGGGTAATCCGCATTCATGCGCGGACCCCGGTCGTTTCCTTTCCGCTTTGCAGCGACTTACCGGTTACCGGCGCTGCTATTCGGCGTCACCAGTAACACCGCCGGTGTCTGGGTCGATGAGGCGGCGCTGCGCATCCGGTTCGGACCCTGGCGCGTACAAACACCGCTGAGCAACGTGGCCACCACCCTGCACACCGGTCCTTACTCGCTGATCAAAACGATGGGTCCGGCTCATTTGTCCTTCGCTGACCGGGGCTTGACGTGCGCCACCAACAGCGAACGTGGCCTGTGCATCCGTTTTGTCCGACCGGTTCCCGGCATCGAGCCGCTCGGACTGCTACGGCATCCAGCCGTGACCGTTACCGTGGCCGACTGCGACGGCCTCGCCGAAGTCCTCAACCGCTAAATCGCTCGGACGATCGGCCCGTGACCTGGACGGACAGATCACGGGCCGACTGTCGCTGACATTACCGGTGTAGCCCCGACGGGATTTGAACCCGCGCTACCGCCTTGAGAGGGCGGCGTCCTAGGCCGCTAGACGACGGGGCCGCGAGAACGCGATGGTGGCATTCGCTGGGGTACCAGGACTCGAACCTAGACTAACTGAACCAGAATCAGTCGTGCTGCCAATTACACCATACCCCACCGGATGTCCGTATCCGGGCCCTCCCATCAGCCCGAACCGGCACCGGGCAAGGATGGTAGTCGACCGCCTGTGCCGGCTTCCACTGGGCTGCCCGGGTGGGGGTGTCTACGGCTCACCTTCCGCGTCCAGTAACCAGCGCCGGGAGATCGGCTAACTGCCGGATCACCGAGATACCGGCGCCCTGCGGGAGCATGCCGCAGCCTGAACGGTCCAGCCACACTCCATGCAGACCGGCGTCTCGTGCGCCCACGGCGTCGGTATCGAGCCGGTCACCGACGTGCACAGCCTGGCCAGGATGTACCCCGAGAGCATGGCAGGCTCGACGGAAGATCGCCCGGTGCGGTTTGGCTATACCGATTTCTCCGGAGATCAGCACCACATCGAACGCGAATTTCAGCCCCAGTGCATCAAGCTTGGCACGCTGGTGGTCTCCAGCCGCGTTGGTGATCGCGGCCAGTCGCAGTCCAAGGGCGCGCAACGCCCGCAGGCACGGCAGCGCATCATCGAACAACCGCCAGGATCTCCTGACGGCTGCCGTCCGGCGTTCCTCACGCCGGATGACCTCGCCGTCGCAGAGGAATTCACCCCGGCGCGCGAAGAAGTCCTTGGTGCGCTGCCGCAGCATCGGCTCAAAGCCGATCCGTCCGGCCAGGTAGCCCTCGTAATGCTGATCGGTCAGCGCACACCAGTCAACCCACGCGTCATCGGTGCCGAGCAGCTCACGCAATCCCGCGCGAGTCGATGCCTCATAATCGACCAGCGTCGCATCCACGTCGAAGCATACGGCGGCGACTTCGTGGGAAACCAACGGTGCAGGGCTCAGCTCCGACGCAAGAGTCACCCGGTGCACGTTAGATGCCGCCAGCGCGCGCCGACTCTGCTGACCCGGTGAAAACGGGTAACGATTCTGCAGGCGAGTCGTCGCTCTATGTGACCACGCGGCGCGCTGCGTGGTCGGCGCACCGGGGTCCGCGTAGAGCCGGAATCAGTGGCTCGAGCGGTTCCGGGTTCGCCACGGCGACCGCGGTCGATGACGCTGTGTAACCTCCACCTGATCGCCGCGCCTGCTACGGCCAATCAGCGAATAGCCGCGACACCCTCGGTAGGGGAATACGACATTGACATAGGAAGCCTCAATAAGGTCTCGTGGGCACCGGGCTACGGTGACGTGGTCCGAACATTCGCCGGTGAAGGATTCCGTTCTGGGTGCGGTGTCGGTTTGGACGCGGGTGGATCGGTGACCCCGATACAGGCGCAGCGAGCGCCGGCGCCTGGCGATCGGCCTATGCAGTGGCGCGCATTGGGCACGATTGAGGCGGTGATTGCCGGTCGACCGGCTGATCTCGGACCCCCCAGGCAACGGGCGC
>Ga0134126_10000491_pt1 | contig 50517 bp, 45 predicted proteins | sample KB31752_FD_96881 | JGI IMG/M metagenome (GOLD analysis project Ga0134126, IMG submission 96881) | Terrestrial soil microbial communities with excess Nitrogen fertilizer from Kellogg Biological Station, Michigan, USA - KB3-175-2 | ecosystem: Environmental > Terrestrial > Soil > Unclassified ...
ACTGTCCTAAACTGACCCTTGCTTTATCCAGACTGTTCCCGACTGCCGGGTTTCAATCATCACTGAACCGAGTTCACTTGAAGATTTCCATGCCGTGGAATGACAAGCTATCTATATTGGACACCCGCACAATGAACGTTTTCCCCAAAATAGCAAGCGTTATTGCGCACTAAAAGAGTGGGGTAAACGCCCCATGTCATAAACCATTCTCTGGCAAGGCATTTCATCGGTTTGCCGCAGCTTTGCTTTCCCTCGTTCCGCCTTCCTGAGGCACCGCCGCCTCGACCATCGCAACCAATTGTTCCGCTTGATAAGGCTTGCCGATGAAACGATTCTCTTTCGACCCCACCGCTTCGTGCTTTTTAAATTCCTCCTCACTGCCGCACGCGAAGACGACCTTCAAGTCCGGCCGCGTCTGGCGCAATTGATTGGCGAGATCAAACGCAGGCGAATCCGTCAGCGCCAGGTCCGCCAGCACCAGGTCAATATTCCGCGCCTGGCCTTCCCAAAGCACCATCGCGATGGAGCTGCTGTCGGCTTCAATCACGCGATAGCCGTTTCGATTTAAGATATATCGCGCCACGCCGCGCGAGCGTTCGTCCGCGTCCACGAGCAGCACCGTCCCGCGGTTCACCGTGGTCGCAGCCTGCATTTCGCTGGCGGAAGGCAGGAGTTCCTTGGAAATGCAGGGGAGGAAAATCCGGAATTCCGTTCCCGCTCCCACTTCACTGGCGCATTCAATCCACCCCCAATGCTGCCGCACGGCGCCGAAGATGCACGCGAGACCCAGGCCCTGGCCCTTGTCCGGACCCTTGGTCGTGAAGAACGGTTCGAAGAGCCGCTCCTGGATTTCGGGAGCGATGCCGCAACCGGTGTCGCGCACGCTGATGCGCGCAAAATCCACCAGCTCTGAATCCGCGTTCTCGCGGAGGGGCGGATTCTCCACGCGCACCATCGCCGTGCTCACGGTCAAAATGCCTTTTTCCGGCATGGCGTCCCGCGCGTTTTTGACGAGATTGATCAGCACTTGCTCGAGGACCTTCGGGTCGGCCATCACGGGCAGCGGATTCCGGTCGCCCGCGTTTTTGAAAACTATTTTTTCGCCGGCCACGCGCCGGAGGATCAGGTTCAGATTGCTGATGAGGCGGTTCAGGTCCAGCGGGCGCGGCTGAAGCACCTGGCGTCCGCCAATCGAGAGCAGTTGATAGCCCAGATTCGTGCCGCGCGTGGTCACCACGGAAAGCTCCTGCAAACGCTCGGCTGTGGCGGCATCCTGGGTGTTCTGGCGGAGGATGGCGGTGTGACCTTCAATGACGGAAAGGATGTCATTGAAGCGATACGCGGTTGCGCCGGCCACCCGGCTCATGAATTCCATTTTGCGGGCTTGAAATACTTCGCCCTCGCGCCGGCGCGATTGCGTCAGATCATTGATGACCACCAATCGCGCGCGCGCGCCGCCGTAATCGAGATCGCGCGCCGAGAGTTCCACATCAATCAAGCTTTGATCCTTGCGGTAATGCTGCCAGAGACCGCGTGATTCGGAGCGGGCGCACGATTGCGCGAGCTCGCCGATAAAGGCATCCACCTGTTCGCGCGGCAACAGGTCCTGGGGCGAAAGCCGCATGAATTCCTCCGGTGTAAACCCGTAATGGCGCACGGCCGCCTTGTTCACCGCCAAAAATCGGCGCTGTTGCAAATCAAAAATCCACATCGGCTGCGGATTGTCCGTGAAGACGAACCGATATTGTTCCTCCGATTCCTTGAGAATGGCCTCGGCCTGCCGGCGTCGTAAAAGTTCCCGCTGCAATGCTTCGTTCGCCTCGGTCAGCGACGCGGTTTTCTTCTGGATTTGCTGTTCCCATTTTTGGTTCAGGCTTTCCTCGGTGGAACGCGCGCGCTCACCCTGCGAAAAAAGAGTTTGCATGTGCCCCATGCCGATGAGCAACAGCACGGAGCCAATGCCGTAAACAATATCCAACGCCGGATCGGGCCCGAAGCCGGGACCGATCGGGCTCACCGGTTCCAACAAATGCAGGGAGGCGAGGGAAGCGAAAGCAATGACGAGAAACCAACCCACGCGGTGGGTGCCGAAGCGGCGGACCAATTTTAAGCCGTAGGAAGGAACCACCAATTGCAATGCGCCTGCCGTCGCATCAAAAGCTGCGAAACAACTCATAAAGCCTCTTCATGTGTCCATTAGAGGGACACTTGCGCCACTCTTTTAGACGCCTGTTTTCCTTTGCCCATCCAAGGCATTGACCTCACGCTGGTTCCATGCCGTGAGCAATCTCGAATTTTATTAAGCAACTGCTGGGCCAAGGTTTTATCTAGAATGATCAATCGGTCCGCGAAATGTGTCCCGCTTATTGGTATGGAACGCATATTGTCGCCAAGCGACCGTGGAAATTAGCCAGCTACGAAGTGGCTGGTAAATCGTGGTTACACACAACTTTGTCCTGAAAGGACAACGGAAAAGGCCATCCGTTCCAGCGTCCTTTCAGGACGCGCCCATAATTTGTCGGGATTTCCAGCCACTCCGTGGCTGGCTAATTTCCTGAGTCGCTTCGCGACACCTGATGATTTCCGCGGAGCTAAACAGCCTTGTAAAGTTAACGAGCCAAGTTTTAAATCCTCCCGTGCACAACGTAGCCAAGGCTGCCAAAATCAAAATGTGCAACGGCGAAACCATCGTGGAATGGGTGCCGAATGCCGTCCGGAATGCTTTTGAGTAAGCGCAATCCCAACCATGAATATTCAAAGCCTCGTCGCCGTGATCTTGCGCCTCCTCGCGCTAGATTTTTTGTATTGGTCGATATTATCCATGCTTGAATTAGCGGAAAAAATCTATTCGTACGAGAAAGAAAGTGCCCTCGCTGGGATGGGTGCTTGGATAGTTGTACCTTGGCTGGTCATCGTCCTGTTGGTTGTAGCCGAGGTTCTTTTGTGGATTTTCGCTCCGGCCATCGCACGATTGGTTTCACGTGGCGTGCCGCAGGACATTTCGCTCGGGGCACTCACGCTCGCGGATTGTTATTCAGTTGCGTTTATTGGTGTTGGCTTGATGTGCATCGCCAACCGATTACCACAGGCCATCACTTGGGCTCATTATCTTCTTCGTTCGGCGGCTTCGAACTCCACGGATGTGTTTATATGGGGGCAGTTGCGATGGTACGATATTGTCCAAGTCGCAATCGGCCTGACGATAGGAATTGTTTTGTTTGTAAACGGCCGCAAATGGTCGGTTTCGCTGGCGCGCCGCGATACCGCCGGTTCTCTGCCGGCAACGCCCGAGGATAAGAGCGGCGAAGGCGCGGCATGAACCCGCTCCGCGAGAATTGTGATTTGGAGCTGGGAGTTTCTCTGGATCTTGGACGCTTGGAATTTGGAGCTTTTCACCGTTGACTTCTTTGGCCGGGCGTGGCTGATTTCTAGTGCCCTCCACTCCAACCAGGCTTATGCAAAGCGATTCAAAACTGAATCGGGCGGATCTGGTAGTCACTTACATTGGCGGCCCAACGGCGCTTTTCAAATGGGACGGGTTGCGAATTCTCACCGATCCCACGTTTGATCCCGCGGGTTCCACCTACGCCACCAACGTTTACACGCTGAAGAAACGCGAAGGTCCGGCCATGCCTCTTGAAAAACTCGGGCGGGTGGACCTCGTTCTATTGAGCCACGATCATCATTTCGACAATCTGGACCGCGCCGGCCGGGCGCTGCTCCCGACCGCCGGCAAGGTCCTAACCACCGGCATCGGCGCTCAGCGCCTTGGCGGCCACGCTGTGGGGATCCCGCCTTGGCGAAGCATGGAAATTTCCAGTCCGCGCGGTCGCGTCCTGCGCGTGACGGCCACGCCCGCGCGCCATGGACCCGTCGGCGGTGATCGCGGACCCGTGGTTGGCTTTGTTTTAAATTACACCGATGCCCCGCAGGATTGCGTTTATATTTCCGGCGACACCGTCTGGTATGAAGGCGTGGAAGAAGTCGCGAGGCGATTTCGTGTAACGATGGCCGTGCTGTTCATGGGCGCGGCTGTGGTGCCGCGCGTTGGGCCAGCGCATCTGACCATGTCGGCGACCGAGGGCGTGTACGCGGCGCGGCTATTCGGCCATGCGAGGATCGTGCCGTTGCATTGCTCCGGCTGGGAGCATTACACGGAATCGCGGGCGGACATTCAGCGCGCGTTTTCCGATGCGGGCGTGCAATCGCGCCTGTGCTGGCTCGAGCCGGGAGTGGCCAAAATTTTCAGCATCAAGGAACTGGTGTAAATGTTCTGGTTTTTTCCACCATCGCACAAACCCACCACGTCCGAATACGCCGTGCTGTTTGTTTTCGCCTCGATCGGGTTCATAGCCTTGGGCACTGCGGCACTCGTGATGGGTTTTCGCGCGCCGCCGGAGAAGCACGCGCTGGCCGTCCAATTGGAATGGCGCGGCGTCTGGTGCCTCGTGCTTGGGGCGGTGATCGGTTTTTGTGTGTGGTTGTACAACCGATTGGTGGATTGATTGACCATGCTTTTCATGTCTGCCGCTTTCCACAATTCTCGTATCCGCTTTGCCGAAGAATCGCGTTGCAGAAATCATCGTGGTCGCGAAGCGATTTCAGGAAATTAGCCAGCCACGAAGTGGCTGGAAATCCAGTCACACAGAAAAGCGTCCTGAAGGGACGCTGGAGTCGATCTCTAGTTCCGTTGTCCTTTCAGGACAAGCCTCTTTATCATGATCAACCAGCCACATTGCGGCTGGCTAATTTCCCAGGCCGCTTTGCGACTGGTGCAATGCAGAGCGGCATTACGCATTCTCCCGCCCGGTTTTGGAGCACTCACCCCATGGAAGGAGGCCTTGCCGCGAATGACGTTCCCCATGGGCTCCGCGCCGTTGGGATGGCGCGGAAATCAACCAATCAGTCGAAGGAGTAAATTATGTCAAAGACCGTGCTTAAGAACTTGGTTTGGCTCGCGTTGCCGCTCGGGTTGGCCGTGGGATGCGCCTCAAATCGTCCCGCAGCAAGCGAAGCTTCCTATGATGCGACCGCCGCCGTGTTGACGCCGACTTCCAGCGAACCTGAGTCACAGATTTACGTCAGCTCGGACGCTGAAATGAACACGCCGCCAAAAGGAACGTCACCCCAAACCTGGGCCATCGCCCAGGCCATTCAGCAAAAATTGTTGAGCGATCCATCGCTTGCGCCGCTGGGCAGCACGTTGGTGGCGAAGGTCAGCACCGATGGCGATGTGACGCTGACCGGCAATGTGGCCTCGCAGTCGGAACAGGACCGCGTGCGTGAGAGTATTTCCACGCTGCCAGGCGTGCGCAATGTCAATGACCAGCAATTGGCCGTCGGTCATTTCAACGGTCCAAGCTCCCTGAATACGACGAGTCCGCAGCAATAGGCCGCGCGCTGGAATCATGGTTTAGCCGTCGGCGCATTCGTGGTTGTCAGAGTTGAAGGCCGCGTGGCGCCGCCGGCGTCAATCCGATACCGTTCGTGCATGTAAAGATCGTCCGCCACCTGGTAAATCGCGATGGCATTGGTTTTGATTTCCAGATCGCTTTGTTGCGGGCTGGACAATGGTTCCATATTCGCGACTTTCGGATCGCCTGAATAGTATTCTTCGGTTTTTTGCAATCCAAGGACCGCCAGCCGCTGATCCTCCATGATGCCGATGTCGCGATTGTGATTGATGAACACGCGGCCGTCATTGGGTTTTGGCTCCTTCAGGAGGTTGCGCCCGAAAAACATCGAGTCATACGGCCTGCCCAGCAAGCCGAGCACGGTCGGAGCGACATCCAGCGAGCAGCCGAGCTGCCCGTTTCGCAGGGGAGCCTTCACCACGGCCGGCCCGAGAATCACGAGCGGAATTTCGTAGGAAAAAATCGGAATGCTTTGGCTGCCGTAAACGCGCGCGCCGTGGTCCGCGACCACCACGAACACGGTGTTCGTCCAAAACGGCTCCTTCTTGGCCGCATCGAAAAATTGTCCGAGGCACCAATCGGAGTATTCCACCGCCTTGTTGCGCGAGGCGCCGGGTTTCGTGCCGATTCCGAGTTTGACCAGAATTTTATGCCAGAGCCCCGCGTGGGGATGGCGGCCGGGCGGGGGACCTTCCGGGATGCGGCCCGGCGGATAGGTGTAAGGCTTGTGGTTGGACACGGTCATGATCGTGCCGAGAAACGGTTTGCCGGTTTTGTTCAACTCGCGAAATTCCTGGATGGCCCGCGCGAACACTTCCTCATCGCACACGCCCCAAATGTTCGCAAACATCGGATGCGGGAAATCATCGTTGAACGGCGGATTGTGCTCGAGGAAACGATCCCAGCCGTTGTCCATCGTAAACGATTTCATGCTGTCGAACATGCCGCGGCCGCCATACAGGAAAATGCTGTTGTAACCATCCCGTTTAAGCACTCGCGCAATCGTTTCCACATTATCGGAATGATCGCGTTTCACAATCGAATCGCCCGGCAACGGCGGGAATGACGCAAGCACGCCTTCAAATCCGCGCACCGTGCGATTGCCGGATGCGTAAATGTTGGTGAACAAAATGCCTTCGTTGGTCGCGAGTTCGTCCATGTGCGGCGTGAGCGTGTTGGTGCGGCCGAGGCAACCCCAGAATTCCGAGCCCAGGCTTTCCTCCATCAGGATGACGACGTTCAGCTTCGGCTTCGCGGGATCGCCCTGGATATGCCGGAGAATCGAATTCGTCCGGCTGGTCATGTCGGCGCCCGGCATCGCCAGCAATTGGCGTACGCGGCGATACGCCGCAGCCTTCGGCATGGTTTGATAGTAAGCGCTGTAATCGAGGTTGCGCGTGAGGGCGGCGTTCACGAAGGAGATCGAGCCGTTGTCGGCAATTTCATTCAGCGTGCGGTCCGTGCTGAAATGTGTGCCGTCCGTGGTGGAAGTCACCCAGTCCATGCACGCGCTCCAGTCGCGGTTATACATGTCGGCAAAAACCGTGAATTGCGGATTCAATGTGACCCAAACGCCAAAGAACAGCACCACCGCAATGGCGAATTGCGCGATTCGGGAGCGAGCCCGCACCGGCTGAAACCACATCTGCCGGAAATAAACCAGCGCCGTGACCATCCAAAGGATGGCGATGACCAGGCAAATGGCCACGACCAGCACCACGTTGTAGGATTCCCAGATGTTGCCCGCCACTTCCTTGGGCGCGGTCAGGTAATCCACGGCGACCGTCGTGAAACGCGATTTGAATTCGTCGAAGAAATAATACTCCACGAACAGCAGGAAGATTTGCACGAACCAAAACAGGAAAAAGCCGCCGATAAAAAGAATGCGATGCGGCCAGCTTCGAAACAATTTGTCCGGCACGATCCAGTTCCAGAAAAACAGCGGCAATGCGGTCCCCAGCGCCACCAAAAAATCCTGCTGAAAACCAATCAGGAAAATGGAGACGACCGAGCCGAGTGTCCACGGCTCGTGCAAACCGAACCGCAAAAACAGCACCAATCGCAGCAGCGTGAACGCGACCAGCAGCGAAAAGAAAAAGAAGACCGCGAATCCTGAACGCGATCGTTTCCACGGAAAATCATCCGGCGAAATTTCCCTGACTTTCCAGGGATCTTCGCCGGGCTTTAAAGGTAAAGGCTCAACTGACACGGTTAGATGACACTTGCTTTGATTCTTTTGTTCAACTCGAAAATGGTTCCACTGCCCTGTCTCATTCTGAGATAGCACTGGACAAATGCGTCCGCGCTTCCGCTGCGTGCAGTCATCGCGGCGCGGCGACGCGCAATCGAGTCAGGCGCTTCAAGCAATTTGCGCGCCCGCGGGACCGAGTTTTTGCCCGGGCGCAAGCGGGTGGCCCGCAAGAAATTCGGCGGCGCTCATCCGGCGGCCGCCTTCGCGCTGGACGGAAAGAATTCTCAAAGCCCCGCCGCCGCAGCCGACGATCATTTCGTTTTTATCCGCCGGCAACACCAAGCCCGGCTCGCCTTGGACTTCCGCGATTTCCGCCTGCCAGATTTTCAGCAATTGCGGATGCGATTGGCCGGCCAAGTGCGTGAACGCGCCGGGCCAGGGAACCATCGCGCGGACGCGGTTCCAAATCACGCGCGCCGGTTGCGTCCAAATAATTTCACCGTCCTGTTTTTTGATTTTCGGCGCATGCGAAACGCCCTGCGCCGGCTGCGGCCGCGGACGAATTTTTCCTGAAACGAATTCAGGAATCGTGCGGACGAGCAGTTCCGCGCCGAGCTTCGCGAGCCGGTCGTGCAGCGTCTGGGCATTGTCACCCGCGTCGATGGGCGTTCGTTCCTGCGTGAGGATGTCGCCGGTGTCGAGCCCCACATCCATCTTCATGATGGTGACGCCGGTTTCGGCCTCGCCGTTCAAGATGGCGTGTTGGATGGGCGCCGCGCCGCGATATTTTGGGAGTAATGAGGTGTGGACGTTCACGCAGCCAAAGCGCGGCAAATCCAAAATCGACTTCGGCAGAATCTGGCCGTAAGCCGCCACCGCGATGAGTTCGGGCTGAAACGCGGCCAGTTGCTGGATAAACGGTTCCTCGCGCGCGCGCTGCGGTTGCAGCACGGGAAGATTTTCCTGTTGCGCCACTGCCTTGACCGGGGACGGCTGCAGTTTAAGCCCGCGCCCCTTCGGCTGGTCCGGTTGCGTGACGACGGCCACGATCTGAAAATCGCGCGCAGCAATCAACGCCCGCAGGCTCGCCGCGGCCAAATCCGGAGTGCCCATGAAAATGATGCGCATTGCAAAAAGGGTAAATGAAGAATGAAGAATGACGAATGGGAAAATGATGCGGCGGACTCGCGGGCGATCGCAAGATAGGGCGCGCCGCTCCACGCGCGCCGATTCGAATAAGTCGAATGATCGAGTGCTTTCCTCGTTGTGCGCCGGCGCGCACGGAGTGACGCGCCCTACCGATCACTTGCATAGGCAATGTTCACCTGCGGTTGCTCGCTGCAATCATTATGGAAATGCCATAATGATTCTTCCTCTCGTACCGGATGGGGCGGGGTGAGGGCCTTAAATTCCCCCATTCGTCATTCGTTATTCGGGAATTCTGGCGATCACGCCTTGTTCACGCGCCGAAGAATATCCACCAGCACCTGGGCGGGCGATTGGTCGGCATCAATCTGGTGGACGAGGTTTTTTCCGTAAAATTTCAGCACCGGCTTGGTTTCGTTCTCATACGTCTTCAGGCGGGCGCGAATAACCTCCAGGCTGGCGTCATCCAGCCGGTTCTCCTTCAATGCGCGCCGTTGTATGCGCCGCACGAGGCTCTCGAAATTCCGGCACTTAAGAAAAAAAATGCCGACGACATTCAGCGTTTCCTGAAGCATCTCCGCCTGGTGCGGATTGCGCGGGATGCCGTCCAGCACCAGCGTGTCCCGGTCGGGATTGAAACGGCCGGAGCGCGTGGTGGCTTCGATCGATTGCCGCCACAGTTCCACCGTGGGCTCGTCCGGAACGAGCTCGCCGCGGCTCGAATATTCGATGAAAACGCGGCCGATCTTGCTGTCGATCGTGAGATTTCTGAAAACATCCCCGCACGCGCAGTGGAAAAAATTCGGGATCGTGCCGAGAATTTTTCCCTGCGTGCCTTTGCCGGCGCCGGGCGCGCCGAACAGCAGAATGGTGCGATATTTCATGCAATGGGTCGGCGTTGAACGGATCAGTCCGGACTGTCCTTATGTTTCAATTTCACTTCCTTGATTTCGGTGAAAGGGACCATGACTTCGTGCGTCGCCGGGCCGCTGCGCACCTGCAGGTGAAAGTCATTGGAGGAAATGCGTGAAATGCGCTCGGCAGTGTATTCGCCCCGGGCCGCCTTGATGACCAGCAGCATGTCTTTGTCGGCCTCGCGGCGGATCGCGCCGAAAAATCCGGGGAATTTTGTCTCGAAGAAACGGCGGTTGAACATGAACGCGCCGCGCTGGAACACCTGCGTTGGCGGGAGCGCCGCCGCCGGTTTTGGCGCGGCATGGGCGAGATGCAGGCCGTGTGTTTCGGCATGCTCCTCGGGCTCGTTCTCCTCCTCCGGCGAAGCCGCCCGGGCCGGCTGGCTGGCCGAGGCCGGAGCGGCTGCCTCGGTAGGAATGCTGCGCGTGGAGGTCGTGGTCGGCGGAGCGCCGGGCACCGTGAATGACGGCGCTTCGGGCGCGGCGGTTTCCGGCTGGTAGTTTTCCTCTTCATCGGCTTGCCTTCTTTGCATAGGCATCAAGATAAAAATAATGGGTGACAAAAGCCCGAGGAGCGGCACGGCCGCCAGTCCGCAAACCAATCCCTTGGGGCGCCGCCGAAACAGCGCCACTTCATAACCCGCATAAATCCCCGCGCCATAAAGCACCAGGAGCACGAACAGCCCGACTTGCGATTCGAGCATCGAACCGAACAGCCCATGCGGCGCGGGCCGTTTCAACCGCGGCGGCTGCTGAATCTGTCCGACATCGGTTTTTTTGATGCGCTCCGCCTCGGATTCTTCGATGAAGGGAGAAACGAAGGGCTGCATCTTCGGATCCTGCGCGAGTTTCTTCAGGTCCGCCTGCGAAAATTTCGTCCACGGCACGACGTCGGAATAATTCCCGTCAGACTGGCGCACGCGCATGCCGCTCTCATTGGCGGAAACGATATCGCCCGCGAGGGTCGAGCCGTCGTTTAATTGAAACGAGTCCGCCCGGGCGATGCCGGCGAGCAGCCCGCAGAGCAATAATCCAATCCAGACAAAACGACGCTGATTCACAAGCTTTTCCTAACAGATGGACCGCGCTGAGGGAAGAAATTTAATTCGGCCAGGCCGGGCGCGCAACTCGCGGCGCGCCGGAGTGCCGGGCACCAGGGCTCACGGAGTTAGTTTCCTTGAAAAACAAGCTCGACTTGGCAAAAGCCGTCCGATTTGTAGCGCAGGCGTCCTCGCCTGCGAGTCCCGGCACCGTCCCGGTGCCGGGAACAAGGGTCGCTTAATGGTGCTTTTACGTCTGGGGGCGAGACGCCGCCGACACTCGCAGCCGGGACGGCCGCGCTACATTTGAACGCGTGAACCTGCGCCGGCGGCACTCCTCTGCGCGAATAGCAGAGACTGAAGAAGAAGCCGCCGCGCTGGAAGCGCCTACGCGCCTATTGGATTTTTTGCAGATTGCCCAAATTGTTTATGAGCGTCCCGCTGAAGTCATCGGAATCCTGATACCACCAAATATCCGTGGGGCCCAGCAAGCCCGCAAAATGATTGAAGCGGCACATGCTTTGGAATTGGCACCATCGCGCTGAACCGTCGGCGAAGACTTCGTTGCCTCCGGCGGGCAAGCCTTTGTTGGGATGCGGCGGCACATTCCCATATTCGATATAATTTACCGAACCTTGCGCCCCAGCCAACGAGCCTGTCCACTTTTTGCCGCTGACGTTCATGTTCATATCCGCCGCCAAAACCCAATACGCCTTGGAACTGGTCAGTTTGACCGGGCTGTGACACTCCCTGGCGGGCGCATAGAACCAGTTGGTCACTCCGCCCATGTATTCATAACCAATAATGTACTGGTTGTTGTTCCTATCCAGGTAGGGTAACCCTACCGGACGGTTCGGGCATGACCAAACGGTGTGATCCGCATTGGTTGAAAGCTTCAGATACGAATTGACCGCGTCCACGATGGGGACGCTGATGGCAAGTTGCACGAAATTCTGGCCCCGGTTGCCCTGATCTTTGATTCCCGGAGGAACAAAATCCGAAAAATCGCCCGCATACATAATCGCTCCAAGGCCGACTTGTTTCAGGTTGTTCAAGCAGCTTGTTCGCTTGGCCTTTTCCTTGGCGCTCGCCAACGCTGGCAGGAGCATGGCTGCCAGGATCGCGATGATCGCAATGACGACCAGCAGTTCAATCAACGTAAATGCCCGCCCGTTCGAGGCGGAACGCCGAGGGGTGTAAATTTCGGTTCGCATGACTGTTGTACTTCTTCGTGTTCCTCTCAAAAACTCCTTACCCGTTTGAAACCGCCGATTCTTGAGCAAAACTTCATTAGGAACATACCCAAATACTCGCAGACGGCCAAGCCGTCCGACATCCGACAAATGTCGTATTTTTAAGGAAAGCTGATAGTGTGCCTCGAAACGCACAGTGCTTTCCATCAAATGGACGGCCAAAACCGTCTTCGACCGGAGGATGATGTGGTTGAACCGCCGAGCGCGCACGTACTCTTTCGGGTAAATAGTGGCACGGGCGTCTCGCCCGTGCGTTTCGATTCTCACGGGCGAGACGCCCGTGCCACTACACCGCCCCAAGCTCCTCCAACAAATCTTCCACGACCCAATTCGGCCGCGTGCGCGTCAGCCGATCCGCCGCCGCTCCATGTTGCCAGACGGCAAAACGAATGGTGCGCTCGGGATCATTCTGCAACGCGCGCTGGGCGAGCAGGCCCGCAAGATAGCCCGACAGCGAATCACCCGACCCGCCCTGGCCGAGGAACGGGTTGCCGGACGAATTGATGAAAATTGGCCCTTCACTCCGTCCAACCAACGTCTGGTGTCCTTTCAAGACAACCCAGCAATCGCCGAGGCGTTTGGAAATTTTTCGCACAGAACCGGTCCGGTCTGACTGCACGTCGGCGGCGGATTTTTTCAAGAGACGCGCCGCTTCGCCGGGATGCGGCGTCACCACGCGCAATGAATTGCGCGGAGTCACGCCAGTCGCGAGCAGCCAGTCGAGCGCGCTCGCATCGGCAATCATCGGCGCGGGCGATTCGCACCACAATTGCCGCGCCGTTTCCTTTAACTCCTCCGGAACTTCCGGGGATGCCAAACCGGGACCCACGAGCACGCATGTGAATTTTTCGGACAACTCCGTTTGCGGCGACCACGTCTGCACCATCACGGCCTGCAATTGGCTCGCGATGGGAACATACGCGCGCTCTTGCGTGAAGAGCGTGATAAGTCCCGGTTGCGCTCGCTGCGCGCCGCGCGAGGCGAGCACCGCCGCGCCATGATAACCCGGGCTGCCCGCAAGAATTGCCACGTGACCGAACGTGCCCTTGTGGCCCTCCACCGGTCGTCGTGGTGGAAAGCCTTCAAAATCTCCGGGCACGGTCCATTGAAATTCCTCTGTGTGCGGACAATCAATAAGCCCGGTGTCCTCGGCCACCACCAACCGCCCGACAAAGGGCGACGCGTGCGATTTCAACATTCCGATTTTTGGCGCGCCCACGGTGAGCGTGACGGCCGCTTCGATCGCCGCACCCTGCGGTTCTCCCGAATCCGCGTTCAAACCGGACGGAACGTCCACTGCGAGCACGCACAACTTCGCCGCATTGATGCGCCCGATGAATTTCAGCCATGCCGCATCCAGCGGACGATTGATGCCAATGCCGAACAATCCATCGATGACCAGTGCTGGACGCGAGGATAGCGCGGCTTCGAGTTTCGGAAAATCAGCTTTGGCGTCTTTGACTTCAAAGACATCAACCCGGCGCTCCGCCAAATGCTCCCGCGCACAACGGGCATCATCGCCGTTGTGACCCTTGCCCGCGAGAATGAGGACGGCATCACCCGTCTTCGTCCAGCGCAACGCTTCGTGCGCCACGAGCCTGCCCACCTGGCGGATAACCTCGGCTTCGGATTTGCCCGCGTCCCATGACGCCTTTTCCCATTCGCGCATTTGCGTGATGCTGATGACGGGGATCGACATGCAGAAACTTTACGCCAATCGCGCGGTTAAAAAAGTGGAATTCACGATGGCGGTGCACGCCAGGCCGCAGCGTTGTAACAAAACGCATTGGATGGTAGGGCGCGTCACTCCGTGCGCGCCGTTGTTGACTTTTCTTGCGGCGCGCGCGGAGCGACGCGCCCTACCGCCTCAATCCTTTCCAACCTTCAATCATGCCGAGGCGACAACGCATGCGCCGTTTCAAGCGTCGGATACATCGCCTGCATGATCAGTTTCGCGGCCGCCGCGTGGCCGACGGCGGGCGTGTTGATGGCCACATGAAACAGCGCCGGATCATCCACGTCCCGATGAAAATACTTCCGCACGTATCTCCGCCGTCCCTCGTCTTCATGCAAAATCAATTCCTCGGCCGCTTTCCGGTCGAGCTTGCGGTCGGCCTCAACGTATTGCGTCCTCGCCTCCAAAGAACCCACCAGCCTCGCGTGAAAGACGTTGTCCAATTTGCTCGTGATGACATTGGCGCCGCGGCCGAGGATGATCACGTTGCCCAATTCCGCCAGTCGCAAAATCGTGTCGCTCGTTTTTTCCACCAGCGTCCACGTGGGCGGATGCAATCCGAACAATTCATCCAGCATGTCTTCGATGTGCGAAATGCGGTCCTCCGGCATGAATTTGGCCAGGCGCGCCGGCAGGTTGTGCTCTTCGAGCACTCGTTCCAGCAAATTGCGGTCAAAGACCATCCATGGCCCGGCATTTTCCCCGCCCAGAAGTTGCAGATACATCGCCAGTTCCTCCGCGACGAGGTGCCCGCCGGTGCCGGTCTGCCGGGAAAGAGTGACCGCGCGCCAGCGCATCTTTTCCTGAGAATCCCCGTGTTCATTCAGTCTGAGCTGCGAATTGATGAAGCTCAGGCATCGCCCGAGATTAAGCGGTTCTTTCATAAGCTGGTTGTTTACGCCTGCGTCTCTAATTTATCCCGGTTTTTGCCCTCGTGCAAACGTTGCAAGTGATTGTGTAAGAGACGGGGTAACGAGTCTCAAAATTCATCTATTTAAGGAATAAGTCAGAGACTTCTCACGTCGTCTCCTACATTTTTGACGGGCGGTTAACCCTCCTCCGCCCCCGGATTTTCCCATTCCGGATAAACCTCCGGCTCCAATTGTCCGCGCCGGATCAGTTCCTGCAAATCGCGGATAATTGTCCGCCGCGCCACATTGAATTGCCGCGACAACGCCGAAATGTTCGGGCGCTCCCTGGAATTTTTCACCAGCTCGCGAATGCGGTTTTGCCGCGCCAGCCGGTCGCTCGAACGGCTGAACAAATCCAGCGCGTCCACGCGATGCGAGCGCTCCAGCGCTTCAAATTGCCGCACCAGTTCTTTTTCGCCGCATTCCGTCAGCGCAATTTCCACCGTGCGCTGAAGCTCGTGCACATCCACTGGCTTCGGCAAACAAAAATGCGCGCGACGCGGCCCCTGCAACGCGCGGATTTGCTGATGCACTTCCAGTGCGCCGGACACGATGATGATCGGCACGAACGGCAGGAGTTCCTTTAGCTCTGGCAAAAAATCCAGCCCCAGTTCGCCTTCCGAAAGCACGTGGTCGAGCACGACCACATCCGGTCGTTGGACGGGAATTTGCTTCAGCGCCTCGGTGCCATTCGTCACCCGGACCAAATTGTATTTGCCGAGCGCTTCCTCATAAATCTCGTACTGGAAATCGTCGTCTTCGATGATGAGCAGGGTGGGTTGGCTCATGGCTTTGTTCTGGTTGGTTATATTATCGCTCAAAGTTCAGGCCTTAATGATCAATGACGAATGACGAATGGAAAATGCAGGAGTTTTGATGGTTCGCAATTCGTCATCGTCATTCGTCATTTAAAGTTCGCACCGGCAAAATCAGGGTAAAGGTGCTGCCGACGTCCACAATAGACTCCACACTCAGGCCGGCATCAAGCTTGCGCGCCAGTTCATAAACCATCGAAAGGCCAAGGCCCGTTCCGCGCCGGGCCGAGAAAGCTTTAGTCGTGAAAAACGGCTCGAAAATCCGCGGCAGATTTTCCGGCGAAATGCCGCAACCGAAATCCTGGACCGAAACCATGAGGTATTCCGCCGCGCGCGGGGGCGCCAGCGCCAGCGACGCGGGCAATTGCCGTTCGCGGCGCACGGTCAGAATGATTTGTTTCCGCCGCGTCTTTGTTTCCGCCTCGGCCGCGTTAAAAACAAAGTTTAACAGGATTTGCTGCACGAATTCCTTCACGATCGGCGCTTCGGGAATTCCCGGTTCCGGCTTGAACAACACCGCCGCCTCGCGCTGAAAACGGTCACCCAACAATTGAATCGTGTCGCTCACCACCGCATTCAAATCGCACATCGCCGGCTCGTCGCTGGAACTCGCGCTGAAGCCGAGCATGGCGCGGACAATTCCCGCTCCTTGCTCCACCACCGTTTTAATGCGGTCCACGCGCGTGCGCACTTTGTCCGTGTTTCCCACGTTGTCCTCGATGATCTGGGCGGAGCCTTTGATGATGGAAAGGATGTTGTTGAAATCGTGCGCGATGCCGGCGGCCAAGGTGCCGAGCGCGTTCATCTTCTGGCTGTGCACGAGTTCGCGGCTGGTGATTTCCAGTTCGCGCGTGCGCTCGGCCACTTTCTTTTCCACTTCGGCATAACTGCGCAGCAACTGCCGGTGCCGGTTGAAGGCCAGCGCCGCGAAAAATAACGCCGTGGCCAAACCCGCCAGCGAAATCAGCACCAACCGCGTTTCCAGGTACCACGGCAACGCGATGGAAAAGGTCATGCGCGCCGGCTGTTCCTCGATGTTTCCATTCCGGTCCATGCTCCGGACTTCCAGGGAATGCGTGCCGGCGGACAACTCTGGATAAGAGACCCGGTTTACCTCCGCGAATAGCGACCAGTCACGCTGGTCCATTCGATAGGAATAAAGCAGCCGTTCGCGGGGCGTGTACTTCCATTTATCCTCGCCCGTGAAAACCACGCTGACGACCGCGCCCGGCGGCACGGATGTCCCTTCGGGATCTTTTTGAATCCGCGTCCGCGGCGGGTCCGGGTCCGCTGCCGAATGAAACAGCGTCAACCCGCGTCCGGTGGCCAGCCATATCCGTCCCTCGCGGTCTTCGTAAATCTGCCGCGCGGTCGCATTCGGCAATCCTTCCTCGATGCTGTTTTCGATCCACGTGCCATTCGCGAAGCGCTGCACGCCGCCGTTCGAAGCCATCCAGATGTCCCCGTCGTGCGAACGAATGACGCTGTTGATCTGGTCAAAACCTCCGTAAATTGCCGTCCAGCCATTTTCTTTGAATTCCCAGATGGCATCCGGCGTGGCGCACCAGAGTTTTCCGCTGCCGGTTTCAACAAAGGCCACGACTGGCGAGGGCGAAACCGCGTTCGAAAATGTCTGCCAGGCTTTTTCGCGATAGCAAATCGCTCCACGGTCGCCGCCCAGCCAAAGATCGCCGTTTTGCGTTTCCAAAAAACAGTTGTAATTGCAATCCGGCGGCGCCGCCGGAAACGGCTGGAAAGACACGCCGTCATATTTCTCGAACCGGCAGGTTTGCGAGGCTGTGTCGCTGGTCTCAACGGCCACCGCTCCGTCGCGGAACACGCCGAGGGTGTGCTGTTTTTCATGCCGGCTCGAAGTCAACTCATTCAGCGTGTCGTTGCCCGGCTGGAATTGAAACAATTCCTCGCCGGTGTCCAGCAACAGATCGCCATTTTTCAGCGGCAACAATGCGCGGGCGCTTTGGAGGATGGTCCGGTAATTCCTGGGAAACGCGTGCTCCTGGTAATGGCCGTTTTCGAGGGAGTGCAGCGCGCCGTCCGAAGCGAACCAGAGCCGCCCGCCGGCGTCCTCCGCCACGCACGGCACCGGCAGGTTTAGCCGCTGGATCGCGCGCGGGCTCTTCCACAAAGGCGGGCTGTGACGCATCAAGCCTTCCGTTGACGCGATCCAAAAAATGCCGTTGGTTTCCACCGCCACGTCGAAATAACGGCCGCTCGCGATTTCCTCGTTTTCGGCCGCGGGCGTTCCGAGATTGTCGATTTGCAAAACGCGGTTCAAATTCACGACCCACGTTGTTCCTTCCGCCCCGCGCCAGGCGCCGCGGATTCTCTGCGTGCCCGTCATTTGGCAAGTCCAGTTCTGTCCATCGAAATGCACGACGAACCACTCGTCGCCCGAGGCCGAATCCGCCGCGCAGGTGACTCCGTTTCCGTCAATGTCCTCCAAAGGCAGTTGCAAATTTTCCGCCGACAAAACCGCGGGCGCGAGATATTCCCGCCAGCTTTCGCCCGCTTTCAAATTTCGCGCTGGGCCGGTTGAATGTTCAAGCCCGCGCGGGCCGGAAATCCAGAGAGTCCCATCGCGCGCCACCATCATTCCCAAAAATGTTTTCAAACCGGTTTGCGCGGCGGACTGCAATACCACAGTATTCGGTTGCGCGGGATTTTCCGTGTTGAATTCGATCAATTCTTCCGGCAGCAAAACCAGCACGCGACTTTGCTTGACCACTAGCATCGGCACCGCTGGCATTGTCGGCGCGGTAATGTTGCCATATTGCCTCGCGATTTCTGGAACGCGATACAACCGCCACACGCCGTCCTCGCAGACTCGCAGCCCGTTCGGCGCAATGGTCCAAAATTGCCCGCCCGAGCTTTCGTAGACCCGGCTGCGGCCGATTTCGGGAGAAGCAAATGAAATCACCGAATAGCCATTGAGTTCGCTGACGGAAGGCGTGTCGAAGTGAGTGGTGACGACTTTATCATTCACGCCAATCGTGACTGAAACGCACGGAGTCTCCGCCATGCCATCGGCCGCGCGGTAAATGCGCCACTCCGAGTACCGTTGCCCCCGGGCCGGCAGCGCCAACGTCAGTAACGCCGCCAGAAAAAAGCATTCTTTGCGCGTCGTCATTATCGTGGTGGCCATTCGCGTGCCGCCCGGGAGTATTCCCGGGCGCGACGCTCTGCGCAATCAAAAGCACCCCCTGTGCGTTCAGACGCATGGTGTGACGTGAGCCAAATCCGCCCCTTAATTGCCGAGGGATTCCGTGGACTTGGGCGAGCACGGGAACGGCGACGGGAACCAGTCAAATGAATGGCGCCTATACGCGGGCTTTTGCCGTTTCAGCCCCGCCGAGCGGGCACCAGCTTATCACGAAGGATTTTGAAAGCGCATGTAACAACGCAGCTATTATCAGAGGACAGACTGCCAACAACGCCCCCTTGGGCAGCGTCTTCGGCAGCACTCGAACATTCGTGAGCCAATCGCCAGCTAAAAAGATTCGGTTCCATTACTCAGCCATCGATTGTTGCGACGTCGGTTGACGGGTGTGGACGCCTTCGGCGATTTCTTCGACGAGTTTGCTGTTGAAGGCCGGAATGTCGGCGGGTTTGCGGCTGGTGACGATGCCGTTGTCGACGACGACTTCCTCGTCCACCCAATTCGCGCCGGCATTGATGAGGTCGGTTTTGATGGAGGGATAAGAGGTCATGCGGCGGCCGCGCACGGCACCGGCATCGATGAGCGTCCATGGGCCATGACAAATCGCGCCGATGGGTTTGCCGGAGTTGACGAACTCGCGGATGAACTCGATGGCTTTGGGAAACAGCCGGAGTTTGTCCGGGTTCATGACGCCGCCGGGCAGGAGCAAGGCGTCGTATTTGCGGGCGCTGGCTTCTTCGAGCGGGACGTCGATTTTGAATTTGCTGCCCCAGTCCATATCTTCGCCTTCCCAACCTTTCACTTTCTTTTCGGCGGGGGAAATGATTTCGGTTTCGGCGCCGGCGGCTTCCAGGGCTTCTTTGGGGCCGGTCATTTCGACTTGTTCAAATCCGTCGGCGACGAGAATTGCGACGCGTTTTCCGGTTAATTTGTTTTCCATAATTACCTCATTTCATTTTGTTAATATTTTTCTGTGTGGCGCGATGTGTTCGCACGCTTTCCAAACGAACAACGCCGCGCAGGCGGGGCAGTCTGCCATACAGCGGGCTAGGCAGCCTGCGCTACAAGATCGCAGCACCGCTCAATTGTCGAATGCGGTCCCTTTTTATCGTGAGCCTCCTCACGTCGGCCCGCTATAGGGACAAAGTTCAGACGAGTTCTTTCACTCGATCTTCCAAAATGGTGGTGGCGATTTTCATGCGTTTGGGGGTGCCGCGGGCGAGCGCTTCGGCGAAATGCAGGGCTTGCTTGGGCTCGATCATCGGCGGCATGGGCGGTTCGAGTTGATCGACCACGGCTTCGACGAGCACCGGGCCGGGCGCGGACAGCGCTTCCTGCAAGATGTGGCCGCAGGCGGATGGCTCGGTAATGGTGACGCCGATGCCGCCACAGGCGCGAGCGAACGCGGCAAAATCAATCGGTTGCAGTTCGCACACGTATTCGGGATTGCCGAGGAAGACCATTTGTTCCCATTTGATCTGGCCGAGCGTGTTATTCTTGATGACGATGACTTTGATGGGCAATTGATATTTGACGGCGGTGGCGAATTCAGCCATGAGCATGGAGAAGCCGCCATCACCGACGAATGCGACGCATTGGCGTTCGGGAAAGGCGACTTGCGCGGCGATGGTATACGGAAGGCCGTTGGCCATGGTGGCGAGCGTGCCCGACAGGGAATACATCTGGCCGCGACGGACTTGAATCTGGCGCGCGAACCACGTCGCAATCGTGCCGCTGTCGCTCGAAACGATGGCATCATCGCGAAGGTATTTGCTGAGTTCCCAGGCGACGACTTGCGGTTTCATGGGTTTGTCGTCGCGCGTGCCGCGTTCCTCCATGAGTTCCCACCATTTTTTCATTCCTTTTTGCGCTTTCTTGAGGAAGGAGCGATCGGAATTGCGGCGCAGCATGGGGAGGAGTTTTTCCAAAGTGCGTTTGCTGTCGCCGGCGAGGCCGACTTCGGCGGGGTAACGGAGTCCGATGCGCGAAGCGTCGAGATCGATTTGCACGGCGCGGGCCTGGCCTGGTTTGGGCAAAAATTCCATATAAGGGAAGGATGTGCCGACCATGAGGAGAGTGTCGCATTTTTCGATGGCGTCGTGCGATGGCCGGGTGCCGAGCAGGCCGATGCCGCCGGTGGTGAATTCAGAATCATCCGGCACGCAACCCTTGCCGAGCAGCGCCTTGATGATGGGCGCGCCGAGCTTGTCCGCGACAGCGATGAGTTCATCGGTGGCTTTGAGCGCGCCGCGACCGGCGAGGATGGCAATGTTTTTGCCTTCGTTCAAAACCTTCGCGGCGTTTTTCAAATCCTCTTCGCACGGCAAGGCGGCGCGGCGGGCAAAGACGTCGATGTTATGGCCGGGAATGTTTCGGTCCGAGCGGTAGCCTTTCTTCAACGGCGTGTATTGGGTATCGGCGGGGAAATTGATGTGGGCCACGCCGCGTTTGGTGAGTGCGCTGCGGCAGGCGAGATGGGTGACATTCGCGACGTGTTCGGGGCCCATGACGCGCGTATTATAAACCGCGACATCCATGTAAACGCGGTCAAGGTCGACGTCCTGTTGTGAGTGGGTGTCGATAAGATCGTGGAAATGATGGCCGGTGATGGCGAGAACGGGCGCGCCGTCCATTTTGGCGTCGTAGAGGCCGTTGAGCAGATGGATGCCGCCAGGGCCGGAGGTGGCGAGGCAAACGCCGAGTTTGCCGGTATATTTGGCGTAGGCGCACGCCATGAACGCGGCGGCTTCCTCGTGGCGGACCTGGATGAAGCGGATTTTTTCACGCTGCTTGCGGAGGGATTCGATGATTCCATTAATGCCGTCGCCCGGCAGGCCGAAAATAACTTCGACTCCCCACTCCATGAGCACTTCGATGAGAACATCTGCTGCGGTTTTAGCCATAAATTTGTCGTGTGTTAATTGTGTAGCGCCTCCGTTGCTGAGCGACGCGGTTATCAATCCATTCCTCCATTTTTCGGGCTATTGCCATTGGGGATTTGCCCCCATGAGGCGGGAAAAGGCGGCCTGAAACGTGATGCGTGAAACGTGAATTCGTAACGACGCATTCGGAGAATTCACGTTTTACGTTTCACGTTTCACGATTGAAGCAACAATGAGTGAGACTCCTTACGTCGTCTCCTACCAATTCACTTGTTTCGCGGCTTTCAAAAAACGGTCGGCGGCGGGGGTGAGACCTTCCTTCGGCCAGGCGGCGCCGACGACCAAGGGCGGCGGCGCGGGGGTGATGCGCACAAGTTTCAGGCGCGGGCCGGCGATGCAGGAAATCGATTCGGGAACGAGCGCGACGCCGGCGCCGGATTCGACGCCGGCGATAAGGCTCGTGACGCCGTCGTGCTCCCCGGCGATGCGCGGTTTGGCTTTGGCGCGGGCGAACATGGCTTCCAATTCTTCGTGCGCTTCGGGATAATCAGCGCGACTGTAAACGACCAGCGGTTCGCGGGCGGCTTCTTCGAGCGTGACAGTGCGTTTGCGCGCGAGCGGATGTTTCGGGGCCATCGCGAGGCAGATGGGGTCGCGGAAAATTTCCTCGAATTGCACGCCACGCAACATGCCGCTCGTGGGGCGGACGAGAAAGGCGATTTGCAATTTGCCATCACGCAGGCCGGCAATCATTTCTTCTGTCGAACAATCGTGGAGCTTCACGCGGACGTTCGGCGATTCGGCTTGGAAGGCGCGCAACGCGGGCGGGAGAATGCGCGCGGTGGGCGAGGGCGCGTAGCCGATGTGGAGTTCGCCTTGCTCGCCGGTGGCGATGGCGCGGGCGGTTTTGACGGCATCCTCGGCGCGCTGCAAGACGGCGCGGGCTTCGATGAGAAAAATTTTTCCGGCGCTGGTGAGCTTGATGGATTTGGCGCTGCGTTCGAACAGCGCGAAACCAAGTTCATCCTCCAGGTCGCGGATTTGGCGGCTGATGCCGGGCTGGGAAACATGGAGCTTCAACGCCGTGCGCGAGACGTTTTCAGCCTCGGCGACGGCGACGAAATAGCGGAGGTGGCGGAGTTCCATGTTTGCCAAAGGATAATGTCCAAGGTCCAAAGGCCAAAGTCCAAATTCGCGTCACGGATTCATCACAATCGTGGAAAAACCTAAGTGGATTTTAATTCCTAATCCGCGCAAAGTCGGCCGGCATTGAAATACGGACCGGAATCATGGAGCAAATTGAATTTAAACCGCGGTGGCGGGAAGAACTTCAAGCTATCAGCCCGGAAGGCAAGCTCATCTTCGAACTTACTATGGGTCGTCTTCACGTTTATTTCCCCGATCAGGATCGTTGGCTCGCGCTGGCACCTGACTGGGCTCGAAAAAATGGAACCTTTATCTGGAATCGTGCCGCAATTGGTGCAATCAAAATCGCATTCCAATAAGCGTTTGCTCAGACGCTAACTTCTACGAGGAAACTTAGGGCGCTTGTTTGGTTGCTCGTCATGTTTTTAAAAATCGTTCGTCGAAGTCAGCTTTGGGACGTGATTTTTCGACGATACCTTTTGGTTATGCTCACGCAAGAAACATGGTATTTCACGGAAACGCACACCAGGCGTATCTAAGAAGCATGAAAACGACCTTGATTCGAAAAGCAAATGAAAGGGGCCACGCCAATCATGGGTGGCTCGATACGTATCACACGTTCAGTTTCGCCAACTATTATGACCCGGAATGGATGGGTTACCGGAGCTTGCGCGTCATCAACGACGATCTCGTGATGCCGGGCGTGGGGTTCGGGACGCATCCGCATCGGGACATGGAAATCATCACGTATGTGTTGAGCGGCCAGTTGCAGCACAAGGATTCGATGGGCAACGGGCGCGTCATACGACCGGGCGAGGTGCAATATATGGCGGCGGGCACAGGTGTGCAGCATAGTGAGTTCAATCCTTCCAGCGAGGAAGCGGTGCACTTGCTGCAAATCTGGATTCAGCCAGACAAACGGGGCGCGACGCCGCGTTACGCGGAGAAGTCGATGAAGGAAGCGAAGGAAGGCAAGCTGAACCTCATCACGAGCAAGACGGGGCGCGATGGTTCGATTGCGATCAACCAGGACGCCGACTTGTGGCTGGGAAAATTGGCCGAGGGCAATCGCGTGTCGCATACGCTGGCGCAGGGACGTCATGCGTGGTTGCATGTGGCCGAGGGCGAGGTTTCGCTCGACGGGAAGAAATTGACCGGCGGCGACGCGGTGGCGATTGATGGAGAGGGCGCGATTGAGTTGAGCGCGAGCAAGGCGTCGCAGGTTTTGTTATTCGATTTGAACTGAAAACCCTCACCCCGGCCCTCTTCCGTCGGACGGGAGAGGGAGAACGTGCGACAGTTCTTGAGAAAATATGAGTCGTTGAGCAGTTATAACGTGAAGCGTGAAAAGATCAGAGCCTCGTTACGTCGGCTCCTGCAAATTCAACAAACTATGAAAACTCTATTCAGAACGAACAACAGTTTGGCGCCGACGCTGGCGCGATTGACACTCGGCGTCGTGTTTTTTCCGCATGGCGCGCAAAAGGTCCTGGGCTGGTTCGGCGGCCATGGGTTCACGGCCACGATGCATTCGTTCACGCAGTACATGCACATCCCGGCGGTGTTCGCGGTGCTGGCGATAGCGGCGGAGTTCCTGGGGTCGCTTGGGTTGATCACGGGATTTCTGGCCCGGCTTTCGGCACTGGGCATTGCAGTGAATATGGCGGTGGCGATTGCACTGGTGCATCACGTGAACGGATTTTTCATGAATTGGCAGGGGAACCAAAAGGGCGAGGGCATTGAATATCATCTCCTGGCGATTGGGCTGGCGCTGATCGTGATATTCTATGGAGCGGGAAAGCTGTCGGTGGATGGGGCGATTGCGGGGAAGAAAGGGAAGGTGGAGAAGAAGGCGTGAAGGTTCGCACGGGCGGGACGCCTGTGCCACTATGAGGCGGCGCGGCAGCGGCCGCCCTGCTTGAAAATGGCGGCGGTCACAGACCGCCGTTAACATGCGTACATTAAATTTTCGTCATAATGGCAACTTGGCGGAGCGCGCGCGCGTCTGCGTTATTTGTCAGAATAAAATCAACCCATATGGAACGACTATGAACATGAATTCTTTCCGTGGCTTTAAACGCATTGAATGGGCGATCGGCGCCGGCTGTTTAATGGCAGCTTTGGCGGCAGGCGCGCAGGCTGCGCCGGTGCCGCTGACGCCGGGCACGCCAACGTTGCTGCCGGGCACGCATGACGGATTTGATTTCATTCAAATGGATACGAATGCGGGCCGTCTGTTGCTCGGACATGAAGGCAATAAATCGTTCGATGTGTTTGACATCGCCACGCGCAAGTTGCTGAAGGTGGTGCCGACCAGCACGTCGCAAGATGCGGCGGTGGACACCAAGCGTGGATTTTATTACGTCAGTGGCAATGATCCGTCGCGGATGGTGATTGTGGATTCGAAGACGCTGGAAGTCGCGGGCGAGGCGCCGACGCCGGCGAATACGGATTTGATCGGGTTCAACCCGCAGACAGGCTTGGTTTATGAATGCAATGACACGGCGGCCGAGGTGTGGGTGATTGATCCCAAGGCGAAAAAGATTGTGACGACCATTAAACTGGACGGCAGCGGCGTGGAGGATTTGGCCTTCGATCCGGAATACAAGCATCTTTACCAGGCGGTGAAGGGCAAGAACACGGTCGCGGTGATTGATCCGGCGAACAACCAGGTGACGGCCGCGTGGCCTTGCGCGCCGGACAAGGGCGTGCACGGAATTGCCATGGTGCCGGAAAGCGACGGGTTGCTGGTGGCGTGCGCGGGCAAGCTGGTGTTGTTCGATCGTTCGACGGGCAAGGTCACCGCGAGAGCACCCATCGGAGCGCGCGTGGATGAGATGACTTATGATCCGGGGCTGCACACCGCTTATTGCGCGAGCCGGCAGGGAAATATTTCCGTGGTGGAGGTGGCCGCGGGCAAATTGACGCCGCTGGGCGAGGTGCCGGATGCGGCGGGCACGGGGGACATTACGGTTGACCCGAAGACGCACACGGTTTGGATTGCTTACAAGAAAGGCGAGGAATGCTTTGTGCAGCCGTTCACGCCTGCCAAGTAAAAGGTTTCCGAAACTACGAGGAACCCGAACCCTCACCCCTGCCCTCTCCCGTCCGATGGGAGAGGGAGAAGTTGTTCCGGCGTCTCTCGTGGAACACAGCCACTGATAGGCTCTACCGGGGAACTTTCCCCAGTGGAACTTTGATCCAAACTCCGGAGGTTACTGCATGAAACACTACAACGACCCAAAATGGTGGACCAAGGAAAATGACTCAGCCTGGGAACGCACCAAAGCGGCGTTCAAAAGGGACTGGGACCAAACCAAGCACGACTTCGGCGCGAACGAGCCGGATACCAATCAAAATGTTGACGATACGGTGAAGCAGGCCGCCGGCAAGCAACCCATTCCGCCGCGTCGTGAGCCGACTTACGAGGATGTCGAGCCGGCGTTGCGTTTCGGCTATGGCGCGCGGGCTCATTATCGGAATCAATATCCGAAGTGGAATACCGACGTGGAGAATCGGCTCAAAGCGGATTGGACGAGCGCAAACCCGAGTGCGAATTGGGACGAGAACCGCGAAGCGATTCACCGCGCCTGGGATTATGACGAGAGGTCGCTGAGCGAATAAACTCAGGGCGCGGCGGTTCGCGGCAGTCTGGCACTGCCGCTTTTTCATTGAAATGAAGTCGGGAGACCGTTGGTGGAGTCGGGATTGCACCAGAGGTCGTTAGGCAATGCGGAGGGCAGCACGGGAGGCGGGCCGCCGTTGTAGGCGCCAAGCTGACCGGCCAAAGCTGCGAGGTCGCCGAGTTTCATCCAGCGGGAGCTACCGTCAAACATGCCAATCGTGACTTTGGCCAGCTTGTCATCGTTGGGATCGGCGGTGCGCTTGCCACCATGGCGGCGCGTAAATCCTTCATACGGCAGGTCGCCGGAGTCATTGAAGGAGACGGGACTCATTTCGTCGCTCTCCCATTCCAGGATGCGCGTCGCCGCGAATTGATTGAGTTTGTGGGACTTGGAGCTGGTTGTGTCGTAGCTGCTGACCACGCCGTTCCAAACATAGCTGGAAACATACATCTGGCGCTGGTCGAAGAGCGCGTCTTCGCGGTCGACGGGGCACATCAGGACTTTTGGGTTGCTAAAGTAGCGGTAAAGCTGGCCTTTCTTCACGGATTCGAGCTGGCCATCAATGACATCTTCGTAATCGCCAGTGCCATAAGGGAATGAGTCGCCATAAGCCCAATTGGCATAAGGAATTTGCCAGCCGGGCCGTGGCAGAAAATCAGTTTCGTCCGCGGCATACATTTGCATGGACATCACCAACTGATGGTGGTTGTTGACGTCCGTGGCGAGATAGGAGCGGTCCTTGGCGCGGTTGAGCGCGGGCAGAAGCAAAGCCGCGAGAATGGCAATGATGGCTATGACCACCAGTAATTCGATCAGGGTAAAAGCCCGCCTCAGGCTCATGTTTATCAGACACCGCGGCGGAGAATTTGTTTCAAAGAAAATGGATAACCGCGCCGAAAGTCGTGAGATTTCTCTGCAAGCCGTGGCGCGCGTTGCGCCCACGAACAAGCGCGGAGCATTGCTCCGCATGTTGGCCTCGGCGGGGCCGCTGGAGCAATGCTCCGCTCTCCAGTTTATGGAAAGGTGCGCTATTCACCCCGTTGCGACCGGCGGGCGCGCGACGGACGTTTGACGCGAGTGAAACCGGGAATGTTACCAGCTTTCGACGTGGAAACCGGCGATTTGAATGTCGTCATCGAAACGCCGAAAGGATCGCGCAGCAAGTTTTCGTATGATGAGGAGACGGGATTTTTCACGTTGAGCAAACTGCTGCCGGCGGGGATGGCATTTCCGTTCAGTTTTGAATTCATTCCGTCCACGCGCGGCGGTGACGGTGATCCGCTGGATGTGCTGATGGTGTTTGAAGAGACGTTGTTTCCCGGCTGCGTGGTATCGGCGCGGCTGATCGGTGGATTGAAGGCAAAACAAAGCGAAGGCCGGAAAATGACGCGAAACGATCGCCTGCTCGCGAGGCCGGTGCTGCCGCAGGATTACAGCCCGCCCAAGTCGTTGCGCGATCTCGACCAGCATTTGCTCTCTGAAATCCAGGAATTCTTCGCGACGTATCAGCGGCCGATGGGCAAAAAATTTGAAGTGCTCGGAATGCTCAGCGCCCGGGACGCGGAGAAACTGGTGCGTGAATCTTCGGAACAGAAGTGAGTTCCGAAATCACGCTATCTGGCGTTTTCTTGCTGCTTGACCGCAAGCGGGATCACTTTTTCCGACGAGAACGTTTTGGGCGCGGAAGCGTCGCGAAAATTTCCGTCATCGCACTGTCGTCTGGATTGTGTTCGGGAAGGGCTTCATTGAAATGGCGGGTGGTTTTTTGCAGTTCGGAAAATTTCTCTACTTCGAACAGCTTGGCGATGCGCGATTCCCCGGACTGGCTGCTGCCGCCGATTTGCCGCGCGCGCAGCACTTCTTTTCCCGTCGGACTGCGACCGTAGGTCTGCGGTTCGACAACGCGCCGCCTGCCGTTGTAGACGAATCGCAAGACGACCTTATGTTTGATGGCGGAAACGAGCTGCCGGTTCACGAACGAATATAGCTCGCAACGCGGCGATATGCGGCTGAAATAAACGATGCCTCCGACCCGTCCAGAGAGCTGCGGAACCCGGGAATGAGCGTTGGTAAGAGTGTGCCATGGTGGACAGATTCATCACAGGGATGAGTTGCGCAAGGGAGCCGGGTTGGCGAACATGGTTCAAGTCGATGTCCTGACGCGCCGTCGTCGTTCGTCTTATCAATGAAAGACAACACTGAAAATATTATGACACCAAACAATACCAACACAGTGCGGCTTCATCGAGTGCTCCGGGCGACACCGGAGCGGGTTTATCGGGCGTTCCTGGATGCGGACGCGATGGCGAAGTGGCTTCCACCAAATGGATTCACCGGCAAGGTGCATCAGATCGACGCGAAAGTGGGCGGCAGTTACAAGATGTCGTTCACGAATTTCACGACCGGCTCGAGCCATTCGTTTGGCGGGAAATATCTTGAACTCAAGCCGCACGAGCGCATCCGTCATACGAATGTTTTCGACAATCCGGGCCTGCCAGGCGAGATGACGACAACCATCACGTTGAAGGCGGTCTTTTGCGGGACGGAATTGAACGTGACGCAGGAAGGCATTCCCGCGGCCATTCCTGCTGAGGCGTGCTACCTGGGCTGGCAGGAATCGCTGGTGTTGCTGGCGAAACTGGTGGAGGCGGAAATCCCGGATCAGCATTGATTGCGGGTGAGCATGGGCCACGCTCGCAAGCAAATCGTAGCGGCGGGCGTCCTCGCCTGCCAGTGACGGCACCGTCCCGGTGCCAATCGCCGCCTGCCTGAGGGCACGCACTCGGTCCGGGCGGCGAGACGCCGCCGACACTCGCAGACGAGACGTCTGCGCTACGATTCACGGGCGCCGCGACTTGTTTTGAATTGCGCCGCTGGACGGGGCGCGGACAGCGCAGCGCGCTATCCCTACCCGGCGCTCGACAGGCGCGCCGCGTTTGCATAGTATTCGCCGTCGCCCATTGTGTATCGAAGTCCGCATACAACCGAAAATGCCATGAAAAATAAAATCGCATTGATCGCCATTGCCGGATTGCTGTTGTTCACCATGAACGGTTTTTCTCAAGACACGAATTTCTGGATATTCCTCTGTTTTGGACAGTCCAATATGGAGGGTTTTCCCGGCATTCAAAAGCAGGACACGACGAATGTGGACGGTCGTTTTCAAGTTTTCGCCGCGGTCGATTTTCCAAAGCAGGGCCGGAAGAAGGGCAATTGGTACACCGCGGTGCCGCCATTGTGCCGGCCGCACTGCGGACTTTGCCCCGCCGATTTTTTTGGGCGCACGATGGTTTCCAATCTTCCGCCGAACATCAAAATCGGGGTTATCAATGTGGCGGTGGGGGGATGCAAAATTGAGTTGTTTGAAAAGGACCATTACCAATCCTATGCTTCGAATGCGCCGGTGTGGATGAAAGGCATCATCAAGGCTTACGATGGAAATCCCTATGAATATCTGGTCGACGCCGCGAGGCGGGCGCAGAAGGATGGCGTGATCAAAGGCATTCTCTTGCACCAGGGAGAATCGAATACCGGCGACAAGCAATGGCCGGACAAGGTCAAGGGCGTTTATGAGAATTTGCTCGGCGATTTGAATTTAAAAGCGGCAGACGTGCCGTTGATTGCCGGCGAAGTGGTCAATGCGGACCAAAAAGGACAATGCGCGGCGATGAACCCGATCATTGATGAGTTGCCGAAGGTGATTCCCACGGCGCACGTGGTTTCTTCCGCGGGTTGCGAGGCCATAGCGCCGGATCATTTGCATTTCACGCCGGCGGGATACCGGTTGTTGGGCACGCGGTATGGAGAGATGATGCTTTCGGTGATGGGGTATAAGACTGGAAAAGCGAAATGAGTTGAAGTGTGTCGCTCATTCATCTTTCTCCTTCGCCGGGATGTTGTTTAAAAAATTTCACGATCAATGCAGGTGAGGCGGGATTGAATTGATGGCCGCCCGGATAAATGAACGTCACCAGCGGCGTGCCGTTTTGGGACGGGTAAATCGTGCATTGGTTGTCCCACGCTTCACCTTTCATCGCGCAGCCGTTGAGCCGGCGCACGACATTCATGGTGAGCCGTTGCCAGGCGAATTTCACCAGCGGATCTTCTTTTCCGCCCATGATCAACGCCGGCCTGGGAATGAGCTGGCTCGCATATTTGGCCGAGGCAGCCGAGGGCGCGACGGCGGCGAAAACATTTCCCCGCGCAAGCCAAAGCAAATACGTGAAAGCGCCGCCATTGGAATGGCCGGTGCAATAAATCCGTTTCGTGTCCACGTTATAATCCTGCTTGAGGCGCGCGAGCAGGGCGTCGAAGAATTTCAGGTCGCGGTCGCCGTCGTCGCCGATGGCGGTTTGCCAGCCGGTGCGCAGTCCATCCGGATCGGTGAGTTTGCCCGGCGTGTCGAGGCCTTGCATATAGACGGAGATGGCTTCGGGCCAATGTTTGTTGATGGCAAACGTGCGCACGACATTTTCCGCCGAACCACCATGGCCGTGAAAGACGAACACGACGGGCGTGCTGATGGTTTTGGCATTGGCCGGCGCATACACCAGCGCAGTGCGGACCACGCCATCGACCTTGAGCGACACGTTCGCCAATCCATCCGCTCCGCGCGCGAACGGGGCCAATAACACCAGCAGCGAAATCAACCAGGATCGTTGTCTTTGCATAGTTTTTAAGACGCGGTGAGTGGGGGATTGTTACTCGTGAAGTTTGGTTTGGTTTTGTGGAAATCGTTGGGGCACATCGCCATTGGCTTTCGCACATGCACACCGGTTCGCGCCGATCAGGAAATCGGCGCGCTGGCCGAAGAAACAAAACTTCCGGTGTGCAGGCTTCAAATTTTGGTGTATGATGGCCTTGATTCCGAGTTTCACGATGCTGAATCTTCATCAGGCGGTGCGCGCGAATCCGAGCTACAGCAAGCTCGAGATCGGCGAGTTTTTGTTTGCCGAATACACGTGCGGCGTGACAGCCAAAAAACTTCCGAATTGGACCGAGACGGATTATTTCGTGCATGTCGTGACCGGCAAGAAAACGTGGCATACGGCGGAAGGCGTGTTGCCGGCGCAGCCCGGTGACATCCTGTTTTTCAAGAAGGGCGCCACGATCGTGGAGCAGCACTTTGAGGAGGATATGTGCCTGCTGATGCTGTTCGTTCCCGATGCCCTGATGCGCAACGCGGTGCGGGAGGTGATCAGCGCGTTGGGATTGAAAGCTTCGCACAGCGTAACGATGAAGACAGCGTTGCGGATTGAAAATGATCTCGCGTTGTCGGCGCTGTTCCAATCCATGCGCACCTATCTTTCCGGAAAGGAAAAGCCGCCGGAAGCGCTGGTCCGGCTCAAGCTGAAGGAATTGGCCATCAGCGTGCTGACGAGCGGGACGAATTCCGAATTGGCGGCGTATTTCCAGAGTCTCGCGGCGAGCGACGCGCCGGCCATTGCGGAAATCATGGAGGCGAATTTTCGTTTCAATCTTTCGCTGGAAGAATACGCGAAGTTGTGTCATCGCAGCTTGTCCTCGTTCAAGCGCGAGTTTCAGGCGCACTTCCAGGAGTCGCCCGGGAAATGGCTGCTGCAACGGCGGCTGGAGCACTCCGCGAAGCTGTTGCGGAATTCGCCGATGAACGTGACGGAGGTCGCGTTCGAGAGCGGTTTTGAGGATGTATCGCATTTCAGCCGGGTGTTTAAAGAGCGTTTTGGCGTGCCGCCATTGGCGTATCGGCAGGCGGCGGATGTCTCGGTTTGAGGCGTATCTGCCGTTGAAACGGGGAGCGCGATCCGGGCGCGGGGAGAGGCGCCCTCGCGGCTCACAATAGCGGGTGGAACAATCCCACGCTTCAGGATTCTCCCACGCGCTCGTGTTCGGCGCGAGGCGCGCCGAACAGCAGCCGGGGCGGCTGCGCTCCCCGTGAAATTCAACTGCATCGTTCCATAAAAAGAGTATGTGGTACGAAGTTTTTGGCGGGACGCCGCAAACAGCACGCGGGACGCGTGCGGTCCCCTGAGCTTTACAGGCAAAAGATTGGACTGCGCAGCAAAGCGCGGCGCGCTCGCTTGCGGCATATTGGTTTTGTTAAAACGAAAGAAACCGATATGCAAACAACCGATCAAAATACCAGGGCCGAGACACCGGCCATTCCCAACCTTGCGGCCATCCGCGCGAAGCAGAAGGCGACGTGGGAATCCGGCGATTTCGGGAAAATCGCACGCCATATCGAAAACGTGGCCGAGGAGTTCCTGTCGCGACAACCGTTGCAACCCGGGCAAAAGGTGCTGGATGTGGCTTGCGGCACGGGAAATCTCGCGGTCATCGCCGCGCGGCGCGGATGCGCGGTGAGCGGAGCGGATATCGCGGCCAATCTGTTGGCCCAGGCGCGCGCTCGCGCCACTGCGGATGGATTGAACATCGATTTCAAGGAGGCGGACGCGGAAGCGCTGCCGTTCGCGAATGACACTTTCGACCTGGCGGTGAGTATGTTTGGAGTGATGTTCGCGCCGCAGCCCAGCTCGGCTGTGGCGGAATTGCAGCGCGTGCTCAAACGCGGAGGGCGGATGGCGCTGGCGAATTGGACGCCGGAGGGTTTCATCGGCAAAATGTTCGTGATCTTCAGAAAACATTTGCCGCCGCCGCCGGCGGGCGTGGCGTTGCCGATGGAATGGGGAAAGGAAGCGGTCGTTCGCGAACGATTGAAGCAGGGTTTTGCCGATGTGCAATTGACGCGGCGCATGGCGGTGATGCGGTTTCCGTTTTCGCCGGCGGAGACGGTGGAGTTTTTCCGGGAGTATTACGGCCCGACGTTTCGCGCGTTCGAATCGCTGGCCGAGCCCGCGCGGGAGGCCTTGCGGCGGGATTTGGTGGAATTGCAGACACGGTACAACGACGCGAAGGTCCAGGGCGCAACGGAGGTCGCGGCGGAATACCTGGAGGTAATTGCGACGAAGGTTTAGGGCAATCGTATGCACAACAAAGAAAACCGGAAAAAGATCAAGCGGATGAACGAGCTGGCGCCGGATGAGTCGGATGGTTCGGCGCATGAAAATGTGTTCCGGGAATAGGGTGGAATAGGGTGGAAAACCGTAAAATTCCTTGGTTTTCAGCCACGGATGAACACAGATAAACACGAATGAGGAAAGGATAGATGGAATTCGAGGGATAGCCGCTCCGGGAATTTTTTCGATCTTCAAGGCTCCATTTCATTTGGAGCGGTTTTAGCACGAATGCGGTTTGCGGAAAAACTTACGGTAAGGTTTTCGGAGGAAGTGATTGGAGAGGAGTGAGTTGGAATTGAGTTTTGGTGTAAAAGTGCCCGAAAATGACGGTTTTGGAGGAGTTAAAGAGTTTTGTGAGTTAGGTGGTTTTTGGCTGCAAATTCCACGCAGTAAGTATGTTATGAGAATTCGGTGTGCGCAGCTTCAAAATCAGCATTGTCGACACTGAAGCGGGTGCGCTGGTCTTCAAAAGTGAGCATCCGAGTGCGAGTATTGCTGCGGCTCACATAGCCGCGCTTGTAGGTCGCGTCGACGTTGCATGACGCGGGTCAAATGCCCGCGGTGCGCTCCTAAAGCTCCACTAAATGAAACGGAGAATTCTCTAACATTGACATTTTTTCGAGCAGGTCTTGCTTTAGGCGTTCCAGGGTGAATTCGGGCAAATCCCCTTCGACAGTCATTTGGATGCCACAAGCGTTTTCCACGTAGCGAACGACGACACCTGCGACATTGATTCGATGCACACGCCATTCGTTTTCATCGGTTGCGGGAAGAATCTCGTGAGCGAGATTCGGGCGAAATAGACGTTCAAACAATTCCAAATCCGGTTCGCAACCAAGCTCCTGCTTCAAAGAATCCGCTTGGGTCTCTCGCGATGCGTCCAAAGACTGGGCGAATTCCGGGTGCTCCTTTTTCCATAAAGCCTGGCCAATTTCCCAGAGATGAATTCTCCGGCCGTCTTTACGCATGACCTCCCAACGTTGCCACCGACGCTCTGTCAGCCTCTGCCATTTCCAGTTGGCCAATTCAAGGCGCCAATCGTCCAGATTTTCCACGAATGATTCACCAGGCTTTCCACGATCCAAAAGCCCCTTTCGGACAATGATGGAACCGCCATCGTTGCTCAACAAAGCTTCATGCTGATGAATCCATCCTGGCGGCGTGCCAGTGGTTTGAACGGTAGAAATTGCGAAGTTGCGAAGATCAAGAATATGGACCGGCGTGACTCCCGCTTTACGCTGTTCCTCATACCCAAGGTTGCCAATTGTAATGATGCGTTCGCCGACCAATGTGGCCGAGTGAAAATCCGTTGGCGGAAAAATCTCACGTGGATATCCAAAAATATCAATGCAGCCGCTCGGGCGTTCCACCACAACATCGTTGTAGATGTAAAAATCGGGGTCGTAAAAATCTTCATGCTCGCCCGCGATGAAAACTCTCGAGCCGTCGGCCAGTTGCGTAGAACTTTGCCCAAATCGTTCGAAGCACCAACCTGGACCTGCACGGAAAGGCGAGGGAACGCCCATGCGCTCGTTTGCCTGGTAGGCACTCAACTTTGACCGCGCGAGCCATTCCCAAACCGGATTGCTCATAGGTTCCGGGTTGGCTGAGCCAAACCTGGGCGAACGCCAAAAGAGGAAAAGCTCTGGCGTTATTGCGGGTCCGGCCGACGATGCAGATGATTCGTCGATATCGTCGTGCTGTTCGGGCATGACCTTAGGATTTTGTGTAAACTTCCGAGCCTTTATCGACGAACTCCTTCGATTTGGCTTCCATGCCTTTCTTTAGGGCTTCTTCTTCGGTCATCCCTTGCTCCGCCGCATATTTCCGGACGTCTTCGGTGATTTTCATGGAGCAAAAATGCGGGCCGCACATGGAGCAGAAATGGGCGGTTTTGGCGCCTTCCTGCGGGAGAGTTTCATCGTGGAATTCGCGGGCGGTGACGGGGTCGAGGCTGAGGTTGAATTGGTCTTCCCAGCGGAATTCGAAGCGGGCTTTGCTCAGGGCGTTGTCGCGGTATTGCGCGCCGGGGTGGCCTTTGGCGAGGTCGGCGGCGTGCGCGGCGATTTTGTAGGCGATGACGCCGTCCTTCACGTCTTTCTTGTTCGGCAGGCCGAGGTGTTCCTTGGGGGTGACGTAGCACAACATGGCGCAGCCGTACCAGCCGATCATCGCGGCGCCGATGCCGCTGGTGAGGTGGTCGTAGCCGGGAGCGATGTCCGTGGTGAGCGGGCCGAGGGTGTAGAACGGGGCTTCGTGGCACCATTCGAGTTGTTTGGCCATGTTTTCCTCGATCATGTGCATGGGGACGTGACCGGGGCCTTCGTTCATGACTTGCACGCCTTTGGCCCAGGCGCGTTCGGTCAATTCGCCTTGCACCTGGAGTTCGCCGAATTGCGCCTGGTCGTTGGCGTCGGCAATCGAGCCGGGGCGGAGGCCGTCGCCGATGGAAAACGAAACGTCGTAGGCGGCCATGATGTCGCAGATGTCGTCCCAGTGGGTGTAGAGGAAATTTTCCTGGTGATGGGCGAGGCACCATTTGGCCATGATGCTGCCGCCGCGCGAGACGATACCGGTCATGCGATGCGCGGTGAGCGGGATGAAGCGCAGGAGGACGCCGGCGTGGATGGTGAAGTAATCGACGCCTTGCTCGGCTTGTTCAATGAGGGTGTCGCGGAAAATTTCCCAGGTCAGATCTTCGGCTTTGCCGCCGACTTTTTCGAGGGCCTGGTAAATCGGGACGGTGCCGATGGGGACGGGGGAGTTGCGCAGGATCCATTCGCGGGTGGCGTGGATGTTTTTGCCGGTGGACAAATCCATGACGGTGTCAGCGCCCCATTTGGTGGCCCAGCGCATTTTTTCGACTTCTTCCTCGATGCTCGACGCGACGGCGCTGTTGCCGATGTTGGCGTTGATCTTTACGAGGAAGTTGCGGCCAATGATCATCGGCTCGAGTTCGGGGTGGTTGATGTTCGAGGGGATGATGGCGCGCCCCGCAGCGACTTCGCTGCGCACGAATTCGGGGGTGATTTCGCCCGGTATCCGTTGTGGAAATTTTCGGAAGATACTCGGGGCGAAATCCGAATTCCCAAGCTCGAAATCCGAAGAGCCGGCATGTTGCTTGTCCAAAACGTTCCGCACGATGTCGGATTTCTGATTTCGGATTTCGGCCTTGGCTCGCTGGTGTCCCATATTTTCGCGGATGGCGATGAATTCCATTTCGGGCGTGATGATGCCGGCGCGGGCGTAGGCGAGTTGGGTGACGACTTTACCGGCTTTCGCGCGCAGGGTGCGGCGGCGGTTGGCCTTCAGGCCGGGAAATTCAACGAGGCGATTGCGCTCGGCCTGGCTGGCGAATTCAGCGTGTTTGCCGGAGAGATAGCCGTTGTCCTGCGGTTTGACTTCGCGGCCATGGTATTCCTCGACGTCGCCGCGGGCGCGGATCCATTTTTCACACAGGGCGGGCAGGCCTTCTTCGACTTTGCCGGTGAATTTCGGGTCGCCCCACGGGCCGGAGCAATCGTACACGCGGACGGGGGCGTTGGGCTCGATGGCGCCGGTATAGGATTTGGTGGGGGTGACTTCAATCTCGCGCATGGGCACGCGCACGTCGGGATGGATTTCGCCGGGGACGTGAATTTTCGTGGAATTCGGCAGCGCGTCGCTGCTGTACGGCTCGAAGGAGTCTTTGCTCGCGATCATAAATAGTTGATAGCTGTTCGTTGATAGTTGAGAGGGCTATCGCTGAGCGGGAATGCGGGAGAAGAATTTTTCCGCAGTGGCCGATGATGGCCCTCCGCAGGAGTTCCTACGCCAGCATTACCTGGATCAGGTTCATGGGTCTGTGACGCTCCCGCGGCACACTCTCAGCCTTTGCTCGGCTTCCGCCGATGCCGGTTGGCTCCCCGGTGATATGGGGGAATTTAGGTTGCGAGGCGGGAACGGTCAATATGCAAAGGAGAACCGGCACGTCGAATCGGTTCAAGGCCAGATTTCCAAAACGCTCGCGGAAGGATCTGATTCAAAACATTTCGATCTGTTTCATCGTTTGCCGTGCTGAAATTCAGCAAACGAGTTTGTGTGGAAAGAGGATAAATATCCGCGAGACGCGAGATGAGCTTATGGCTGAGATTATGGTCGAACAGCAGCTTCATGCGGCGTAAGCGCAATCATAGTGTGCTGCTCGCGATCGGCGGCATAGGCCAGGCAAGCTCGGATGTCTTCCTCGGTCAAATCGGGATAATCGTCAATGATTTCCGGCCAACTCATACCAGCGGCGATCCACCCAAGCACATCGCCAACGGTGATACGCAGGCCACGCACCGAGGGTTTCCCGCCGCGTTTGCCGGGTTCGATGGTGATCAGTTTGCGGTAATCCATAAACCTGCTTTTTAGCGTATCATGCAGTTCCGCGAATGAAAAGCCGTGATTTGTAGGTAAAAGGAGCGAACTAACAAACGTCCGAGCAATGACGCCAAGGAGGTGGGGGTGGGGAACCCCGCTGAAGAAACGTTCATTGCTCGGACAAAGTCCAATGCCTGCGCGTACTCACGAGCATGTGGTTCTTTCGCAGGCCGAACCTAAGATTCATTATCCGCTACGAAGATTAAAATTGGATTAAACGGAAATTAAAATTTTTTCCGGATTTTATATTGACCGGGAGTTTTGGCTTCGATAAAACAGCGGCGAGGTTTATATGGGTGATGCAATCAGGAGTCGGAATTCTCTCTTCTCACAAACGTTCATTTGTTTATTCGCGCTGGCGCTGGCGCTGATTTCAGTGCCAGCCGATCCGCTGGACAACTGGACCACCAACCGACTCTCCACAATCCCAAATCCTAACGGCGGCTTGCTTGAGGCTGTCACTTACGGCGGCGGCCAATATGTGGCTGTGGGGCAAGTCGTCGACGACGACAATGGGTTCATCGAAACATCCCCGGACGGCAGGTCCTGGACGCTGCGGTCGACAAATGATTATTCCATTCTGGACCTGTATGACGTGACCTACGGCAACAATTTGTTCGTGGCAGTGGGATGGGATTATTACACGGGGCACAATATCTATACTTCACCGGACGGAATCAACTGGACTGCGCACACGACGGCAATGGCCAATGTCTATGGTGTGGCTTATGGCGATGGAATGTACGTGGCGGTGGGCGATGGACTGGAACTCAACGGCACCATTACCAGCAACGATGTCTACTATTCGACCGATGGGACGAACTGGACCGGCAGCGATTCGGGAGCAACGGCCATTTTGCGCGATGTGGCGTTTGGAAATGGCCAGTTCGTAGCCGTGGATGCCGCGGGATACATCTATCCATTGTTCACGGCGCCCAGGATCGCGAACGGCCAGGCACGCGGAAAAGTGAGCTTTTGCAACGGGCTCTTTTTCATTTCGGCAGGCGCGGGCACAAATTTGCTTTCGACGGATGGACTGAGTTGGTCGGCCGTGACAAACAATACGGGCGCTAGTTTTGGCGATGTGATTTACGCCGCCGATACCTATTTCGCGCTTGGCGGAACAAATGTGTTTTCATCCAGTGATGGAACAAATTGGATTCGCCACAATCTTCAAGCGCCGGCCAATACGTACATCATTGATCTCGCTACCGGAGGCCGCAATGTGGTCGTGGGTGGCTACATGGCGGTTACATTCACTCCTTACACACCCATTGCGTTGGTCTCGGATCCGTTCGTGGCCCTGCAGCCTAGCTCTACTTTCCCACCTCGACTCACTCTGTCTGGTTTAGCGGGCCGAAAATATCAAATTGAAATGGCCACGAACCTCTCGCCGGCCAATTGGCAGCCGCTGATAAACATTACGCTTACCAACGGCCCGGTGGTCTGGACAGATCTGGATGCGACGAATTCCTGCCGTTTTTACCGGGCGGCGTTGTTGCCGTGACGCGGTGTTGAAAAATTTGCGGCGCTCTGCCGAGGCGGCGCGATGTCATCAAGAGAAAAGCGGATTGTGCGCTTTTTCTTCGGCGACGGTGGTGAGCGGGCCGTGGCCGGGGCAGATCAGGGTGTCCGGCGGCAGGGATAAAATCTGGTCGCGGATTTTTTGTTTGGCGAGGGCGCCGTTTTGCGCGGCGCCACCCATAGAGCCGGCGAAAATTGTGTCGCCCACGATGGCTACGTAGGGCGCGTCCTCGGACCAGTTGCCGACGACGTAGGTGACGCCGTCTTCGGCGTGGCCGGGGGTTTCGCGGTTGGTGATGCGCAGGCTGCCGAGGTGGATGTGGTCGTTACGGCGGTTTTTATGTTGCGGCGGGGCGCTTTTGGAATCGGTGTGCAGGAAAATTTTCGGGAACACTTCGCGGATTTTGGTCATGCCGGCGAGGTGATCCTGATGCGTATGGGTGAGGAAGAGGTGCTTGAGCTGGAGTTGCTCGTCTTGCACGATTTTCAACGCGGGCGCGGCGTCCCAGCCGGTGTCGAACAACGCGGCTTCGCGGGTGACTTCGTCCCAGATTAGATAGCAATGCACTTCGTTGCCGCCTTCGGTGGTGCTGATCTGGCGGAGTTCGCGCCAGGTGCTCAAATCTTTTGGCGAGGGCAGCCAGCCTTTGGCGATGCCTTCGAGTTTGGCGGCATTGAGCTGTAGAAGTGCGGCGAGTTCGGAGTATTTTATTTTGCCGGATGCGGCGCCGGATTGTTCCAGCGTGGAAAATTCCGATTCGCTCAAGCCGGCGGCGCGCGCGGCGTCGGCGGCGGAGACGCCGGTCATGGCGCGCGATTTGCGGATGATATCGCCCAAATGATCTTCAAGGTTCATCCCGGGAACGTTAGCCAGCGTCGAGGGGAGTTCAAGTTTTAGAGTTACAAAAATAATTCAGCCGTCGGCGCCCCGGGGGGAGAGCGGCGTCGGCGCCGCGCTCCGCCGCCGCGGTCCAAATCAACGTTGGACTGTTTTGGACTGCGGCGACATGTCTCCGCTTTTGACAGGAGACATGTCTCCCGGTAGAAAGCGCGGTCATGCCCGCCCACTCCATACGATCCCGTGTTTCCTGAGTTGCCAAATTGGGAGATTATGGCATTCTGGGTAGGAACCAATTTTATGAATAAACCGAAAATAATTGCCTATTTGAAGCCCACTTGCGGCTGGAGCCAGGGCGTTCGCGCCATCATGCGCAAATACGATCTGGCCTTCGAGGACCGCGACATCATCAACGATCCGATGCAACGCCAGGAGATGATCGAGAAGAGCGGGCAAATGTTGAGCCCGTGCGTGGAGGTGAACGGCCATATGCTGGCGGACATCAGCGGCGAGGAAGTGGAAGTTTATTTGCTTGCGAACAAACTGGTGCAGCCGGTGAATCGCGAGGCCGACGCGCCGACCAATCAGCCGTGCGCGCATGAGATGCCGCAAAGCACGCCGTTGCAGTTCCGCAGATAAGGCGATTTGCAACATTTAAAACGCGAAGGTGAAAGCCTTCGCGTTTTTTTGTTTTTGGCCCCGAAGGACACGGGCAGATAAACGCTCGCCCTCCCCATGAATCTGAACCCTCGCCCCTGCCCTCTCCCATCCGAGGGGAGAGGGAGAAGTTGTTCCTGCGTCTCTCGTGGAATATAGCCGCTGGTTGATCGTGGTTCAGCGGTTCAAGGCGTGAACTCTTTTTCAGAGGATTCACCCCCCGGCCCTCTTCCCAGAAAGCAACACCAACATCAAGTTGTTTAAAAAATTTCGAAAATGGTATTGCGTAGTTAAATGACTACGTGTATTGTGTAGTCATATAGCTACGCAATGAATTTAAGACGAGACGTTTTTCAAGCCATTGCAGACCCGACCAGGCGGGCGGTGCTGCTGTTGGTGGCGTCGCAATCCATGACGGCGGGGGCGATTGCGGCGAATTTTGACACGGCCAGGCCAACGGTTTCAAAGCATCTGCAAATTCTTACCGAGTGCGAATTGCTGGTGCAGGAGCAGAATGGCAGGGAAATCTATTATCACTTCAATCCCAAGAAAATGAAAGAGGTCGCTGACTTTATCGAACCATTCCGCAAGTTGTGGGAGGACCGGTTTAACACATTGGAAACCGTGATGAAAAAATACAAAACATAATCACATGGAACAAAAAACAAAAATCAACGCGGAGGCCGGCAAACAGGAATTGGTGATTACAAGGGATTTTTATTTGCCATTGGAGTTGCTTTTCAAAGCGTATGCGGAGCCCGAAATTGTCGAGCAATGGATGGGAACGCGCGTGCTGAAACTGGAAAGCACGCGGCATGGCAGTTATCAATTTGAAACGACCGATCCCAAGGGTAATAAGCACCGGTTCAACGGCGTGATTCATGAGTTCAGCCCGAATCGGAAAATCACACGGACGTTCGAGATGGAAAATAAGCCGTTTGGCGTGCAGTTGGAGGTTTATGAATTTGAAAAGCTCGGCGGCGATAGCAGCAGGCTGACAATGCATGTCATCTATGAATCAGTGGTGCAGAGAGACCAGGTGTTGCAGTTGCCGTTCGCCCAAGGCATCAATTGGGCGCATAACCGGTTGCAGGAGGTCATGAGCAAATTGAAATAAGCCATTTCCACAAACATCACCCAACCCATCACACTATGAGCCAAGATATCAAACGATCGTTTTTCCGCTGGATTCACATTGTGTTCGGCATTCCGATCATTGGGTATATTTATAGCCCGTTTGATAAGATTCCGCAGTATGCCCCGGTGGTTCGCTACATCGCCGTTCCGGTGATTCTCGTTTCCGGGTTGTGGATGTGGAAAGGGCATTTGCTTCGGCGACTGGTTTCGAAAAGGCGGGCTTGACCGCGAACAATTCTCTGAACAAGCCTGTTTTAGGTCGAGAGGTTTTCGCGGGTAGCTAGGGGTGTGGTTTTGAAAATATATTTTGTGCCGATCAGGAGATCGGCGCTCCGAGTGTTGCGCAGGCCTCAACTTAAATAACAATTATGAAAAACAGTGGAATGAATCCGAAGGTTGATTTCTTTTTTGCCAAAGCTGAACAGTGGCGGGAGGAATTCGAGAAATTGAGAGGAATCATTCTCGATTGCGGGCTGACGGAGGAATTGAGGTGGGGCAAACCTTGTTACACGTTTCAGGAAAGCAACGTCGTTTTAATCCATGGATTTAAAAATTATTGTGCGCTGCTGTTTGTCAAAGGCGCGTTGTTGAAGGATCCCAGGGGCGTTCTGATCCAACAGACGGAGAATGTGCAGGCGGCACGGCAGATTCGGTTTGCCAGTGTTCGACAGATCGTGGAAATGGAATCGCTCCTGAAGGCCTATATCAAGGAAGCCGTGGAAGCAGAAAAGGCCGGTTTGCAGGTGAATTACAAAAAGACATCTGAGTTCAAGGTCCCGGAAGAATTTCAAAATAAATTGGATGCCATGCCGGCGTTGAAAAAAGCTTTTGCGGCATTGACGCCCGGCCGGCAACGAGGATACCTGCTTTATTTTTCTTCAGCCAAACAATCCACAACGCGGGAGGCGAGGATTGAAAAATACGTCCCGCAGATTCTCAAGGGCAAGGGAATGGATGATTGAATCAAAGTGTCCAGGCTCAATCCGCCTTCGCCAAGGCTTCGGCGCGACAAGAGCGTCCAAGCTCCGGAGAAGTTCCAAATTCCAAGTTCCAATTTGTCGCAGTCTGATTTGAAACGCGTGACTCAGATTTTTTCTATTAGAGAAAAATGGCGGCGGTCGCAGACCGCCGCTACAAGGTTGGGCGGCAACGCGCCTGTTGCCTATTTATGAGATGGGTTCTAACCTGCGCGCATGCAAGTCGTGACTTCGGTTGCTGCCATGCAGCGGCTCGCGAAAAAATGGCAGCGCGCGGGAATTAAAATCGCCCTCGTGCCGACGATGGGTTATCTGCACGCGGGCCATTTGAGCCTGATAAAGCGCGCGCGCAGATTGGTGGGAAAAAAGGGCCAGGTGGCCGTGAGCATTTATGTGAACCCGACGCAGTTCGGGCCGAAGGAGGATTTGGCGCATTATCCGCGTGATTTGAAGCGCGATTTGAAGCTGTGCCGCTGCGAAGGTGTGGACGTGGTATTTGTGCCAGGGGATGAGGAGATGTATCCGGGACGGCGCGAGAGTTCCTCGGCGAAAAAAAGTTTGGGCTCGACGGAGTCTCGCCCCACCCAAAATGATTTCAGCACTTACGTGGTCGAGGAAACGCTTTCGCGCGTGATGGAGGGAGCTTCGCGGCCGGGGCATTTCAGAGGCGTGACAACCGTCGTGGCGAAATTGTTCAATATCGTTCAGCCGAATGTGGCGGTGTTTGGCGCGAAGGATTTTCAACAGGCGGCGGTCATTCAGCGCATGACGCGGGATCTAAATTTTCCGGTCAAGATAGACATTGCCTCAACGTTTCGTGAACCGGACGGATTGGCGATGAGTTCGCGCAATAAATATTTGGAAGGCGACTTGCGGCGGCAGGGCATTGTGCTGTGGCGCGCGATTCAAAGGGCGCAGGCATTGGTGAAAAAATCTTCGATCCCGGCTGGGCGGTTAAGGGCGGATTTGAAAAAGCTGATTGAGAGCCAACCGACGCCGAAGCTGGATTACGTTGAGTTTTTTGATCCGGAAACGCTCAACCCAGTGGCGCGCGTCACCCGCGGCACGCACATGGCGCTGGCGGTTTTTGTGGGCCAAGCGCGATTGATCGATAACGCGCGGCTGTGACAACACTCTACATCATCGTTGCCACCGGCATTTCCGGTCGCTACGCTGGCCTTCGATGTTCGCTTCGTCCTCACTCCAGGCGTTCGCCGTCCTTTTCGCACTCGGATTCTGGCTGCTGCGCCAACCCCTGTTCCTGCTCGGCACCATCTTCAACATCTGGATGCTCATTGATGCCATCCGCCGCCGCGAATGGCTTTGGGTTGCCGTGATTATTGTCTTCTGGACCGTGGGCGGAATCCTGTATTTCTTTTTGGGCCGCGACGCGCCCACGGCCACGCGCGGCTTTGAATTGCCCGGCGCCCACGACCGCCGCCGCATCAAGGAACTCCAGGCCCAAATCCATCATCTCGACAAGCCCCACCATTATTCCCAGCTCGGCGACATTTATTTTCAACAGGGCAAACTCGACAAAGCCGAGGAATGCTATCGCGCCGCGATGCAACGCGACCCGCAGGACATCGACACCCGCGCCCATTTCGGCCAATGCCTCCTGCGCGCCAGACGCCCCGCCGATGCCCGCCCGCTGCTTGAAGGCGTCGTCGCCGAAAATCCCAAACACGACTACGGCTATTCCCAAATGGCCCTGGCCGAAACCCGCACTGCCCTCGGCGATACCGATGGCGCCTTTGCCCTCTGGAAAACGGTCACCGAAAATCACTCCTACCCGCGGGCCAAAGTACAACTCGCCGAAATCTATATCGCGCGCAACCAACCCGATCTCGCCCGCCCCGAACTCCGCGACGTGATTTCCGACGACGTCCACGCCCCCACCTTCCAACGCCGCCGCGACCGCGTCTGGATCCGCAAAGCAAAAAGTTTGATGGGGAAATTGAAATGAATCTCGTCTGATCTCCCGCCGATGATTCTCCAGTTGGAATACAGTTGCACACCAGTACCGGAAGATGCACAAAATCGGATGTTTCGTGCAAAAATACAGGTAGCGCGCCATTTGGTTTCCTCCTAACCTTGAAACCAATGAAAACGATTCAAGCGGAAGCCGCCCAGATTCCTTTTGCGAAGCAGATTGAAGAAATTGTGATGTCCACGCCGGTCACCGACATTCACACGCACCTCTACGAACCTGTTTTTACCGAATTGCTGCTTTGGGGCATCGATGAACTGCTCACGTATCATTATCTCGTGGCGGAAACGTTCCGTTACCTTGACATGCCTTACGAAAAATTCTGGGCGATGTCCAAGACCGAGCAGGCGGATCTCATCTGGGACACGCTGTTCATCCAGCATTCGCCGATATCAGAAGCCTGCCGCGGCGTATTGACCACGCTGCAATTGCTCGGTCTCGATGTGAAGAAGCGCGACCTGCCCGCGTTGCGCAAATACTTCCAGGAGCAGAAGGTCGACGATTACATCACCAAATGCATGGAGCTGGCCGGCCTGAACAAAATTTACATGACCAACTCGCCGTTCGATGATCTGGAACGGCCCACGTGGGAAAAGGGATTCCAGCGTGACAGCCGCTTTCAGGCTTGCCTGCGCATTGATCCGTTGTTCCTGTGGCAGACCGAAGCCGCGCCAAAAATGGCCAAGATGGGTTACAACGTCAGCCTGACCAGCGCCGGCCAGAAATTCTTCGATGAAATCCGACGTTTCCTCGCGGATTGGACGAAGAAAATGAATCCGCGCTACGTGATGGCTTCGATTCCGCCGGAATACACCTTTCCGGACAAGGGAATCAGCGCTCAAATTCTGGAGAAAGCCATCCTGCCGCATTGCCGCGAGCACGGCCTGCCGCTGGCATTGATGCCCGGCGTGCGGAAACTGATCAATCCCGGCTTGCGCCTCGCCGGCGACGGCGTCGGCCTCAGCAACCTGCTCACGGTGCAGCACCTGTGCGCGCAGTTTCCGGAAAACAAGTTCCTGCTCACGGTGCTCGCGCGCGAAAACCAGCACGAGCTGTGCGTGCTCGCCCGCAAATATCGCAACCTGCACATCTTCGGCTGCTGGTGGTTCACGAACATCCCGGAGATCATCAATGAGATGACGCGCATGCGCCTCGAATTGATCGGCCTCAGCATCACCCCGCAACATTCCGACGCACGCGTGCTCGACCAGATCATTTACAAATGGAACCACTCGCGCCGCATCATCGCCCAGGTGCTGGTGGACAAATACTCGGACATCGCCCAGACCGGCTGGCACGTGACCCGCGAAGAAGTCCAGCGCGACGTGAAGGACCTCTTCGGCGGGGCGTTTGAGCGCTTCTGCGGGTAAATCGATTTCCTGTAGGAGACGAGGTGACGGGTCTCAAATTCTGAGCCTCGTCACCAAAATCCGACCCGGTAGGGCGCGTCACTCCGTGTGCGCCGCTATTGAAGGCGATTATGCCAATATCCAGGCAGCCGTTTCATATGCATCACCGCCACGACCCAGATGCAATCTGGTTGCTCGAGAAAAATGATCGCGTAAGGAAAATCGCGGCTGAAATGGCGTCGAGCGGGCGGGTCGAATTTTCGGAACCGCTCCGGATCGGCCGCAGCCTCGCGGAGTAATCGTTCGATTCTTGGTAAAATCGAACGCCAAGGTCGGGAGAAATTTGCGAATAATACCGGACTGCTCCGGCGAATTCGTCGTCAGCTTCAGAATGAAGCGCAACCCTCACAATCCGGCAATTTTGCGGGCCCGGGCAAGCGACTCTTCGAGCGGAACGGCTTTTGCCTTGCCAGATTCAATTTCTGCAATGCGGCGGTTTATCTCTTTCTTCCAGGATTGCTCGACGACAGGTTCGATTCCACCGTGGCGCGCGACCATGATCCGATCGATCAACTCGGCAACCACTTCTGGTGGCATTTCGCGGGTTTCCTCGACAATCTGGTCAATCGAAATTGGCATATATTGATTGTGTCTCATCAAGCATCTTTTGACAAGCTGAGTATCCCGAAGCAGTATCCGCCCATTTCCGCTTCCCCGTGAAACTACCCCATCTTTATCGCGATTCCATTTAATCACCCTCCGTTTCAAAACGGATCTTCCTCGCGAGCGTCGAAATATACATCGACGTGAACCGGTTTAGCGGCGTCGCGTTGTCATCCCAATCATCTTCATACAGATCGCAAATGACGAATCCCGCTGCCAATTGGCCTCTTATTTGATCTTCCAGCGTGTGCCCAAACTGGTACGCCAGCCCTTCTTTCTCGAGCGTCTCTCTTTTTTCTTTGGGAAGACTTTCCAGATCCGAATAAGGCAATGCGTATTTTACGGTCAGAACCCCCGTTTTCGCCGCCTCTTCATGATCAAAAAGGAAGAATGCCGGATTGGTGAAACCGGACAGCAAACGGCCGTTCCACTTCAGAACGCGAAAGCATTCGTTCCAAACCGGTTTGAGATTTTCTGCGAACACATTCGACACGGGATGAAACACGAGGTCGAAACTTTCGTCGCTAAATACAGACAGATTCGCCATATCTCCGAGAACTGTGTTCAGCGCAAGAGAATCCCGTTCCGCGACAAAACGATCCCTGGCCAATTGCTCCTCCGAATTGTCGAAACCGGTCACCTCGGCACCCGCCGCTGCCAGAATGGGCGCCTGTTGCCCGCCGCCGGATGCGAGGCACAACACTTTCTTGCCTTTGATATTCCCAAACCAGTCGGACGGAACGCTCTTGTTTGGAGTGAGAATGACGCTCCAATTTCCCTGCTGAGCTGCACGAATTTCCTCCCTAGTCACGGGCTGGCACCAACGGTTGGTGCCGGATTTCGACTCTCGGTTCCACGCAGCCCGATTGTGTGCTGGCACATCCATGGTCTCGGACAACTAACATACGAAGCCTTATTTGTTCTTTAAAACACAAAATCCAGTTCTGCGAGCGTATCGAACACATTGACGCCGCACATTTCCTCTTCCGCTTCCATTAGAACTGCCCCATCTTAACCGCGTGTCAGATTTAATCGCCATCGTCGGCCGGCCCAACGTCGGCAAGTCCGCGCTGTTCAACCGCATTGTTGGACGGCGCATTGCCATCGTCCACGACCAACCGGGCGTGACCCGCGACCGCGTGTCTGCGGAGGCCGAATGGCATGGACGCCCGTTCACCTTGGTGGACACCGGCGGCATCGGACTGCTTCGTCGCGAAAAAGCCGCCGATGTCATCACCAAGGCGGCGATTGAACAGGTGAACCTCGCGATGGATGCGGCAAACGTCATCGTTTTCGTCGTGAATGTGCAGGAAGGCATCGTCCCGCTGGACCGTGAAGTGGCGCAGCGGCTGCGCCAGAGTGGAAAGACCATTCTGCTTGCCGTGAACAAAGTCGACACCAGCCGCGCGGAACCCGGCGTGGCCGAATTCACCGAACTCGGCTTTGACAAAGTTTTTCCCGTCACTGCTATTCACGGCGAAGGGATTGAGACGTTGATGAATGCGGCAATCTCCCTTTTGCCGGTCCAAAGTCCATCCTTCTTCGCCAAGGCTACGGAGGACGGGCAGCCTGAAGCCCAAAATCCGAATGCTGAATCGGCTGAGGACTCAGAACTGAGGGCCGTGGATTTGGTTTTAAAATTGGCCATTGTCGGCCGGCCGAACGTTGGAAAATCGTCCATCATCAACGCGCTCACCAAATCCGAGCGCGTGATCGTGAGCCCGATTCCGGGCACCACGCGCGATGCCGTCGACGTGCCGTTTGAAGTGGAAACGGATGGCCAGCGCCAGAAATACATTTTAATCGATACGGCCGGCATGCGGAAAACGCGCAGCGTGGATGATTCGATCGAATTCTTCAGCGTCAAGCGCTCGGAAGATTCCATCGCGCGCTGCGATATTGCCGTGCTGGTGATCGATGCGGAGCAGGGGATCACCGAGCAGGACAAAAAAATTGCCGATAAAATTGTCGAAGAGCGCCGCGCGTGCATTGTGGTGATCAACAAATGGGACCTGATGGAACAAGCGGTTCGCAAAGCGCGCGAAGAAGAGATCGAGCGCCGCAATCGCGGCACGGCGAAGCATGCTCCGAACGTGATGACCACGCTGGCGGAATTTGGCGAATGGGTGCAGGAGAAATTATTTTTCCTCGATTACGCGCCGGTGATTTTTACTTCGGCAAAATCCGGTTTTCAACTGGAGCGCTTGCTTGAAGCGGTGCGTTACGTGGCGGCGCAATTGCAGCAAAAAGTCCCCACGTCCATTTTGAACCGCACGCTGCAGGACGCCGTCGAGCGCCGGCAACCCGTCAGTTCCGCCGGACATCGCTTGAAATTTTTTTACGCCACGCAAGTCCGCCAGGCGCCGCCGACTTTTCTGCTGTTCGTCAATCGGGATGAACTGTTCTCGCCGCAATACAAAAAATATCTCGCCGATTCCCTTCGCGCCGCGTTTGGCTACGAAGGCTGCCCAATTGTGCTGGTGCCGAAGCCGCGCCCGAAGACGATTGAGCCGGTGCGCAAATTCCGGCCACGACCGGCGGCCAAGGAAGAGAGGCCGCAGCGATCCGGCAGGCGTTCTCACCATGGAGAAGTTCAAAAATCGGGCGAGCGTGCGGGCCATGGAAAAGCTCCAAAACATGCCAGGCACCACAAATAGTGTGCAGTTATTCACACCCACTTATTCACTTTATGGAACAACATTCGAAAATCTCTTTCTACGTGCGTGAATGGATACATTTTCGAGGCGAATAACGTTTGCGTAACTTTTTCGTGATTTTTCTTGTAACCCCAATCCATAGTGATAACGTTTGAATGTTCCCCAACCTGTAGGGGTTGGGCGGTCTCGCAAAACGGCCGTATTTTTCGCAAAAATCAACAGGTTTTAGGCACAAAAGGCAGTGATGTTGCCGTCGCCACTAGACAGCGCACCCGCCGTAACCATCAACCAGAATGAGGCAATCATGATTGACGCACGTGAAGAAGTCCTGTCTTCCGCACCCGCACAACATCGCCGTCGCCCCGCCGGGGCTGCGGCGTCGGTAAAGGCCGCCCGCGGTTCCAAGCCGGCGGCGCCGGCCGCGTCCAAATCCACGCGCATCGAACGCGTTTTCAGCGATGCGAAGGTGAAGCCATTCGACCAGATCGAATGGGAGCGTCGCGTCGCCGAAATCACCGATGACGCCGGCAAGGTCATTTTCAAGCAGGAGAACGTGGAAGTTCCGAAGTCGTGGTCGTTGCTCGCGACAAAGGTCGTGGTTTCGAAATATTTTTACGGCGAACAGAATACTTCCGAACGTGAAACTTCGGTCCGCCAGCTCATCCACCGCATCTGCCGCACGATTGCCGATTGGGGCGTGAAGGATGGTTATTTCGGCAAGGCCGATGGCGAAGTTTTCTACGACGAATTGACCTGGTTGTGCGTGAACCAATACGGCGCGTTCAATTCGCCGGTGTGGTTCAACGTCGGTCTGTATCACGAATACGGCGTCGGCAAAGCCTCCGGCCGTGGCAACTGGTTTTACAACCGCAAGACCGGCGAAGCCGAACGCGCCGCGACGCAATATGAATATCCCCAAGGCAGCGCGTGCTTCATCCAGTCGGTCCACGACAACATGGAAGACATCATGCGCTTGGCCTACAGCGAGGCGATGCTGTTCAAGTACGGTTCCGGCACCGGCACGGATTTGTCGCCGATTCGTTCGAGCAAGGAAAAGCTCAGCGGCGGCGGCCGG
>Ga0134126_10000492_pt1 | contig 50483 bp, 48 predicted proteins | sample KB31752_FD_96881 | JGI IMG/M metagenome (GOLD analysis project Ga0134126, IMG submission 96881) | Terrestrial soil microbial communities with excess Nitrogen fertilizer from Kellogg Biological Station, Michigan, USA - KB3-175-2 | ecosystem: Environmental > Terrestrial > Soil > Unclassified ...
ACCACCGGTGGATGTGCCCGTAAGCTCGAAAGTCACAACCGATTCCAGCGGCCGCCCCGAAGCGTCCTTGTCTCGTTCGGTCCCCGCCCAGCGGTAACGCAACAGGCGATTGGGCTCCGCGGCGAGGATCTCACTGTCCACCGCATCCGGCAGCCATCCAGCCAGCAACTTCGGCACGGTCAACGCCTTCCAGACCTTCTCCGGCGCATCGGGCAGCTCGCATTCGGTGACCACCGAACGTTCGGTCTTACTTGGATTCGTCATGGCTCCATACCTTTGAGCACGGTCTTCAGCTTCTCGAGCCGCTCCGGCCAGAACACACGGTAGCGGTCCACCCAATCCACCAGAGGCGCCAGTCCTTGGACATCGGCGCGGTAATAAGCGAACCGCCCCTCACGGCGCTCGCACACCAGCCCGGCACCACGCAGTGCCGCCAGGTGCTGAGAGATCGCCGGTTGAGAAATCGAAAATCCGGACTTGAGCTCCGAGACGCTCATCTCCCGGTCGCACAGTCGCTCGAACACGGCACGGCGCGTGGGATCCGCCAAGGCGCGGAACAGGTTGGCTTCGATCATTGGCGCACTGCCCTCATGGCATGAAATATAAGCCGATACTTATGCGACCGCAAGTGCTCCCCTCAGGCTAAAGCCTGCTTGTTTTTATGAGGGTCTGCGATATATTTCGGCCCTAGAGGACTGAGAACTCGAACAATAACCATCCCTTTGCTGCAGCTGCACGCCTGAGCCTGGGCGTGAACGCATCGGCAAGGGCGCCTTTTTTGCCGAGGTAGTGATGAGCACTACGTTGGATAAATTTCGGGGCGCAGCTCTGTCGCTGGCGCGCTCGGGATCGATCAAGAATCGACTCACCGATGCGTATCGCAATCATCTTTCCTTCGTGGATGAAAGCGAGTTGCCCCAGGAATTACTGGAAGAGTTTCGCGCGGTCAGTCACGCGTTGAATCGTGAACGGCCGTTGCTTCGCGGCGAAGACACCTTTCGCGCGACTGTTCGGAAAATGTCGAGCATGGAAGCCGACGCGGTCGCCTCCTGTGTAGTGCGACTCTTTGGCGCGATGTCAGCGGAACATCAATCGAGCTTGAACTCGATCGTGTCCCACCGCGTCGTGTCTTCGTGGCGCGCCTGACGACGGATTGCATCGACCAACGCCCGCTCGTCCCAATCGACGATCTCATCCACGAGGTCGGTAATCGCCTTGGGCAGCTCCACATGCGAGCCGAAAGGCTTCATGAGAATGACCGGCTTCTGGCTCGCCTGCGCGAACAGCAGCTCGAACGTGAACATATCCCGATGGGTCTGCAACAGACTGGGAATCGCCACCACCGCTTCCACCGGGGCCATCTGGCGGCGTAAGTCCTCGCGCTGCGCTTCTTTCTCCGCCGGTGCCGGGTGATCAGGGGTGCTGTAGTTGCGGTAGAAGAAGTTCTTGGCGCTCTCGAGATACTCGAACACCCGCAAATAGTCGTCGTTGTCCTGCCACACGTGGGTGACGAAAAGACGAATGGGATTGGCCTGCGACATGAATGCGAGTCTCGCACAAGCGTGGCCGGCGCGAAACTCGCACCTGCGACGCGGCCGGGAGACACAGGCCCCGCAGGGCGAGGCCGCGTAGCCGAAGTGCGGCTCGGCCTGCGCGGCGCGGCCCATTCCCATACAATGCGCCCTTTGCGGCCGGAGCTCTCCCTCTTTGCGCCTTCTGGTCTATAACATCCGCTACGCGACAGGCACTGGGCCTGCCTTTCACTTACCCCTCCCCGGCGCTGGATACCTGCGCAGTAACCGCAGAGTCCTCACCGGCATCACCGAGTTCATTCGCGCAGAGAACGCGGATGTCGTCGGGCTGATTGAGGTCGATACCGGCTCGATCCGCACCGGCATGGTGAATCAGGCCGAGTATATCGCCGGCCAGCTCGGCCATTACTCGACCTTCCAATGCAAGTACGGCGCCGGCTCGATGAACAACCTCATGCCCATCGTGCGCAAACAGGCCAATGCGTTCCTGTCAGCGCCGCACGTACACGGGGAGCGCTTCCACTATTTCGACACCGGCATCAAACGTCTCATCATCGAGCTGGAGCTCGAAGACGTGTGCGTTTTCCTGGTGCACCTGTCGCTGAAGTTCCGCCATCGGCAGTACCAGCTGCGCTCGCTGCACGATCTGATTGTCGAATCAAAAAAGCCAGTCATTGTCGCGGGTGACTTCAACACCTTCTGGGGCGCGCACGAGATCTACCTGTTCATGCGCGCGGCGGGGCTGCGCAGTGCCAACTCCGCCGGCCTGCCGTCGTTCCCGGCCCGAGTGCCCCGGGCCGAGCTCGACTTCATTCTGGTCAGCGAGGGGATCGAGGTAACAGACTTCCGCATTCCGGACGTGCGGTTTTCCGATCACCGCCCACTCGTGTGCGACTTTCACATGCGTGCAAGCGCGCTGACGCGCGGATCAACTGCCAGCGTTGCCTGATACAGGCCCCGAGGGACGCCGAATGAACAACAACGCCAGCGCCTCCTGGAAATCCTCGACTGACAGCGACGGCATCGTCTGGTTGTCGCTCGACAAACCGGGCACTTCGGCGAACGTGCTCTCGAGCGAAGTGCTCCTCGAGCTCGATGCCGTGTTGCGTCCGCTCCAACAAAACGCACCCCGCGGCGTAGTGGTGCTTTCAGCGAAAAAAAGCGGCTTCGTCGCCGGCGCGGACATCAAGGAATTTACCTCCCTCACCGACGCTGAAAGCGGCTACCGCCTCATCCACGCCGGACAGCAGGTCCTCGACCGGCTCGAGGCGCTACCCTGCCCAACCGTAGCGGCCATCCACGGCTTCGCGCTCGGAGGCGGGCTCGAGCTCGCGTTGGCGTGCCGCTACCGGGTCGCCGTCGGCGATGAGCGTTTGTCGCTCGGCCTGCCTGAAGTGATGTTGGGAATCCATCCGGGCTTCGGCGGTACCGTACGCACGGTTCGCATCGTCGGTGTCCGTCCGGCAATGCAGATGATGCTGACAGGCAAGCCCGTGCGTGCCGCGAAGGCATTGGAAATAGGACTCGTCGACAAGCTGGTGACCAACGCCGAGCAACTGCAGGCCGCCGCGCGCGAATTCATCCTGAACCGGCCTGCGCCGCGCACTGCCTCGTTTGCCGAGCGAATGCTGAGCTCGGCCCTCATCCGACCCTTTATCCGGCGCGCGCTGGTGGCGCAGGTGGCCGCCAAAGCCCGACGCGAACACTACCCGGCGCCCTACGCCATGATCGACCTGTGGACGCGCTATGGCGCCCACGGAGCCGAGGCTTTCGAGGGCGAGGCTCGTTCCATCGCCCATCTGTTCACCACCGAGACCGCGCGCAACCTGATCCGCGTGTTCCTGTTGCAGGACCGGCTGAAAGGTTTGGGTGGCAAGGCCGGCGCGGACATCAAACACGTGCACGTCGTGGGTGCCGGGGTGATGGGCGGCGACATCGCAGCCTGGGCGGCGCTGCGGGGCTTCACGGTCACCCTGCAGGACCAAAGCCTGAAGTTGGTCGAACCGGCGCTGCGACGCTCCCAGGAATTGTTCAAAAAGCGCCTGCGCGAGCCGGCCAGGATTGCCGCTGCCACCGAGCGCCTGCGCGCGGACGTCGACGGCGCCGGCGTGGCTGAAGCGGACATCGTGATCGAGGCGATCTTCGAGAGCCTCGAGGCGAAACGGGAGTTGTATGCGCGCCTGGAGCCGCGCATGAAACCAGGCGCGCTGCTTGCCACCAACACCTCCAGCTTGATGTTGGAACCTCTGGCGGCGCAGCTGGCGCGGCCAGGGCGCCTGGTCGGCCTGCACTTCTTCAACCCCGTGGCACAGATGCAGCTCATCGAGATCGTGCACGCGGCGGCCACCGACCAGGCCGTGGCTCAGGCGGCGACCGGCTTCGCGCGCAAGCTCGACAAACTACCGGTGCCATGCAGGAGCGCGCCGGGGTTCATTGTCAACAGGGTCCTGATGCCCTATCTCCACGAAGCGATGTTCGCCGCACAAGAAGGCGTGCCGCTGGAGGTCATCGACAAAGTGGCGGTGGACTTCGGGATGCCGATGGGCCCCATTGAGCTCGCCGACGTGGTCGGTCTCGATGTTGCCGCGCACGTTGGAGAAATCGTGGCACGGGAGCTGGGCCGGCCCGCGCCCGACCTGACACGGCTACGTGAGCTGATGGCGGCCAAGAAGCTTGGCCGCAAGAGCGGTGAAGGATTCTATGTCTGGAAGGACGGCAAGCCGCTGAAAAAACCGGCGCCGCCTGTAGCACCGCCGGCGGACCTCCTCGACCGACTGATTCTCATCCTGGTGAATGAGTGCGCTGCGTGTTTGCGCGAGCGCGTCGTCGAGGATCCGGACCTGATCGATGCGGCGGTCATTTTCGGCACCGGCTTTGCTCCCTTCCGCGGCGGTCCACTGACCTACGCCCGAAGCCGAGGTGTGGCTTCAGTCGTGACCCGCCTGGAAGAACTGGCCGCACGTTGCGGCCCCCGTTTCCAACCCGATTCCGGCTGGCCACAAGTCACTACCGAAAGCGGCGACTTTCAGCCAATTAAACGAGAAACGTGAACGGCATGTCGGCGCGACCAAGGCCTTGTGCTACCATGAAATTTCCCTGACTTTCTAATTTCCGAATGTCATTTTTCCAGGCCTTTGCACATGGTTGAGGAACGCGAAGCAAGCGTTCAACTGCTCAAGACACTCGCGCCGCTGGATGGACTGAAGCGCGACAACCTGGCCGCGCTCGCCAAGAAAGTTACCGTTCGGAAACTCTCCACCGGCCGCGCCCTCTTCAAGGAAGGCGATACCGACAAGCGCACCATCTGGCTGGTCGGCGGCATGCTCGAAGTAAGCGAAGCCGGACGCACCGTTGCCATGATCCGCGGCGGTACCCGCGAGGCGCGCACTCCCCTATATCCTCAGCTGCCGCGTCGCGTAACCGCTCGGGCTACTGAAGAAATCAGCTACCTCTCGATCGACAGCGACCTGCTCGATGTCATGATCACCTGGGACCAGACGGGCACCTACGAGGTGGCCGAGCTGCAGTCCCAAATCGAAGGCACCGGCGGCGACGACTGGATGACCACGCTCCTGCAGACCAAGGCGTTTCATCGGATTCCGCCCGCCAATATCCAGGCCATCTTCATGCGCCTGGAGCGCATGCCCTACAAAGCGGGCGACGTGGTCATCAAACAAGGCGATGAGGGCGATTTCTTCTACATCATCGTCAGCGGCAAGTGCATCGTCACGCGCGAGACCCCGCTCAACCGCGACGGCATCAAACTCGCCGAGCTCGGTGTCGGCGATACCTTCGGCGAGGAGGCTTTGATCGCCGAGGCCAAGCGCAATGCCACCGTCACCATGACGAGCGACGGTGTCCTGATGCGCCTGAATAAGCAGGACTTCCGCGAGTTGATGAATGAGCCGCTGTTGCAATGGGTCAGCAATGATCAGGCGCGCGAGATCATTGCCAAGGGCGGCCGCTGGCTCGATGTGCGCCTGCCGAGTGAGCACCAGAATCTTTCGATCGAAGGTGCGCTGAACATCCCGCTGTATTTCATCCGCCTGAAGCTGTCAGCTCTCGATCGCAACATTCCGTACGTGGTGTACTGTGACACCGGCCGGCGCAGCTCGGCGGCAGCCTACATCCTCGTCGAGCGAGGGTTCGATGCGTACGTTCTGACCGGTGGACTGACTAACAGCGGGGCAGCGTTACGCCGCTCGGCGTGACGCCTCACATCGTGTGTGTCGCTTTGTCCCCGGACAGGGCTCCGGCCAGGTAGGTCTCGATCTTTTTCTGGGTCTGACCCCGGTCCTGCTCGCTGAACTGGACACCGATGCCGGCGGTCCGCTTGCCCTGCGCCCCCTTGGGGGTCACCCAGATGACCCGGCCGGCCACCGGCAGCTTTTCGTCCTCGCCCATGAGATTGAGCAGCATGAACACTTCATCGCCCAGGCGATAGTTGCTGTTGGTGGGAATGAACAGGCCGCCGTTCTTCACAAACGGCATATAGGCAAGATACAAGGCGCTTTTGTCCTTGATCGTCAGGGTCAACAGACCCGGCTTGTTCCCACCCGCTCTCACGTGCTCAACCTCTGCCCCTGTTCAAGCTAAACCCCCTCAGAATGGCCTCCAGCGCCAACCCCCGGTTGATCGGCGACTCGAGCGAGGACTTGAGCTCACGCACTCCATCCACCAGCTCGAAGAGGAGGCCGGTATTCAAAACCGCATCGGACCGTGAAGTGTAGGGGCCAGCACCCACTTTTGTAAAAAACCCGTCACTTCCGACTTGGATCCGGATGCGTTCCGTGAGCCAATTCTCAATGCAGCTCAGCCGCAAGGGCAGATCGGCGCGCGCCCAGCGGTCGGCCGTCGCAACCGGATCGCCACCACCAGCCGCCGCCGCTTCCAAAGCCTGGCGCACCTCGGCCCCAATCTGCACGACCGCCTTCGGATCGGCCTCGGCAGCCAGCATAGGAGCCTCGCCGAGCGTATCGAGCACGGCGTTCCAGTCCCCTGCGCCACGGCTCGCCTCAAGCCAGGAGACAGCCTGCGGGCGCGCCGGGGCACGTATCCGGATCCTCTGACAGCGGCTCAGGATGGTGGCAGGCAGCCGGGACGGCTGCGTCACAACGAGCATCAGCAGGGTCCGGGACGGCGGCTCCTCCAGGGTCTTCAGAAGCGCATTGGCGGCAAATCGGTTGAGCGTGTCCGCCGGAGTAATGATCGCGACCTTGTAAGCACCCTGGTGCGCCGTGAGAGCCAGCTCTTCCGACAGCTCGCGCACCTGCTCGATGCGGATCTGGCGTGAGTCCTCGATCGGCTGCAGTACCAGAAGGTCAGGGTGCTGCGCCGCGGCAACGCGGTGGCAGTTGGGGCAGGCGCCGCACGGCGCTCCGGTAGCACTTTGGCACAGCACCAGCCGGGCGGCCCACTGGGCGAGCCAGTCTCCGCCGGTCCCGGGAGCCTCATGGATCATCAAGCCATGCGGCAACCGCCCGGCCTGGTGCGCTGCCGCCAGGGTGGCCATCTCGGAGCCGATCCAAGGGGGAGCCTGCGTCACTGGGCCCGTCACAGGCCCTCCAGAACACGCACAACTTGTCGTTCCACTTCCGGCAACTCCACGGCGGCATCGATCACCCGGATTCTATGGGGCTGCGCCTTCGCAAGCTCCAGGTACGCCGCGCGGACTTTGTCGAAAAACGCCTCCGCCTCCGCCTCGAACCGATCGGCCGCCACCCCGGAGCGCTGGCGCGCTCGCATCAGGCCCAGAGCGGGTGGTAAATCCAACAGCAGCGTGCAATCCGGCTCGAGGCCACCGTGAACCGCCTCGGCGAGCGTTTCGATCAAACTGGAGCTGACACCACGGCCAGCTCCCTGGTACGCGCGCGTTGCGTCGGTGAACCGATCGCAAACCACCCACTCGCCGCGCGCCAGAGCCGGTCGGATGAGATTCTCGAGGTGAATTGCGCGCGCGGAAAACATCAGCAGTGTCTCGGTCACGGGAGAAAGCTCCTCGGCACCGCGCTCCAAAACAACCTGCCGGACGCGCTCAGCGAGCGGTGTGCCGCCGGGCTCGCGTGTGGGGCACACGGTACGACCGTGTTCGACGAGCCACTCGCGGACCAGACGAGCGATGGTCGACTTGCCTGCCCCTTCGATCCCTTCGAGCGTGATGAGTCGACCCGCTCTCATCGGACGGACCGGGTGTGCAGATATTGGAGGTAGGCTTTCACCGCAGCATTATGCTCCTCGAGTGTCTTGGAGAAGTGATGACCTCCAGTGCCTGTGGCCACGAAGTAGAGGTCTCCGGTTTCCTCCGGATGCATGGCTGCAAGAATCGCCTCGCGGCCAGGCAAAGCGATCGGCGTGGGCGGCAGTCCCGCGCGGGTGTACGAATTGTACGGCGTGTCGGTCACCAGATCCCGAGTGCGGATGTCGCCGTCATAGTTCTTCCCGAGACCATAAATCACGGTTGGATCTGACTGCAGGCGCATGCCTTTACGCAGCCGGCTCACGAACACGCCCGCAATCCGCGGACGCTCTGCCGGAACGCCGGTCTCCTTCTCCACAATGGAGGCGAGGATGAGAGCTTGGTACTGCGTAGCAAACGGCAGGTCCGCGCTGTGGCCCGGCCACGTCGCATCCAGGAGCTTGCGCATTGCGTTATAGGCCACCAGGAGAATGTCCCGATCGGTGGTCTTGGCCGAGAAGCGGTAGGTATCGGGGAAAAAACGCCCTTCCGGAAACTCTCCCGGGTGCCCGAGCGCGCTCATGACCTCCGAGTCGCTCTTTCCGGTCAGGGTGTGGGTCACGGCGGCATGTTGGTCGAGCTCGCGCCGGAAGTCGGCGAAGGTCGAGCCTTCCACGACCGTGAGCTGCTCGAGCACGACACGTCCTTGTTCGAACATCTCCAGGATCTGCGCCGCGCTCGCACCGGCTGGGATCTCGTACATGCCGGTTTGCACTTTGGGATGCAGGCGATGGATGCGCAGGTAAAGCTCCACCGCGCGCGTATTAGCCAATGCCCCCTGCCCTGCGAGCTGCGTGAGGACACTGCGAACACTCGCACCCTGGTCCACCTGAATGCGGACAGCTGCGCGCCCAGGCCCAGGGGCAAAGAATGCATGCTGCACCCACTGGTACCCCCCGACGACGGCGCCAGCGAGCAGCAGAACGAAAACCAATACGATGGCGAGCGCCCGACCTCGTACGCCGACCTTCAACCCGGCTGGTGGACTCGACTCACGCATCGATGGGATCCTCCAGCAACGGCGCCAGAACTTCCTGGAGTCTGCGCGTCACCGGACCACAACGCAGCGAACGTCCATCGAGCATGCGAATGGGCCAGACGCCAATCCTGGCGTTCGTCAGGAAGGCTTCCTCAGCTCGCCCCAGGTCCTCAACATCCAACACGTCCTCGTGCGCGGGAATCCCGACACGCGCAGCTTCGCGCAGCACGACGCGACGCATGACCCCCGCCACTCCGCAAAGATCCAGTCGGGGTGTGCGCAAAGCGGTTCCATCGACAATAAACACGTTGCTCATGGTTCCCGACACCAGCTTGCCGGAGCTGCTGAACACAAGCGCCTCCGCGATGGCGGAGTCCGTCCACTCCCGACGCGCCAGGACCTGCTCCAGCCGGTTGCAGTGCTTCAATCCCGCCAGCGCGGGATTCTCTCCGAGTCGCAGCGTTGCGGTACGGACTTGAACTCCGTCCTGTGACTCGGCCTGAGTTTCCTCCGGCCACGGATAGCGAAACGTGACGCGGGTCGCCTTCTCGCGGCCTGTAACTCCATAGCCGCGAGCAACGGCCGTACCGCGCGTGAGCAACACCTTCACGATTGCCGCGTCGACTTCGCTGGCAAGGAGGTGAACTTCGGCAGCGATCTCTTCGAGACTACCCGGCTCGATCCCCAACCGGGCGCAACCAAGCCGCAACCGCTCCAGGTGCAACGACAGAAATCGCGGACGCCCGCGACGGCACGCAATGGTTTCGAACAAGCCATCGCCAAAATGTAACGCCCGATCGAAAGGTGAGACCTCTCGCTGGAGGGCGCCGTTCACCCAGACCTGTTCATGCATCGAGGGCTCACGATTCACGTGTTACCTCAAACGCGGCGAGCAACCCACGCGCCTTTGCTCTTGTTTCAGCGAGCTCGCGCTCCGGCTCCGAGTCCGCCACGATACCGCCGCCGGCGCGCAACTCGATGTGCGATCCAATCAGAGTAAGGGTACGGATGAGGATGTTGAGGTCCATCGTGCCGTTGCGGGTTAGGTAACCGAGAGAGCCCGTGTAGGCGCCCCGCCCCATTCCCTCGAGCTCGGCAATGATCTGCATACACCGGAACTTTGGCACGCCCGTGATCGTTCCGCCCGGAAATACAGCGCGCAGCGCCTCGATCGGTGTTACATCCTCCCGAAGCACGCCGGTTACGTTGGAAACGATGTGATGCACGTGAGCATACGACTCGATCGTCATCAGCTCATTCACCCGGACGGTGCCTGCCTCGCAGACACGGCCGAGGTCATTGCGCTCCAGATCGATGAGCATGATGTGCTCCGCCCTTTCCTTGGGATGCGCAGCCAGCGCAGCCATCTCCACGATGTCGTCCCCGGGACGCCGGCTTCGCGGCCGCGTTCCTGCGATGGGACGTGTATCGACACGCCGTCCTTCCACCCGAATCAACCGCTCGGGTGATGAGCTGACGACCGCCGCGCCGCGCCATTGCGCGAGCGCCGCAAAAGGCGCCGGATTCGTCGTACAGAGCCGATTATAGAGCGCCGCTACATCGGGGTCGCCCACGAGCTCCACATTCCACGGGCGCGAGAGGTTTGTCTGGTAGATATCACCGGCGCGGATGTACTCCTTGCCGCGGCGGACGCGCTCCAGGTGGAGCCCGGCAGCTTCTTCGGTGATAGCCTTTACACGGAATCCTTCCTCGGCAGAGTCGGACTCGTGCGCCGCTCGACGTGCATCAGCCTCGAGTCGGTCAAGGCAGTCCTCCGCACCAGCTTCCGCCACAGCAAACACCCGCTGGCGCGTCCGATCGTGTATCAAAGCGCAAGGCGTGCGCAGCGCAAAGGCACGCCACGGAAGCGTCGACGGCGGTAGCGAAAGGCGCGGCTCCACCTCCTGCGCCATCTCGTAGCTCAGGAAGATACCCCACCCACCGTCAAACGGAAGTGCCGCGTTGGAGTCTGTTGGGGGCTGCCGTTCGGCGAGCCACCAGTTCTCCAAGGCGCTGAAGAAGGTGTTGCCTTGGATCGCGATCCCCTCGGCACCCAGCTTACCGTTGGCATCGAGCCAGAGCGCCGCACGAGGCTCGGCAAGCAATACGCTCATGCGGCTCAACGGGCCGTCGGCGGCACTGTCGAGCAACATGGGATAACGTGCAGGCAGGCGCGCAGCGAGCCGGCGTAACACTGAAGGTGGTACGCCGAGATCGCGAACGACGGCCTTCAAACGCGCGTCAGCCGGTGAAGCGACGGAAAATGAGCGAGCCGTTGGTGCCGCCGAAGCCGAAGGAATTCGACAGCGCAATATCGATCTTCATCTGCCGTGCCGTGTTGGGTACGTAGTCGAGATCACAGTCTGGATCGGGAGTTCGATAGTTGATGGTCGGCGGTGCGACCTGGTCGCGAAGGGCGAGAATCGAGAAAATGGCCTCGACCACACCGGCGGCACCGAGGAGGTGACCGGTCATGGACTTGGTCGAGCTGACCGCAAGACGCTTCGCATGCTCGCCGAACGCGCGCTTCATCGCGATGGTCTCGGCGCGATCACCCAAGTCCGTGGAGGTGGCATGCGCGTTGAGATACTGCACCTGGTCAGGGTTCAACGAGGCATCCGCAAGCGCGTTCGCCATCGCAAGACGCGCGCCCTCGCCGTCTTCTGGCGGGGAAGTGATGTGGTAAGCATCACCGCTCATACCGAAACCGATGACTTCCGCATAAATGTGCGCGCCGCGCTTGCGTGCGTGCTCGAGCTCTTCGAGGGTCACCGCGCCGCCGCCGTCACTCAACACGAAGCCGTCGCGATCCTTGTCGAAGGGCCGGCTGGCTTCCGTCGGCGCATCGTTGCGCGTCGAAAGCGCCTTCGCCTGTCCGAAGCTGCCGAGACCACACACCGTGGTAGCCATTTCACCGCCGCCTGCAATCACCATGTCCGCATCACCGTACTGAATCGTACGCATGGCGAGTCCGATCGCATGGGTCGATGTCGTACAAGCGGTGACGATGCCGAGGTTCGGTCCTTTCAAACCGTATTTGATCGAGAGGTGTCCGGAGATCATGTTGACGATCGTGGCCGGCACAAAGAATGGCGAGATCTTGCGCGGGCTCCCGGACTTCAGATACGCACCGTACTCCTCCTCGATCGTACCGAGTCCACCGATGCCGGCGCCGCAGACGGCGCCGCAACGGTTTGCATCGAGCTTGCTCATGTCGATGCCGGAATCCGCCATCGCCTGGATTCCCGCGGCGACGCCGTAATGCATGAACGCATCCATGCGCCGCGCATCCTTGGGCGAGATGTATTCGCCCACTTCAAACCCGCGCACGGAACCGCCGAAGCGGACCGGAAAGGCGGAGACATCGAATCGAGTGATGGGCCCGATTCCGCTTTCGCCTTTCAAAATGGCATCCCAGGCCGACTTCACCGTGCTCCCAACGGGAGAGATGATGCCGAGACCCGTTACGACAACTCGACGTTTACTCACACGCTACCTGTATGAAGACTCGACAGATGGAAGAGATGGCGCCCGCGACCGTTCTTCCGAGCATACACCGACCGGCCGGGGGCTGACTCTCAAGGTCGTGCGGAGGCGCTGCAACGGTGAGCAGGATGACCGGGCGCCGCGCGCGCGCAACGAGAATCAAGCCTTGTTACGGCGCTCGTTGATGTACTCGATCGCCTGCTGCACCGTGGTGATCTTTTCGGCGTCTTCATCAGGAATCTCGATTTCGAACTCCTCTTCGAGAGCCATCACCAGCTCGACCGTATCGAGCGAGTCGGCCCCGAGATCATCCACGAACGAAGCATCGTTCGTGACCTGTTCTTGTTTGACGCCCAGCTGCTCGGCAACGATGGCCTTGACCTGCTGCTCAACTGTGCTCATTAGCGCATTGTCCTTTGTAGTCTTTAAGAAAAGCTTAAAAAAATCGATCATGCCGCCGCCGCACCCGCGAGGGCCGGCGCGAAGGCGCGGTATTGTAGGGGAACACCCCCCCGGGTGCTACTGCCCGCCAGAAGTCGAGGTGATTGTTTTTTCTGGCGAAACCTAAAGTCGGGGTTCCCCGCCATCGCATCGCGTAACTTCAATTGTGGCGTTGGGCCAACGGGGCCCTCAGGGCATGTACATGCCGCCGTTGACATGCAGCGTCTCGCCAGTGATGTAGCTGCCCGAAGCCCCCGCCAGAAAGAGAACCGCGCCAGCGATGTCAGCCGCGCTCCCAAGCCGCCCGACCGGAATCTGGTTCAGCAGCGCGCCGCGCTGTTCCTCGTTGAGAGCGCGAGTCATATCGGTGTCAATGAATCCCGGAGCGATGGCGTTGACCGTGATTCCGCGCGAAGCCACCTCTCGCGCCAGCGACTTGGTGAATCCCAGCAACCCCGCTTTTGCCGCGGAGTAATTGGCCTGGCCAGGATTGCCCGTCAGTCCGACGATGGAGGTGAGATTGATGATGCGGCCGTTGCGCTCCTTCATCATCCGTCGCAGGCAGCCCTTGGAGAGACGGAACACGGAAGTCAGATTAGTTGCGATGACCTGATCCCAATCCTCCGGCTTCATCCGCAACAGCAGGGTGTCACGCGTGATGGCAGCGTTGTTGACGAGGATGGTGGGCATCTCACCGGCCCCATCCAGATCGCTCAACAGGGCATCGATTGACGCAGCGTTGCCGACGTCCAGAACCGCACCGCGACCGTTGTATCCGTGCGACGCGAGCTCCGCCGTGAGCTTTGAGGCCCCTTCAGTGCTCGTGGAAGTCCCGATCACCTTGGCACCCGCTCCAGCCAGCGCAAGCGCGATCTCGTGACCGATACCGCGAGAGGCCCCCGTGACCAGTGCCACGGCATTCTTAAGAGAATCATCCTTAAGCATGCCCGCCCCCTTTGACCGCCGCGAGTGCGGACTCGACCGATGCGGGATCTTCCAACGCCATGAATTCCAGTCCCTCGCGCTTCTCGATGCGACGGTTCAAGGCGGTCAACACCTTGCCGGGGCCGCATTCGATCAACTGGGAAATGCCGGTCGCCCCATGTCGCGCCGCTGGCGCTTCTTGGGATTCCCTCCGCTGCGCTCCGGTCGCCGTCAGCGCACGAACCGTGTCGGACCAGCGCACCGGGCTAGGCAGCTGGCGAACCAGCAGTTCCTGGATGTCACGGGACTCCTGATGAGGGATCGCGTCCACCGCACTGATGAAGCGGATCTGCGGCGGGCTGATTTCCATGCTTTTCAACCGGCCGGCAAGCCGGTCCGCGGCACCACGCATGAGCACGGTATGAACCGGCACGCTGACCGGCAACAACACAGCTTTCTTGGCGCCGCGCGCCTTTGCGCCCTCGATGGCTCGTTGGACCGCCGCAGTGTGACCCGCGATGACAATCTGTCCGGGAGCGTTGAAGTTGGCCGCAGACACCGTCTCACCTTGCGCGGCCTCGCGGCACGCCTCATCGAGAGCGGCTTCCTCGAGGCCCAGAATCGCAGCCACCGCCCCAGTCCCCAGCGGCACGGCTTCCTGCATGGCCTGTCCGCGGAATCTCACCAGGTCGACGGCCGAACGGAATTCCAAGGCGCCCGCGCAGACCAGCGCGGTGAACTCCCCAAGGCTATGACCAGCGACGACACTTGGCAGAGCTCCACCGCGGCCCCGCCACAGCCGCCAGGTCGCGACCCCCGCCGCCAGCATGGCCGGCTGCGTCCGCTCGGTCGCATTCAGCTGGTCATTGGGGCCTTCCTGCACCAGTCGCCAAAGATCGTAGCCAAGAACCTCGGAGGCCTCAGTGAAGGTGGCGCGGATCAAGCCGTCGCTATCAGCGCTCACGAGCTCGGAAAGCATCCCGATCGATTGCGAGCCCTGGCCGGGAAAAACGAACCCAAACGACATTCAGCTGCCCTCGCGAAAAACGGGCGCGGATTATAGCGATTCCGCGCGAGGTTTAAGGAAAGCAGCGATAGCTGCGCCTCCTAAGGACCCATAAAGGTGCGCATCGACCACCACTCCGGGGCCACTTCCGGAGAAAGGAAGTGCCCCCGCGTGCTGCTCGAAGCCGAGCTTGACCACGATAAACGCAGCCAGCACCCACCCGTCCAGGTCGCCACGCCTCAGATGCGCCAGGGTTCCCGCTGCCATCACACCGTGGAGCGCCCCAGAGGAACCCACGTACCAGGCAGTTGTCGAATCGCGTAGCCACAGCCCTGCGTCTATAGCCGCCATGGCGGTGAGCACAATCAGTACCCATTGGCCCGCCCGGTAATCGCGGGCAAACAGGGCCCACATCAGCACCAGACCCAGGCTGTTGAGAGTCGCATGCTCGAGATCAAGATGGACGACGTGCGCTGTCAGCAAGCGCCACCATTGCGCGGCTTCCAGTCCGACGCGGTCGTAGCGCAGCAGTGCCCTTCCGGAGTCACCGGCCAGTTCCGGCAACAGCAGCACGGCGCAGGTGATCAGCAGTCCGAGCCCGAAAGCACCGTCGCAATTGAGAGACTTCAGGACTCGCCGCCAGTTCGTGACAGCCGTGCTGCTCGCATTCATGTCAAGGCCTTCGGCCACCTTCTCTCGGGGTCGAAACGACCCCGTAGATATAGCGGCGCTGCGCGCCGTAAAGAATCGGAACCCATGGCCAGTATTTCCCCACACGCGGACCGCATGCGTCACATCCCCATCAGTTCCAGCGGCGCCGCACACCAGAAACACGGGCCTCATTTGGTATCATCCGCCGCGCGCTCCCAACAGGGGGTCCGGGCCCCCCATCGAAGCTCGCTTAACAGGGACCTTCAGCTCATGAGTTACATTGCAAACGTTCGCGAGGGTAGCAGACAGCCGCGGCACGCACGCGGCTTCACCCTCATCGAGATCATGGTCGTGGTGATCATCATCGGCCTGCTGGCGGCTGTGATCGTGCCGCAGGTGGTCAACAAGGTCGACGAGGCCAAGGTGGCCAAGGCCAAAGCCGACATCCAGACCATCGAGACGGCGCTCACCATGTTCCGGCTCGACAACTCCAAGTACCCGACGACTGAGCAAGGGCTGCAGGCGCTGGTCACACAACCGACCGACCAGACCATCCGCCATTGGCGTCCGGGCGGCTATCTGCCGCGGCTGAGCAAAGATCCCTGGGGTACTGACTATCAGTACACCAGCCCCGGAACCCATTCGAAGGACTTCGACTTGTACACGCTAGGCGCTGACGGACAACCTGGCGGCGAAGGCGTGGATGCAGACATCGGTAACTGGAACATCACCGACCAGTGAGAGGATGCCGAAGCGGCGCCCCCATGCTGCCTCTTCAGAGAACACCGCGAGCCGCCAGGACTGCTGGCGGCTTCACGCTGGTCGAGATCCTGGTGGTCGTAGTCATCATCGCCATCCTCGCGACCGGCTTCATTCTGTCGGTTTCTCTCACCGGTCGTGACCGGGATCTGGAAAAGGAAAGCGATCGCTTCTTCAACCTGCTCAACTACGCGCGCGAACAATCGGAGCTCCAGACGCGCGAGTACGGTGTGATCCTCCAGGACGACAGCTACGAGTTCGTTTCCTACGACATGCGCCGTCAGATCTGGCGCAGCATTTTTGAAGACGACATCCTGCGCTTGCGCAGACTGCCTTACGGCTTGGACTTCAAGCTGATGATCGACACCCGGCCGGTGGTGTTGAAGAAGCCCGCCGATGCGAAGGACAAAACGCCGCAGCTCCTGATTTTTTCCAGCGGCGATCTCACCCAGTTCAAAGTCACCTTGGAGCGCGAGGGCGGTATTCGCAGCGTGACCATCGAGCCGGACGATAAAGGCAACATCGTCGAGAAGCCGATGGTGGACACCACGGACAAGGAGCATCGGATTTGAACCAGCGCGGTTTTACCCTGATCGAGGTGTTGGTGGCGCTCGCCATCGTGGCGATCGGCATGGCGGCCGTGTTGAGCACCATCACCTCTTCGGCGCGCACCGTGCTCTTCATGCGTGACAAGACGCTTGCGAACTGGGTCGCGCTCAACCACATCGCCGAGCAGCGCTTGCAGCAACCGCAGCTGCCGGAGTTGGGCAACACCGACGGCGACATCGATTACGCCGGACAGAAGTGGCATTGGCGCCAGGAAACCGTAGCGACCGCCGTGAAGGGCATGGTACGCATGGATGTCATGGTGAAGCCGGCAAACTCCAAATCGGATGACACCAGGGGCTGGTACGTCACTTTGAGCGGCATCATGGGGGATGCGGTCGCTCAGCCGCGCGGCGATATGCCTATGTGGGACTCGGGGAACGAAGGGCCATGTCAGCCCGGTCTGCCTGGCCAGCCTGGCCAGCCTGGCCGGCTGGGTCAGCCGAGCTCGCGCAATCAACCTGCTCCGCTGGGTAACCAACAGAACGGACTCAATGGTCAGCCTAACGGACTGAATGGTCAGCCGAACGGGTTCGGTGGCCAGCCCGGCCAGCCTTGCCAACCTGGTCAGCCAGGTCAGCCAGGCACACCAGGCACGGGGATCGGCACCGGCGGCACGGGGACTGGCACCGGTGGTACGGGCACTGGTACGGGTTCCGCGCCTGGTCAGGGCGGCCCGGGTACGACGACGCGATGATGAGGACACGCCTTCGCGGGTTTACGCTGCTCGAGCTTCTGGTCGCAATGTTCATTGCGGCCGTCATGTTCGCCATCGGTTACGGCGCGCTGCGCCAGGCGATGAATAATCACGAAGGATTGCAGCAACAACAGGCGCGCCTGGCGGAAGTGCAAACGGCCATGCGCGTCATCGAGCAGGACATCGTGCAACTTGCCCCGCGCCCGGTGCGCCAGCCGATCGGCGACGGCTACCTGCCCGCACTGCTCGGACAGGCCGATCCCAACACTCAACCGGTGCTGCAGCTCACTCGCGGCGGCTGGAACAATCCCAGCGGCGTGCAACGCCCGGGACTGCAACGCGTCGCCTACTTCTTCGAAAAAGACACTCTGCGGCGTGAATACTGGACGGTGTTGGATCCAACGCAGCAGAACACGACTGTGAAGCGGGACCTGCTGACACACGTGAAATCCGTGACGTTTCGCTTCATGGACCTCTCCCATCAATGGGAGACCCAGTGGCCGCCCGGCGGGGCTCTGGGAGTTGCCGGCGCGACGGCGCAGCAAAGCGCGCTGCGCATCCGCCCGATTGCAGTTGAGGTCACGCTCGAAACCGAAGACTGGGGCAAGCTGGTGCGCGTCATTGAGGTGGCCGGATGATCCCGGCGGGTTCCTCGCCGGGGCGCCAACGGGGCATTGCCTTGCTGGTGGCCATTTTGCTGGTGGCGCTGGGCACCATCGTCGCCGCCTCCATTGCCTACGAGAATGCCATGACGGCGCGCCGCGGCGCCTCGACGCTCGCTTTCGACCAGAGTGTCCTGATCGCGGAGGCCGCCGAGGCCCTGGCCGCCTATGGCCTGCGTGAGGTGCATCGCTCCGACAGCCAGCACACGTATCTTGGCCAGGGTTGGGACAAGCCCGTAGGTCCGATCGAGGTCGTCCCCGACGTGATGCTCACCGCCTCGCTGGAAGACCTGCAGGGCCGGTTCAATATCAACTCACTGGTGAACCCCGACGATACTCCCAACCAGACTAACATCGCCGCCTTCCAGCAGCTGCTGGCGAGCGTGGGGATCGAGCCCAAGTGGGCCGGCTACGTCGTCGACTGGATCGACCGGGACATCGTGCCGTCGAACCCGGACGGCGCGGAAGACAGCGTTTATCTCGGACAGTCGCCGCCGTACCGCACCCCCAACATGTACATCACCAGCACCACGGAGCTGCTGGCGCTCCCGGGCTTCGGCCACGAGCGTTTCCAGAAACTGGAGCCCTTCATCACCGCACTGCCCAACGGCACGGCGCTCAACATCTGCACCGCCCCCGGCCTGGTGCTCGATGCCTTCATTCCAGGGCGACAGGAGTTCGGCCTCGATCCGCAGCAATTGCTCAAGAACCGCCAGGCCGCGGGCACCTGTTTCCCGAGCCTGACCGACTATCAGGCCGCTTTCGGCGGCGTACAGAAGCCGGCCCCCGGAGGCCGACCCGGCCAGCCGGGGGGCCAGCAGGGCACCCAGTTCAGCCAGACTTCGAACTACTTCAAGCTCACCAGCTTTGTCACTATTGGCACCACGGAATTCAACTTGTACAGTCTTCTTTTCCAGGATGGGACAGGTAACGTACGCCCCATCCTGCGCAGTTACACTCCGGACTGACCGGTGATCAGGAAACCCTTCCATGGCTGACTGGCTTCTGCTCAGGCTCCCGCGCGTACCGGACCAGCCGGCCACCTGGCTGGTGGCCGACCCCCGCGGCGTCTCCCAGGGACCGCCCCAGAGCGGCCCCCTCTCGCTTGCTGCGCCGCGCAGTGCTGGCCGCCGTATCTGCGTCCTGGTCCCGGGCACCGACGTCCTGGTGGCGGAGCCGGAGCTTCCTTCCAAAACCGGTGCCAAACTGCAGCAACTGGTGCCCTACGCGCTCGAGGAACAGCTCGCCGACGACATCGACGACCTCCACTTCGCCATCGGCAAGCGCCCGTCCGATTCGCCGCGGACACCGGTAGCGGTCGTCACGCGCGCCCTGATGGACCAGTGGCTCACGACACTGAAGTCGGCCGGCATCGAGCCCGAAGTGATGTACGCCGACAGCGATCTGCTGCCGCAGAATCCGGGGCAGTCGGTCGCGCTGCTGGAAGAAGACATTGTCGTGGTGCGCCCGCCTTCGGGCTCACCGGTAACCCTGCCGGCGGATGCGCTGCAGGAAGCCTTGGAAATGGCACAGGCAGCCGCTCCTGAAGGGGGTGGCGCCGGCCGTGGGCTCGTTCTCTACACCGGCGCGCCCGAGTGGCACGAGCACTCGCAGCAGGTCGAGGCCCTGCGCGAGCGCTTTGACGGGATCAAGATCCAACTCCTGGCCAACGGCCCGCTGGCATTGTTCGCGCAGCAACTGCCGACTTCGACACCGACGAATCTGCTTCAGGGTGCGTACACGCCGACGACCTCGCGCGCGGTCGGCCTGCGTGCCTGGAAGGTTGCGGCAATCCTGCTAGCCAGTCTCATCGGCCTGCACATCGCCGGCAAGGCCACCGAGTTGAGCCTGTTGAAGCGCAATGAGCACAAGTTGGATGTGTCCCTGCGCGAGGCGGTCCAGACCGCCATGCCCGGCCAGGCCAGCACGCCGGATGCGCGACGTATGTTGGAAGCTCGGCTCACGGCGGTGCGCGCCGCGAGCACCAGCGGGTTATTGCCTGCGCTGCAAGCACTGGTACAGGCCAAGAGCGCAGCTCCCGGAGCGGTCGTAAAGGCTCTCAGCTTTCACAATGGCGCGCTCGACCTGCAGGTGGTAGCGCCCGATGCATCCAGTCTCGATCGCATCGGCCAGGCCCTGCGCAACAACGGCTGGCAAGCGAACCTGACCTCAGGCAACAACGTCGCCTCCGGCTACGAGGGGCGCCTGCAAATCCACCAGAACGGGACATGACAGGGCACACCACATGAAACTGCCATTTTCCGTCAATCTGGACACACTCTCCGACCGTGACCGCCGCACTTTGCTCATCGGCATCGGCATCGCCGTCCTGTTGCTTCTCTACATACTCATCCAACTCGACAGCAGCGTCACGAGCGCGCACAAGCGCATCAGGAAGAAACAGGACGACCTCGCATGGATCCGGACGGCGGCCCCTGAGATTGCCGCCGCTGGCCCTGCCCCCACTTCCGGCGGCGAATCGCTGCTGGTCATTGTCGACCGCTCGGCGCGCGAGTCCGGACTGGGTAACGCGCTGGCCGGGAGCGAGCCCAGCGGCGCCGACGGCCTGAGTGTGCGCATGCAGAAAGCATCTTTCGACAACCTCGTCATGTGGCTCAACAGGCTGTCGCAACAGAATGGCATCCGGGTCGACTCGGCTTCGATAGACGCCGCCGGAGATCCGGGGCTCGTAAACGCCGCTATCGTGCTGCACACGGGCTGATCACTCAGTGCGACGCGGTATTTGGATCACTGTGCTGGCGGTGGCGGCCTTCGCTGCCATCGTCATTGCACGCCTGCCGGCAAGTTGGGTGATACCCGCGCCCTCGCCTGCCTTCGCGTGCGCCGACGTCGACGGCTCGATTTGGAGTGGCACCTGCACTGGCCTCACTGCGCAGGGAAGTGCGGTAGGTGACTTGACCTGGAACGTCCATGGCCTGCGGCTCCTCATGGGCAAGCTCTCGGCCAACATGGTGCTCACCCGACCGGGCGGGTCCGTACGGGGCGACTTTGACTTCGGAATGGGTAACAGCCTCACCCTGCACGACGTGCAAGCCAACCTGCCCCTCGATCAGAGTATGAAGGCGTTGATGCCGGCATTTCGCTCGCTGTCAGGCACTGCGAATGCCAACGTTGCTTTTGCCCACGTCGTCAACGATGTGGTCAAACAGATCCAGGGCCGCATCGAGGTGCATGATCTGGAAGACCATGACAGCAATGGGGTAACGCCACTGGGCAGCTTTGCTGTGACCTTTCCGGGGGGTGGCAACGGCGATCCCACCGGGCAGCTACAGGACATCGGCGGACCGCTTGCCGTCCAAGGCACGCTGCGTCTGATGCAGGACAAACCCGGACTGGAACTGAATGGGTACGTCACCCCACGGGCCGATGCTGCGCCGGGCCTGCGTCAGCAGCTGCAGTACCTCGGCTCGCCCGATCCCCAAGGCCGTCGTCAGTTCGGCCCCATCCAGTTCACGTTTTAGCCCTACAGCTCGCGGAACGCCCCCAGCAGGGGAAAGTACAGCGCGGCCCGCACCGGATGAGGACCTAACGCTCGGGCCAACGCCACGTACGTCTGGAGCTGAGGGCGATAGCGGTCCATCTCCTGCTCGAGAAAGGCCTCCAGTCCCCCTCCTTCGTGGCGGCTCGTCTTGAAATCGATGACCCAGCGGGTACCGTTACGATCCACGAAAGACCGGTCGATGATGACACCTGTCAGCCTGCCCGCTGCGATGCCCGTCAGCGCCAGCTCACTGTGTGCCTCCTGATGATCTGAGGCGAATATCCACCGCCCCCGCTCGTCGTCTACGGTGCGAGACAGAGCCTCGATCACCAGGTCAGTGGCTCGTGTCAGGTCACGTTCGGGCACACCGTGACGCACGAGTTGGTGACGATAACGCGCTTTGTCCTGTTGGATGCGCTCGCGTCCTGGCAATGCGCGCTCGCTGGCAAATGACTCCAATGCAGCGTGTACCACCGTACCGATGTGACGGCCGGTTTCGCCGACCCAGCTGAATTCCGGCGGCTCCAGGGACTGATGGCCCAAAGGTAACCGCGGCAGCTCCGGCGTGGAGATGTCGAGGGAGGCAGGCGACCAGTCAGCTCGCAGACGGCGTAGGGGGTTGAGCGGCGGTGGTGGTGTCGCGATATCCGCGGTGAGGTCGTCGGCAACCGCCGGAGTATCCAGGCTCGCCACGAAATCCTCCTCCAGCGCCGGCCACAGGCTGGCAAGCAACGTCCCGGTTCGGGGCACGATGGCACCGTCCGCCCTGGGTTTAGGCGCCGCAGACAGATATAGCGTCTTCTTTGCTCGCGTCGCCGCTACATACAGCAAGCGCGTTTGCTCGTTGGTCGATCGCTTGGCCATCAGGCGTTTCAGATAGATGCCCACCGCACCACCGGCGTCGTCGCCGATCGCCGGAACGGGCGCCATGATGAGATCACTCTCCCCCTGCCGTCGCGGCAGGTCGAGCCATCGCAGCAGCGGATCCCTTCCTCGATTGAGCTCCCGATCGAGACTCGGCACGAAGACGTGATCAAACTCCAGTCCCTTCGCCCTGTGAATTGTCATGATCTGCACGGGATTGGCCGTTGCCGCCTGTGGCTGCGCGAATAATTCGCCGAGCAGCGAGTCCAGATCCTTCGGGCCATTCCACTCCCCCGAGGCAGCGCGATCGCTCAATGCATTCAGGAAGGCTCGCGCGTGTCGCAAGTCATGCTCAGGGTAAGCGTCTGCGGCACCGAGTCGGAGCCACGTTGACTCCAGCCAATCTGCTAACGCAAGACTATCTCGCGTCCGTAGGGCGTTTTCCAACACGTCGCGAACGTGCGCGATGCGTTTTGCTTCCTCCGCCGAGCAGTGTCTTAGACGTCCGGCGTCTGCCAACGCTTCCGAAGGCAGTAATTTGTCCGCACGTTGGGAAAGCACACTGAGTGTTTCAAGCGAGAGCCCACACCAGGGAGCGCGCAACACCGCAAGCCACGCCGTACGATCACCGAGGTGGTACAACGCCTGCAATAGAGCGACGAGGTCACGGACAATTGACAGATCGCGCAGTGGTACCAAGTCCACGCCGATGGCGTCAACACCGTTTGCCTCAAAGGCCATCATGAGACTCACGGCATGCGACCGGGCGGCGACGAGGATAGCCACAGTTGCGTCCGCATCTTCCATTCGCAACCTTGCGATTCGCTCGGTGATCGCCGCGGTCTCTGCGGCTCGATCGTCGCCCGGGAAGAGGTGCAACAACACTGCGTCCGAAGCCTGTGGCGACGCTCCCATGATTCGGAGTGTCACGTCCGACACCTTGCCTGCCAGACTCGGGGTAAAAGCCACCGCGCTGGCACGTAAATCATCGGCCTCGGGAAACAGACTCGTGAACGCTTGATTGGTCCACTCGATGACCTCGGGTACGGAGCGAAAATTGCGCGAAAGCTGCAACGCCTCCAACCGCACACTGCCAATACCGGAATCGCGAGCCTTCAGGAACAATCCGACCTCTGCCTCGCGGAACTGGTAGATGGACTGCATAGGGTCGCCCACCACGAACAATGTCCGACCGTCACCAGCCTCCCAGCCCGCCGTGAGCGCCTCCACAAGATCAAATTGCGCAAGCGAAGTGTCCTGGAACTCGTCCACCAGAATGTGTCGTAGCGACAGGCCAGTCCGCAACGCCAGGTCAGTAGGCAAACCGGCCTCCGCCAAAGCCGCGCGAGCCGCTCCCGCTATGTACGTATGATCGACACGCCCGTCGATCGCAAACTCAGCCTGTAGTTGCACGGCCGCCGCCTGCAGCACGCGCGACAACGCCATGATGGCAGCGGCATCTCTTTCGAACAGCTCGGCTGCGGGCAGCGAAGACAGCTCGAGCAACACCTCGCGCGCACCCTCGACGCCGCTTACGCGCTCCAGGCAGTTACGCAGCGCTTCTTTTGCGGCCGCCGCCTCGTAGGCCGGCCCCAAAGCCTTGGTAATGCCCTTCGGCTTACGCCATTCGCCTTTTTTAGTCAGCGTCAGAGCGGCCAACTCCTGCCAGGCCGCCAGGTGCTCGGGCTCGCTCTCCAGTAAACCCATTTGCGGCAGAGAGGCGGCCTCGGCGAGCACGGTCGCTGACAGGCGTTCACGAGCGGCAGCCAAATGATCGCGAACGATGTTGGCGAGACTCTCGTTGATTCTCGCGCAGAGCGCTTGTGGCTCGTGGCCTAACACATAGCGGAGCCAATGGCCGCGTTCCTGAAGCATGCTCGCCAGCAACCGTTCGACATTGCGCCAGTTGTTATCGAGCCGCTCGAAGAGGAACTCCACATCCGCGGTGAGCTCTGGATCCGTTTCCGCGGAAACAAGCGTTCCCCGCGCAGCCCGCTGATACAGCTCCCAGGGACGATCGGTGATGGTCAGAGCACCGCCTGCCTTGGCGGTCACGGGCAGCTGGCTGGCCAGACGGAAGTTGAAGGAATCAATGGTTTGGATCCGCAGCCGTCCGGGATCCTGTGCAAGGCTCCACCCTCGTGTGGCACCTCTTGCCAGGGCGGCCGAGGCCAAGGCGTGAAGTCGCCGGCCTTGGGCGGTGATAGTGTCGATCTCCCCGCGCAACGCCTTCAACACCCGCGCGCGCATTTCCGCGGCGGCCTTTCGGGTGAAAGTGATAGCCAGAATCTCCTCGGGCTCATCCACCTCCGCCAGAAGACGGAGCAAGCGTTGCGTCAACACGGTCGTCTTACCGGAACCGGCCGGGGCTTGCAGCAGAATCGAGCGGCGCGGATCAGTCGCGTATTCACGCGCTCGCTCATCTGCCGCCGCGGTCGCCGAAGCGGAGGTGTCGGCTTCGGGACGGCTAGCCATCGGTGGCCTCCCCGCTTGCATTATCGTCAGCTATCGCAACACGATCGGCGATGCGGCATACGCTCGCAACGTGGCAGTAATCGCACGCGCCCGGCTTTGGATCTACGGTAGCGCGACCGGCGATAAAGTCGGCCGCCAACCGTTCAACCCGTGCCAGCCATTCTTGCCGCCGGAGGGACCAAGCGTCGGCTACGTCGGTGCCAAAAGGTGCTTCGACCCCTCGCACCTTAGGCAGCAGCGCCGACGAGCTGGCAATACCATCGAACCTCACCTCCCTGGCCGTGACATTCACCGTCGCCATGGAAACGACATCGTCGCCGAGCGCCGCGAGATATGCGAGCAATTGCGGATGTGACGGACGCTCTCCGTACCAGTCAGCGGTTGCGCGCCTGCCGCTCTTGTAGTCCAGTATTGCGCGTCCGCCGCTCTCGAGGACATCTACGCGATCTATGCGCACGCGTAATTGTGCTCCAACCAGGGTGAGCGTCGAGTCGAGCTCCGTGTTCTCCACACGAAATGGCGCTCGCTCGCGCTCCACACCGCACAGCGCGCGAATCAAGCGCTCGGCACGCCGGCACTCTCGCGACAGTGAAGGCGAATGATTCGGGTCACCAAACAGGTCCCCCTGAGCATCACTCGTCGGCGGAGGCGCGTGCGCTCCCCGTGATAGTTCGTTAGCCGATTCCTCAACACACCGATGGATAGCCGCCTGAAGAGCGGCATCGGGCAGCGACTGGAGTCCCTGCGAGTCACGCAATTGTTGCCACAGTTTCTGCAACGCCGCGTGAAGCAATTGCCCGCGCAGGTCAGCAGCAATACCCGGCTCTGGCGCATCCAGCGGAGTACTCCCGAGCCGCAGCTCAGCGTACGCCCGGAAGGGGCAGTTGTTCTGCAACTCGAGACTGCGAGTTCCTGAAGGTAGCGGCTTGTCCGTCGACCAGCGGACACCGACTTCGTCCGCAAAACTCTCGAGCATTCCCTCCCGATGCAGCCGTGCAGGCAACCAAACGGAAACGGTTGCCTCAGGCGCCCCCGCCGTATGCGGCAGCCATTCTGCCAACAGCGGGCTCGGGAGCAGCTCAAGATCTTCCGCGCGCGCGGGCGCGCTCAACACCAACTCATCGGCCGACGCGCGCCAGGATGAGAGCAAGCCTTGCGCTTCTGCCAGTCGGCCGCTCGCACTTGCCGCCGGGACACCGGCGGCAAGTTGCGCCGCCAGGGGAATGAACGGATCAGGCTGCACGGGCTGTGGGAAAGCCTCCGCATGTAATCCCGCGATCCAGATGCCGTCGTAGCGTACGACTGGCGCCGCAAGCGCCGCTGAGATCGTCACAACCGCGTCATCGTCCGCTGGCCGGAACGCTGTACGGGTTGCCAACTCGCCGAACCATTGAATCGCGTTATCGCGTGAGATGGAGCGCGTCGCCGCCGCGAGCTGCCCAAACTCATCCAACAGCTCGTAAAAGCGCACAACGGTCTGCTGTTCGCCACTGCTGCGTGCACGCTCGCCCGGCCACCCGAACAGTTCGAGCGCCGAGCGAAAGCGCTCCGACCATTCGCGCGGTGAGGCAGCGCCCTGCCCGAGTTTCAAGGTCGCCTTGTTAACTTGGGTGGAGATCTCCCGAGCAGCCGATGCCAACGTTGACGGCGCCGAAGCTAGAGCAGCCACGAGCTCGCGCAAATTGAAGTGCATCCGCTCGCGCTCGCGCAGCCACAAATCCAACCTCGCGCGCGCAACCGCTCCCGGCGAGCTCCAATAAGGTGCCCGCAGCCACTCGGACACCGCTTCGAAGTCTCCCGGACTGCCGCCCAGCCAGGAAAGCGTAGCCAGGGCGTGCGCAACAGCAGGCACTCGGGCCAACGGGGCTCCACCTTCGATCACAACGAGGCTATCCGCGTGCCCGGCAGCGGATGCGGGCTCGCTCAGCCAGCCACCAGGCTTGATGGCCTGCCGGATCAGCGTCGCCAGGCGCTCGCGGGTGCCCGGAGCACCGGCAAGAACAATCAAAAGGCGAGCAGCAGGGTCGTGCTCAACTTGCGCCTTGCACCATTGCGCGATGCGCTCGAGCTCATCCAACTCATCAGTAGCGATGACGACGCTCGGGGTGGCGGCGGGCAGATCGCCCTTGGCATCTTGGAGCGGGACCCTGAGCGACTTCAAACGAGGCGGCAGCGTCAGAAATCCCGCCCCAACCACCAGTGAGGCAGTGGGATGGAGTTGCGATACAAGCGACGAGACAGTTGCGGCGCCTAGCGCCCGGCAGCGCTCGTCGACCGCGCGCTGCACTTCTGACAGCAGTTCCGCCTCGGTCCCCGATTCGGGGCCAGGGCCCCCCAAACCAGGACCGCCAGCTCGCGCAGCAGCGCGGATGTCGATTCCGAAGTCAGCCGCAATAGCGCTTGCTCGCCGCAATGCTTCGGCGAGCGCGCCGCGGCTCACCAACACCAGGTCTCCGGTCGCCTCGGCGGCGCATTGACGCCAGAGAAACCAGTCCTCCGCGGGTGAAAGCAGTCGCGGCACGGTGGCGCCCGACTCGGCTGCATAACGCTCAACATCTCGCGCCAGCCAGGCTTCAACCGACAGGATGTCAGGTGTGGGCCACACACGTCGTCCGCGACTCAGCTCCGCAGCGGCATGAGCGAGCCGGGCGGCGTGGGCTCGCTGGCGCGAGGGGACGACGACGGTGCCGCCCTGTTTTAAAACCTCATTGAGCTCAGTGGGAAGCCTGATCACTTAAACCGATTGCCGGCCTCGACCACATTGGCCTGACCGCGAGGCGCATTCGCATAGGCGGTGAGCAGCTCGTCGATGCGACCGAACACGTCTTTGAGCATAGCCGAGTCCGGCAACGTGGTAACACGGAAGTGGTTCCGGTAAGGCACGTTGAAGCTCACGCCGGGTGCGACGAGTACATGCTTTTGCTCGAGCAGGTCTAAGGCAAACTGCTGATCATCGAAGTCGGGCAGCTCCGCCGTGTTGACGCCAATGAAGGCATACATAGCACCCTTCGGCGCTTCCAACTTCAAGAACCGGCTGTCGCGAACCGCGTCCATGATGGCGCGGCGCGATTCGTAGAGCCGGCCGCCGGGGGTAATGAGCTGTTTCAAGCTCTGATACCCACCGAGCGCCGTCTGCACGGACCATTGCGACAGGACATTGCTACACAAGCGCAGCGAGCTCAACAACTCGAGCGAGCGCAGGTAATCGGCAGCCGTACGCGTGCGTCCGGAAAATACAGCCCAACCGACGCGATAGCCGCACGCACGGTACACCTTCGAGAGGCCCGACAACGTCGCACAGAGAGTCTCTCGTACGAGCGTGGCCATCGGCACGAACTCGGCGCCGTCATATGTCATCTGGTCGTAGATCTCGTCGCTATAAACCACGAGCCCCGTGCGCTCTGCGAGCCGCGCAATGGCTTCGAGCACCGCACGCGGATAGACCGTGCCCGTTGGGTTGTTCGGGTTGATTACGACAATTGCACGCGTCCGTGGAGTAATGAGCCGTGCGATCTCCTCGGGGTCCGGCACAAACGCGTTTTCCGGACGGCAGGGATAGTGCACGGCCTTGCCGCGATTCAAAGTGACCGCAGCGGTCCACAGCGGGTAGTCGGGGCTGGGGACCAGCACCTCATCGCCTTCATTGAGCAAGGCGCGCAGAACGAGATCGATGAGCTCACTCACGCCATTGCCGATGAACACCTCTTCCGCGGTAATGCCGGTGACGCCGCGCTCCTGCTGCTGCATCACCACGGCCTCGCGCGCCGGGAAAATCCCCTTCTGGTGGCAATAGCCTTCGGCCTCGGAGAGATTCTCGATCATGGCAAGGCGCATGGTCTCCGGGGTGCGGAAGCCAAAGGCCTTTGGGTTGCCGATGTTCAGTGAAACGATCTCGTACCCCTGCCTCTCCAGCTCGTGAGCGCGATGGGCCAGCCGACCTCGAATCTCGTAGCGGACATTGCGGAGGCTATCGCTCGGGCGAATGGTCGGTTCGTTTTTCATAGTGCAGCGTACGCGCCAGGTGCGGTGGTGGCGCTCATGGTGAGCAAGCATAGCAGCCTGAGGAACCTCAGGACCTCCGAAAATTCCTGTGTCTTGGCACTAACTTTGGTGCGTAAGCTCCTGAAATCTGTGGCAGGCGACCCACCTGGACTGCCCCGCGTCCTGCCACTGCGGGACCCGCTCCCGACAGATCTCGATAGCGTGAGGACAGCGGGTTCGATAGACGCAGCCGCTCGGTGGGTTCAGGGGTGATGGGGGCTCACCCGCCCGGACGTGTGTGAGCCGGGCGGGTTGAAGATCGGGGTCCGGGATCGGGACCGCTTCCAGCAGGTTATGGGTGTAGGGATGTAGAGGCCGGTGGTAGAGCTCTTCGGCGCGGGCCAGTTCCATCATACGCCCGAGGTAAAGCACAACGACCCGATCGCAGAGCCGGCGCACCACCGCAAGGTTGTGGCTGACGAAGAGAATGCACATCCCGTATTCGCGTTTGAGGTCGGCCAACAGGGCGACAACCTGCTCCTGGATGGAGACATCGAGCGCACTGACGGGCTCATCGCAAACCAGAAGCCGCGGCTTCAGGATCATGGCGCGAGCGATGCCAATCCTTTGGCATTGCCCCCCGCTGAGCTCATGGGGATAGCGATTTACCCAGTCGGGGGCAATACCCACCCGGGTGAGCATGTCGGCGACCGCGTGGGCCCTACCCTGGGAATTCAATTCCGGACGATGGATGAGCAGCGGCTCGGCGACGATCTCGCCGATGGTCATACGAGGGTCGAGACTCGCCAGCGGGTCCTGGAAAACGATCTGCAACTCACGCCGCAGCGGCTTCAGCTCGCGCGTCGAAAGGCCCTCGAGGGGCCGGCCCATCCAGACCACCTGACCCGAGCTCGGCCGCAGTAACAGCAACGCCGCACGCGCGAGAGTCGACTTCCCACAGCCGGACTCACCGACAACCCCCAACGCTTCACCGGCACGCAAATCGAGGCTCACCTCGTCTACGGCCCGCAGGACCTCCGAGCGTGCAAACCAGCCCCGATACACCGGAAACCGCACGCTCAAGCGCGAAATCGTGAGCGCGGCGTCATCAGCCTTGCCAGCGCCGGCGGCATCATCAGCAACCGGCCCGTCCATTCTCGGCATCGCCCGCAACAGCGCCTGCGTGTAAGCGTGCCGCGGCGTTTTCATGACGATACCAACACTACCCAACTCGATGATGCGCCCGCCCCTCATCACCGCGACACGGTCCGCGACGCCAGCAACGGCGCCAAGGTCATGAGTGATGAGCACCATACCCATGCCACGCTCGCGCTTCAATTGCGCCAACAGCGCCAGAATTTGGGCCTGGATCGTGACGTCCAGGGCGGTAGTCGGCTCATCAGCAATCAGGATGTCAGGATCGCAGGCCAGAGCAATCGCGATCATTACGCGCTGGCGCATGCCCCCTGACAGCTCATGCGGATACTGCATCATGCGCCGCGGCGCATCGGTCACTTGCACGCGTTGTAGAAGTGCAAGAGCTCGCGCACGTGCTTCGGACCAAGAGACCTTCAGGTGTCGCACCATTGGCTCGGCAACCTGGTCGCCGACCGCAATGTGCGGCGTCAGGGACGTCATCGGATCCTGGAACACCATCCCTATCCGGGCGCCCCGCACACGATCGAGAGCCGGGCCTCGCAGGCCGATCAGATCGACAGCTCCGAAGCGGGCGTGACCGCTCACACGAGCATTCGAGGCGAGCAATCCCATGGGGGCGAGAAACGCCTGACTCTTTCCCGCCCCTGACTCTCCGACTACGCCAATGCACTCGCCCCGGGCCACAGTCAAAGAGACATCGCGGACCGCAGCGACCTCGCCGTCAGGAGTGCTGAAGGTAACGTTGAGGTTATCGAGCTGCAGCACGCTGCCTTCGGTATCAGCGGTCGCGCGGATCGAGTGCATCACGAAGCCCATCGCCAACGAGATTGAAACAGACCAGCAGGCTCACCAGAAAAACAGCCGGTACCAACAGCATCCAGGGAGCGGACTGCATCTCCTGCGCGCCATCGTTGATCAGGCTACCCAGGCTCGCCAGCGGCTCCTGCACCCCCAATCCGAGAAAGCTCAGAAAGCTCTCGAACATAATCATCTGGGGAATGGTCAGGGTTGCATAGACGGCCACCGAACCGATGAGATTCGGCACGATGTGACGGATGAGGATGCCCGGCACGCCGACGCCCGTAGCACGCGCGGCCTCCACGAACTCGCGCCGCTTCAACCCCAGAGTCTGACCCCGCACGATGCGTGCCGTCGTCAGCCACCCGACCGCTCCGATTGCGATCAATAGCACCGTGAGACTGCCGCGCTGAAACAGGGTGGTGAGAATGATGACAATGAAGAGATAGGGAAGCGAATACAACACGTCAACGAAGCGCATCATCCACTCATCGGTACGCCCGCCCACGTAGCCCGCAACGACACCCCAAGTGACGCCGATGACCAGGCTGACGGCACTGGCCAGCAGACTGATCAGCAACGAAATACGCACCCCGTGCAGCGAGCGGATAAACAGGTCACGCCCCAACCGGTCCGTGCCGAACCAGTGCGATGCCTGCCAGCCGGGAGAGACCGCCATGTGTTGCCAGTCGAGAGTGTCGTCGGCGTAAGGGCTGAATGCCGGCCCGACAATCGCCATCAGTGCGATCACAACGATGAGCCCCATCGCAAGGAGCACGACGCGATCGCGACGCAATCGCTGCCACGCATCACGCCAGAGCCCACGCGCATTACCGCTCACGCGCCTCTGCAGCGCGACTGCGTCACTCATGGCGCACGGTCGGATCCAACCACCCGTAAGCAATGTCGGCCAAGAGGTTCAATCCTAACGTCAACGCGCCGTATACCGTGATCATCCCCATGACGAGCGTGTAGTCGCGATTGATAGCACCTTGTACCAGATATCGACCGGTGCCCGGCAGGCCAAACACCGTCTCGACGACGAGCGACCCGGTCACTACGTATGCGGTCGCCGGACCGAGATAACTCACGACCGGCAGCAGAGTCGGCCGCAACGCATGCCGCCACAACACGCGCATCTCCCCTAACCCCCGCGCTCGCGCAGTTCGCACGTAATTTGTCCGGAGCACCTCTAACAGGCTGCCACGCGTGATGCGCGCAATGTAGGCGATGACAGGCAACGCCAACGTCAGTACCGGGAGAATGAGATAACGCGGCTCGCCCCCCTCCCAACCGGCTACTGGCAGCCAGTGCAGGTAAAGGCCGAACACGAGCGCGAACAGCGGCCCGGTGACAAAGCTCGGAAGCGCTATGGCAGCAACGACGAGCGTAGTGATTCCATAGTCCACCGATGAGTTTCGCCGCAGGGCCGCGGCGACCCCGAGCGGAATTCCCACCAGTATGGCCAGGGCAATTGCAGCGCACCCCAGGGTCAAGCTCAGTGGCAGACCCTGAGCAATGAGCTAGCCCACACTGAAATCCCGAAGCTTGAACGAGGGGCCAAAGTCGCCATGCACCAGTCTCCATAGGTAATGGACGTACTGGGTCACCAGGGGCTGATCCAACCCATACAACTTGTCGAGATTGGCTCGTATCTGGGGCGGCAGGGCCTGCTCCTGGTCGAACGGTCCGCCGGGCGCTAATCGGACAATGAAGAACGAGGTGGTCACAATGGAAAACAACGTGGGGACCATTCCAAGCAAACGACGCATTGCATACCGCAGCAGCAACGGGCTTTTCACGTTCGGGCGCCTTTACGGCCTGATGAGTGAATCGCACGGCGCAAGTGTGCGAACACCGCCCAAACGCGCCGTTTGACCGTTGCGCGGTGCCCATCACAATTCCTAAACTGGTACATCTGGTCCGATTTCATAACATGAGTATTAAACGATCCATGGAATCGACTCGCCCCATTCGCGCCTTGGTGCGCGGCTTAGACGCCCTCACAACGTTGAACATGCGCAACGGCGCTACGGTCTCCGAGATTGCTCAACAGATCCGGTTACCCCGTACGACGACCTACCGCATTCTCGAGACGTTGACCCACGCCGGCTACGTCTACCGCGATCCCACAGACGATCGCTACCGGCTCACTATCATGGTCCACCGTCTCGCCGACGGTTTCGACGATGATGCCTGGGTTACGCAGATCGCGCGCCCATGTATCGACGAGCTCGGCAACGAAGTGCTCTGGCCTGTTGCCATCGCGTCGCTGTCAGGCACGCAAATGCTCGTGCGCGAAACCACGGATCATCGTAGCCCGCTCGCGGTCGAGCGCATATCGCCGGGCATGCGGTTGCCGCTGCTGTCGACTGCCGTAGGCAGGGCGCACCTGGCCTTCTGTCCCGCGGTACAGAGGGAGTCGTTGCTCGAGATTCTACGCCGCTCCAACAGCGACTCCGACAAGCTCGCGCACAACCGCCCCGAGCTCGATAGGATTCTCGAAGAGACGCGTACACGCGGCTATTCAAGCGCCGTGCATCCCCGGCGGGTCTCGGACGAGATCACCATGGCCGTGCCTGTGGTATTGGAAGAGACGGTGCTCGGCGCGGTCGTCATCCGGTTCGCAGAGAAGGCGGTCCCAATCAAGGTGGCTGCGGAGCGGTTCGTACCCAAGCTGCACGAAACAGCGCATAAGATCCGTCAGACGTTCACGGAGCAGCAGCGCAACCCGCCGTATCGGCAGGCGCCGCAGGCTCAGCTCGGCTAATAATGCCCGCCGGCATCGCTAACGCGATGCTGTAAGGGGTCTCCTAGGTCTCCAGCGCCTCGGGTCGCTGGTAGGGGCCTTGCCGGCTATACTTCCCCTTCCAGCCCGCCAGGGCCTCTTTAGAAGAGCTAAGGGGACAATGAAACGAATCCTCGTCGGCATTAAGCGCGTCGTGGACTACAACGTGCGCATCCGCGTCAAGCCGGACGGTAGTGGCGTCATCACCGATGGCGTGAAGATGAGCATCAATCCGTTCGACGAGATTGCACTCGAAGAAGCATTGCGCATCAAGGAGAAAGGCGGCGCGGAGGAAGTGGTAGTCGCCACCGTCGGACCTGCGGACTGCCAACAGCAGCTGAGGACCGCACTTGCCATGGGCGCCGACCGTGCACTGCACGTGCAGGCAGACGGGATCGTTGAGCCGCTCGTGGCCGCCAAAGCGCTGCTGAAACTCGTGGAGAAGGAGCAGCCGACGCTGGTCATTGTGGGCAAGCAGGCCATCGACGACGACAACAGCCAGACCGGCGCCATGCTGGCCGCCCTCTGGAACCGTCCGCAGGCGACTTTTGCCTCGAAGGTCGAGTTGTCGGACGGCAAAGCCCGGGTCACTCGCGAGGTCGATGCGGGACTCGAGACCCTGGAGGTCGACCTCCCCGCCGTGATCACCACCGACTTACGCCTCAACGAGCCGCGCTACGTGAAGCTGCCCGACATCATGAAGGCGAAAAAGAAACCGCTCGAAACGCTCACCTTGGGTGCCCTGGGAGTCGAGCAGAAGCAACGCCTGAAGCTGGTGAAGTTCGAGCCGCCACCGCAGCGCCAGAAAGGCATCCGGGTCAAAGACACGGCCGAGTTGGTGGACGCGCTGCGCAAGAAGGGGCTGGTTTGATGACTACTCAAGTGTTGATCGTCGCCGAGCACGACGGCGCCAGGCTGAACCCCGCCACCGCCAAGTGCGTCACCTGTGCGCGCGGCATCGCCGGCGCGGAAATCACCGTTGTGGTCTGCGCAGCCGAGGCAGCAACGGTTGCGGCGCAAGCGGCCCAACTGACGGGCGTCAACCGTGTGCTCACAGTTGAAAATGCGGCCAATGCCCACCTCCTCTCCGAGACGGTGGCGCCGCAAATTGTCGCCTTGGCAGGCCCGTTCACTCATGTGCTCGGCCCCTCCACCACCTTCGGCAAGGATTTGATGCCGCGTATCGCCGCCCTGCTGGACACCGCGCAAGTAAGCGACATCATGGCGGTGGAAAGCCCAACGCGCTTCCGTCGGCCTATCTACGCTGGCAACGCGATCCTGACCGTCGAATTCGAGTCCGGGACGAAGGTCGTCGGCACCGTGCGCTCGGCGTCATTCGAAGCCACACCCACGGGCGCGGCGGCGCCGATCGAGAAAGCATCGGTCAATGCCGAGCTGCCCACCTACACGCGATTTATATCCGTGTCGGCTGCGAAGAGTGACCGTCCCGACCTGCAGACGGCCGCTCGCGTCATCTCCGGCGGCCGCGCGCTCGGCAGTGCCGACGCATTCAAGATCCTGTATTCGCTGGCGGACAAGCTCGGTGCCGCGGTCGGCGCATCGCGCGCGGCCGTCGATGCGGGCTACGCACCCAACGAGCTGCAGGTGGGCCAGACGGGCAAGATCATCGCGCCCGAGTTGTATGTAGCGATCGGGATCTCCGGCGCAATCCAACATCTAACCGGCATAAAGGACGCGCGGACCATCGTCGCGATCAACAAGGATGGCGAGGCGCCGATTTTCGAAGTCGCCGATTACGGGCTGGTGGGGGATCTGTTCCAGATCGTGCCTGAGCTGGAGAAGCTTGTTTGATTGGCTCAAAGGCGCCTGTGGCGCTTTGAGCGGACAGACGTACGTGGCTTCGTTTGGGGGCCGGCAAAAAGCGTGGTTTTTGCCGGCCGAACGCGGCCACTCGGCGTGGTAACGGCGATCGGCATCGCTGTTACCGCGTTTTCGCCGGCGGCCGCGGCCATAGGCGCGAAGTTACAACTGACCGAGGATGTGCTCGGCGGCGGAGACTTTGAACTGCCCTGGCGCTTCGATGTTGACGTGCTCGGCGACGCCGTCTTTCACGACGACCGCGAAACGCTGGCCGCGAGTGCCCATCCCGTAGCCGCTCGCATCGAGCTCGAGGCCAAGAGCCTTGGCGTAGTGGCCGTTACCGTCGGCCAACATCAGGATCTTGTCCGCGACGCCTGAGTGTTTTCCCCACGCGTTCATCACGAACACATCGTTCACCGCCATGCACGCGATGGTATCGACACCTTTCGCATGAATCTGGTCGGCGAGCTGCACGAAGCCTGGCAGGTGCTTGGCATCGCAGGTCGGCGTGAACGCGCCGGGTACCGAGAACAACACGACTTTCTTGCCCTTGAACAGCTCGTCGGTGGTGATGTCCTTCGGGCCATCTTTGGTCATTGTCTTGAGCGTGCCCGAGGGCATGCGGTCGCCCGCCTTGATCGCCATGTGTAGGTCTCCTAAACCAGATTCGTCATCAGTGGGAAGGCGTATCGTACCAATAAGAAAGGCCCGGGAGATGACATCTCCCGGGCCTTATGTTTCCGAACCGACGAGCGCGCTTAGGCTTGCTTCGCGTGCAACGTCCAGAGGTTCGCAAGGCGCTCCAACGTCGGGTCGCCCTTCACCGCATGGAAGGACTTGACTGCCTCGTCCTTGTGGCCGCCCTTCAGCTGCGCAATGCCCAGCAGCAGGCGCGCCTCAGGCTCGCTCTTCACGCCGCCCTTGGTCAGGCCCTTCGACAGCAGATCGCTGGCCTTGTCGTACTGCTGGTAGCCCAGGTACGCAAATCCGACGCCGACGTCTTTGTCGCCCGTGGGGGCGGCATCAGCGTCCTTCTCCATCTTGCCCAAGGCCGCCTCGTCCGCAGCCGCCGTCTTCTTGGCGGACTCCAGCAGACGCTGGTTCTTGTCCTTGCTGCGCTGGTCGGTGAACACGCCCTTCTGGAAGCCCTTCTCCAGAATGTGCTGCGCCTCGCCAGGGGAGCCCTGCTCGATGGCAAGCTGCGCCATCTCGGTGTAGTCGTCCGGACGGCTGAGGACATCCACCTCGGACATCAGGCGGTAGAGCTGCAACGTCGTCTTGTCGGAGGCGTTGGCGCCCTTGGACTGAGCCAGGGTGTACAGCAGCTGCTTCCAATAATCCGGCTTCGGATAGTAGGCCACCATGTGCTCGAGGCCCTTGGTGGTGCAGTCGCTGTCGTCGAGCTTGACGCACGCGCTCAGGAACAGCTGCAGGGCCTGCTCCTTCGGGGTCTTGCCAGCCTTGATATCGGAGTCGATCAGGCCTTCCTCGAACTTGCGGGTGCCCTTCCAGTCCCCCTTGAGGTAGTAGGACTGTCCGATGATGACGTTCATCTCCTCATCGGCGTAGCCGCCCTTGATGGCGCGCTGGCCATACTCGATGGCCTTGTCGTAGTTCTTCAGCTGGTAATTGATCTGCGCCACCGCCTTGACCCGCTGCGGGATCTCCGACTGCTCGAGGAAGCCGTCGTTGACCTGCGCTTCGAACGCCTTACCCGCATTCGCGTAGTCGCCGGTGCGAGCGTAGGCCACCGCCGCGAGCTCGTTGATCACGTGCTCATCGTACGGGGTCTTCTTCGGGTTGCCCTCGGCTTCCTTCAGCTTCGCGATCGCATCCGGATACTTCTTCGCGTTCAGGGCGTCCTGCGCGGCCTTCAGAGGCTTGGCGAGGTCCTTGCTGACCTTGTTCCCTTCTTCCTTTTTTTTGTCGGCGGCCACGGCAAGCGTGCTCGGCAGCACTGTGGTAGCGCCGACGACGGCGACTCCTAGGACGAGCGCCGCTAGCAGGCTGGGTTTGACGTTCATGGTGGTGTTGTTTCGCATCGCTTGACGATTAGTCTTTGAACTCGGAGGTATTGACGAAACCGATCTTCTTCATGCGATTCCGCTGCGCGGAGGCCAGGACCTTCGCCACGAAGTCATACTTCACGCGGCGATCCGGGCGCAGGTGGATCTCCGCCTGCACCGGCTTGTCCGCCTCGGTATGGAAGTAACCTTCCAGCTGATCCAGCCTCACGGGCGTGCCGTTCCACACCACCGTACCGTCGAAGTCGATCTCCAGGTCGATCACTTCCGGACGCTGATCCTGCGGCGGCGGGTTGTTCGACTGCGGCATGTCCAGCTTCACCGCGTGGGTCATGATGGGCAGCGACACGATCAGGGTAACCAGCAACACCAACATGACATCGATCAGCGGTGTCGTGTTGATATCGCACATGACCGCGCCGGCGCTCGTACCGACACTCATTGCCATTGTTCGTTTCTCCTCAGTACTGGCGCGTGCCGCGCACGCCGTGGTCGGGCTCCGTGAGGAAGCCCACCTTTACGATGCCGCCGCGCTGCAACGCATACAGCACGCGACCCACCGCCTCGTAGCGCGCATCCCGGTCGGCACGGATGTGCACTTCGGGCTGCGGCTTCTCCACGGCGGCCACTTTCACGTGGGCCAGGAGATCGTCCTTGTTGGGCATGCTCTTATCGTTCCAGTAGATGTTGCCGTTCTTGTCGACGGCGACAGTGATGTTCTCCGGCTTCGTCTGCGTCGGGATGTTCACAGCCTTCGGCAGATCGACCTTGACCGTCTTGTTGATCACCGGAATGGTGATCAGGAAGATGATCAGCAGCACCAACATCACGTCCACCAACGGTGTCGTGTTGATGTTGGCCATCACGCCCTGCTCTTCACCGGATCCCGATCCGACACTCATCGCCATAAAAGTGGCTCCTCAATGAGTCCCGCGCACCGAAATGCGCAGGACAATCGCGTAATTTACTTGCGGATCGCGGCTGCAGGCGCGGCGCTCGGGCGCGCGCCACCCATCTCGTTCCCAGTCACGCCAACGCGGGCGCCGCTAACGAGATAGGCATGCAGATCGCTAGCGAAGTTCCGCAGGGCGTCCTGCAGGGCCTTGTTGCGGCCGAGCAGCCAGTTGTAGCCCATGACCGCAGGGACCGCGACGAACAGACCGAGCGCCGTCATGATCAGCGCCTCACCGACAGGGCCCGCCACCTTGTCGATGCTCGCCTGGCCGGCGATACCGATACCTACCAGCGCGTTCAGAATGCCCCACACCGTGCCGAACAGGCCGACGAACGGCGCTACGGAGCCCACGGTGGCCAGAAGGCCCAAGCCGCCTTGCAGCTTGCTATTCACGCCGTCCACGGCGCGCTGGAGGGACATGGTGATCCACTCGTGCAGGTCGATGCGATCCGTCAGGCGACCGTCATGATGAGAGGCAGCACGCAGGCCATCCTCGGCGATCGTGCGGAAGTCGTCGCCCTTCTTCAAGCGCTCGACGCCATCCTTCAAGGAGGGGGCGGTCCAGAACTGCTTCTCGACGACGCGTGCCGATTGTTTCAGCTTACGCTGGTCCCAGAGCTTCGTGAGAATCACGTACCAGGACGACAAGGACATGATCAGCAGCAGGAAGAGAACGGCGCGGCTGACTAGATCACCGGTGTTCCAAAGGGCTTGCAGGCCGTAAGGATTGTCGACGGTTGCTGTTGCGGCTTGATTTTCCATAGTTTCCTCGAAACGCAAAAAAAAGCCGCCCATGCGGGGGCGGCGTTTATAGTGAATTTAGTTACGGAGCTCGAACTTGATCTTGAAAACAGTGCAGGACGTGGTCGCTTGACCGTCTTCCGTGCCGGGCTGGTAGTGCCCCGAGGCTGCCTTCGCAAGCTTGAGCGCCCCTTCATCCAGTCGGGAACTGCCCGACGTTTGGGCAAGCGTTGGATCCTCCGTGAGCTTGCCGTTCGGACCTACGCACACGTGCACGTTTGCCGAACCCTCTTCCCCTAATCGCTTCGACGCCGGCGGATAGTATTCCTCCGCCGTCGGGAACCCTTTGCCCGGCCGGGCCGCTACCAGGTTCCTCGGTTTCGGCGGCGGTGGTGGCGGGGGCGCCTTCGGCACCGGCTTGTCCGTCACATCCTGGATCGCCGTGGACTGGGTCTCCACCGGAACCTCGATCGCGACATCCGGGGGCGGGATCTCGACCGGTGGCCGCTCCATCTGGGGCGGTGGCGGTGGTGGTGGCTCGTCCTTCTTCTGGACTTCCTCTACGACCGTAGTCTGGATCGGCGGGGCGACCAGCTCGATCGCGCGCCGGGCGAGGCCGGTGGCCAGCGCCCAGGCGATGAATACGTGCAGGGCGATGATCGCGAACAGAACTATGGTTCTGCGGGTGAAAAAATTCGAATCTTGTACGTATGCAGCCATGAGTTGATTGAGGATCTGTTGTTACATGTCCGGACATCCCGGACCGAAACGGTAGCAGCGCAAAGTAGCCGTCTTTTTCTTTGCCTGCAAGGTGTCGGATCCGGACCCGAACGTTGCAGCGGTTTCAGACGCCGCAACGTTTGATACTGACAAACGCATCACCCATACCGCTCGGTCTGGGTTGCGCGCGAGTTTTAAATCCCCCTGACTGGTTGTGTCGCAACGTGCAGAAAGGTAACGCCCAAAGAGCACGCAGCGCGCATTGATAGATGCTTCGTTAACTTTAACCGCTGCCCCGTGCACTGACAACTCCGCTCAAGCTGAAGAATTTTTTAGTCTACGCGTCGCGCCGGTACGGTCACCGCACCCGCCGAAGCGCTGCTAACCAGGCTGGCGTACTTCGCCAGCGCGCCAAACTCAGCATACGGCTTGCGTGGCTTCCAGCTCGCACGCCGCCGCCGCAGTTCCGCCGCGGAGAGCTCGACACTGATCTGCCTCTTCACGGCATCAATCGTGATTCTGTCACCGTTACGGAGCAGCCCGATAGGACCGCCGACCGCCGCTTCGGGTGAAATATGTCCTACGACAAACCCGTGACTGCCTCCGGAGAAACGCCCGTCGGTGATGAATCCGACCTTGTCCCCGAGCCCGCGCCCCATGATTGCCGCTGTCGGGCTCAACATCTCGCGCATACCCGGGCCACCCACCGGCCCCTCGTTCCTGATGACTACGACATCACCCGCGCGAACTGTGCCATCGAGAATCGCTTGCGTCGCGCGTTCCTCGCCTTCGAAGACCCGGGCGCGCCCAGTGAAAGCCAACCCTTCCTTGCCCGTGATCTTCGCGACCGCGCCCTCAGGAGCCACATTCCCGTAGAGAATCACCAGGTGGCTGTCCTTCTTCAGCGGATCTGACAGCGGTCGCACGATGTCTTGTCCAGCAAGATACATACCTGTATTTGCAAGGTTTTCCGCTACTGTCCGCCCGGTTACGGTCAGGCAGTCGCCGTGCATCAGGCCACCATCGAGCAACATTTTCATTAATGGCTGAATGCCGCCGATCGCCACCAGTTCCGACATCATGTAACGGCCGCTCGGCTTGAGGTCCGCCAGCACCGGCACGCGTTTCCCGATGCGGGTGAAGTCGTCTAAAGAAAGTTTCACGCGCGCGTCCCGGGCGATGGCCAACAGGTGCAACACGGCGTTGGTCGAGCCGCCGAGGGCGATGACGACGGTGATTGCGTTTTCGAAAGCCTTGCGCGTCAGGATGTCGCGCGGACGCAAACCCTCGTGCACCAACTTCACGACAGCCTCGCCGGCACGGCGGCTGTCGGCGCGTTTCTCCACGCCAACTGCTTCCTGCGCCGAGCTTCCCGGCAACGACAACCCGAGCGCCTCGATCGCCGAGGCCATGGTGTTGGCTGTATACATACCGCCACAACTGCCCGGGCCGGGGATGGCGGTGCGCTCGACTTCCTTGAGCTCCTCCGCGGAGATCTTGCCGGCGGCGTTGGCTCCGACCGCTTCGAAGACTGCGACGATGTCACGCCGCTGCGCTCCCGGACGGATCGTTCCCCCATACACGAACACCGCGGGTCGGTTGAGGCGCGCGATGGCCATGGCACAACCGGGCATGTTCTTGTCGCAGCCGCCGATGGCCACGAAACCATCGAAGCCCTCGGCCCCTACCACGGTCTCGATCGAGTCGGCGATCACCTCGCGCGACACCAGCGAGTAACGCATTCCCGGGGAACCCATGGAAATGCCGTCGGAAACGGTAATCGTATTGAATAAAACACTCTTGCCGCCGGCGGCGTCGGTTCCAGCCGCGGCCTCGCGGGCCAGCTCGGCGATGTGCATGTTGCACGGGGTAACGTTCGCCCAGGTGGAGGCGATACCGATCTGCGGCTTCGCAAAGTCCGCATCCGTGAAACCCACCGCGCGCAACATAGCGCGCGAGGCTGCCTGTTTCGCCCCATCGACGACGAGTCGCGAATACTCGCGCGGGTCATGCTTCTTCTTGGTCATCTGACAATAGTCTCTCGCTCAACCGTTGGAATTTCGATAACGGAGCCGGAGATTATCAATCACCGAGTACGGCTGGCGCGAGGTTTTTGGGATGAGCGCTCGTCAGTACGGATGGCAAGATTCTTGGCTACGTCGGTAAATTTCCACAGTCGGGAAATCTCGATTCCCGGTGTGGGGAAGCTGCTATCCGCAACGCGATCGGATCAATCGATACAGGCTGCGGACGCACTGGGCCTCCGCTCCCACCGGCCGGCCTGGCCGCTCGCGTGCGTTCCACGCGTATAGATCGACGTGCAGCCAGTTGGGTGTGGCAGCAATGAAGCGTTTCAAAAACAGCGCGGCAACGATCGATCCGGCGAACGGTGCGGCCGATACATTGCCGACGTCGGCGATCTTGCTCGACAGCTCATCATCGTAGCCCGCCCACAACGGCATGGGCCATGCGGGATCGGCCTCCTCCTCGCCCGCCGCCTGCAGCTGCGTAAGCAGGGTCTGGTCGGTTGAGTAGGCGGCAGGGAGCTCCGGGCCCAACGCCACGCGGGCGGCGCCCGTCAGGGTCGCCAGGTCAATGAGCAGATCCGGACGCTCCTGGTCAGCCTCCACCAGAGCATCCGCCAGCACCAGGCGCCCTTCGGCGTCCGTATTCCCGACCTCCACCGTCAGCCCTTTGCGGGAACGCAGCACATCGCCCGGGCGGTACGCGCGGCCTCCGATGCTGTTCTCGACCGCGGGGATCAGGACGCGCAACTGCACCGGCGCATCCAGACGCATCAGCATCTCGGCCAGGGCCAAAGCGCATGCCGCGCCACCCATATCCTTCTTCATCAGGAGCATCCCGGCAGAAGGCTTCAGATCGAGCCCCCCGGTATCGAAGCAGACGCCTTTGCCGACCAGAGTGACTTTCGGTGCCTGGCGGTCCCCCCAGCGCAGGTCGATCAGCCGCGGCTCGCGCGGACTCGCCGCCCCCACCGCATGGATCAGTGGGAAGTTGCGCTTACTCAGCTCCTCCCCTACCAGTACCTCGCAGCGTGCGCCATAGCGCGCGGCCAGCTCGGAGGCGGCCGCAGCAAGCTCACCCGGCCCGAGATCGTTTGCCGGCGTGTTGATCAGGTCGCGGGCAAACGCTGTCGCGGCGGCCGCGCTCTGCGCATAGACGAGATCAGCTTCTCGCGGTGGAACCAACGCCGGACGAGAGGTTGTGTTTTGTGGAGCGCGGTACCGGCTCATACGGTAGGAGCCAGTCAACCAACCGAGCACGAAGTGCGTCGCCGCTGCCGCGGGCAGTGCTGTCGCAACACGGTATGGCAGGGAGGGCAGCCGGTCTGGCAGTCCAGCCGCATGCCACAGTTTCAGATCGGCCGCGGCGCGCAGCGCCCCGAGGCCTACCACCGCGCCTGCGATGCGCCCGTCGGCAGCGGGGAGTGTCAGGACACGATGCCGCTCTGCCTGAAAGCCGTTCGCGCGCGCCCACGCAGCGACTTCAGCAGGTTGCTCGCTCAGCCAGCGAGGCAGCTCCGCCTCGGTGACCAGCCACAGCGGCCGGCTGTCACCAGGGTCGGATGTCAACAACAGATCACTTGGGGCGGGCACGTAGCTCACGCGGCCAGCTTAACGAACTCGCCCACTCCTGTCTGCGATCCGAGCGTGCGATAGCGCACGATCCGGTGCGTCAGCGGATGTCTCTTGCCGGTGCCGCATGACTCATTCCGGTGCAGCCAGCAGGCGGTTTTGTGAATCAACCGCGGGAGGGCCTCGACGTGTCATCCCGATGCGGTACGTTTAGCTGCGCTTCGTGCGCCCGAGGGTTGAGTTCGTTGACAAACTTGCGGCGACTATGGTCACATCCAGCTATCGTTTTGTTTGCCCTCAGCTTATCCGTGGCGCCTATGGCACCGCATACCAGAATCGATGTGAGTCCGAACGCTTCCGGCGTCCGGCTTGCATTGCCCATTCTGCTTGCTCTGCCTGTAGGACTCCTGCTCCTTCTTAGGAGCAGCCGGTGCGGGGCACTCGCCGACGCCTAGAACACAAAGGCAGCAGCGAGACAGACACCAAAAACCCCGCACCGGCACACGCCGCTGCGGGGTTGCTTTTTTTAGCCGCCGGGAGTTTGCGTAATGAGGCTGTATTCGCAGAAAGATGTCGATAAGAAAGCGCTCAAGGGCGCGCGGATCGCGGTACTGGGCTACGGCAGCCAGGGCCGTGCTCACGCGCTGAACCTGAAGGACAGCGGCTTCGACGTCGTGGTGGGTGTGCGCAAGAAGGGTGACAGCTGGAAGAAAGCGAAGAAGGATGGCCTCGAAGTTGCCGAACCGGCCGCTGCCGTGGCGGACGCCGACCTGATCGCGATGCTCGTGCCGGACCTGGCACAGCGGGCGCTGTACGAGGAAGTCGAGAAGAGCCTGAAGAAAGGCGCCACCTTGTTGTTCGCGCACGGTTTCAACATTCACTACAAACAGATCAAGCCGCGCAAGGATCTGGATGTAGTGCTGATTGCCCCGAAAGGTCCGGGCGGCCTGGTGCGGCGTCAATATCAGGAAGGCCGCGGCGTCCCATGCCTGATCGCGGTGGCAGAAAACACCACCGGCAAAGCGCACGCGAAAGCACTCGCCTACTCCCATGGCATCGGCGGCACCCGCGGTGGCGTTCTCGAGACGACTTTCGCCGAAGAGACCGAGACCGATCTGTTCGGCGAGCAGGCTGTGCTGTGCGGCGGCGCCACCGAGCTGGTGGTGAAGGGCTTCGAGACGCTCGTGGAAGCGGGTTATCAGCCCGAGGTTGCCTATTACGAGTGTCTGCATGAGCTGAAGCTCATTGTCGACCTCCTCCACGAGGGCGGCCTCACCAAGATGCACCAGTTCATCAGCGACACCGCCAAGTATGGCGACCTCACTCGCGGACCGCGCATCGTGGACGACCGGGTCAAGAACGTGATGCGCAAGGTGCTGAAGGAAGTTCAGACCGGAAAGTTTGCCAAGCAGTGGATCGATGAGAACGCAGCCGGTGGCAAGACCTACCAGAAGCTCCTCAAGGAAGACAAAGCCCGTCAGATCGAGAAGGTCGGCAGCGAGCTGCGTGCGCGCATGCCGTGGTTGAACGAGAAACGAACGTAAGGAAACCCCTCATGTCTCCCAATCCCGACCGAGTGCTGATCTTCGACACCACGCTGCGCGACGGCGAGCAATCGCCCGGCTGCAGCATGACGCAACCGGAAAAGCTGCGCGTGGCACGCGCGCTTGCCGAGCTCGGCGTCGATGTGATCGAGGCGGGATTTCCAGCCGCCTCGCGTGGGGATTGGGAGAGCGTGAATGCAGTAGCGCGCGAGGTTCAGGGCGCGACGATCTGCGGCCTGGCCCGCTGCAACCGGGAGGACATCGAGCTTGCTGCACGCGCCCTGAAGGACGCACCCCAGCACCGCATCCATGTCTTTCTCGCCACCAGCGCGATCCATCGGCAATACAAACTCAACATGGCGCAGGAAGAGATCCTGCGCACGGCCGTCGAAGGCGTGAAGATCGCCCGCAACCTGTGCGATGACGTCGAGTTCTCGCCGGAAGATGCTTCACGCACCGAGCTGGAATTTCTCGCGCAGGTCGTCGAGGCGGTCATCGAGGCCGGCGCGCGCACCGTGAACATTCCGGACACGGTCGGTTACACGGTACCGGATGAGTTCGCCGAGCTGTTCCGGTATCTGCGACAGAATGTCCGCGGCATCGAGGGGATTCGCCTCTCGGTCCACTGCCACGACGATCTGGGTATGGCGGTGGCGAACAGCCTCACTGCCGTGGTCGCCGGCGCCAGGCAGGTGGAATGCACCATCAACGGGATCGGTGAGCGCGCCGGAAACTGCTCGCTCGAGGAAGTGGTGATGGCACTGAAGACACGCGCAGCGTTCTTCAACGTCACCACCGGAATTCAAACCAACCGCCTCTACCCGACCTCGCGGCTGATCTCCAGCATCACCGGCATGCCGATTCCGCGTAATAAGGCGGTCGTCGGCGAGAATGCCTTCGCTCACGAAGCCGGTATCCATCAGCACGGCATGCTCAAGCATCATTCGACCTACGAGATCCTGCGTCCCGAGGACGTGGGCCTGTCTCGTAGCCATCTGGTGCTCGGCAAACACAGCGGCCGGCACGCCTTCCGCGACCGCGTCAAAGCGCTCGGCTTCGAGCTCGATGAAGCGGAATTCAACCGCGTATTCGAAGAGTTCAAGGCTCTCGCGGACAAGAAGAAAGAGCTCTTCGACGGCGACATCGAAGCGCTGGTGCTGCGGGCCGAAGGCTCCGCCAGCGGGCCCTGGAGCCTCGTCGATCTGCAGACGGTGGCGCACATGAATGTCCCCGCCGAAGCCGTTGTCCGCCTGCGGCACGTGGATGGCCGTTTGACTGAGTGCACCAGCGCGGGTGACGGGCCGGTCGATGCAGCCTTCAAGGCAATCGAGTCCGCGACCGGTGTCAACGTCATGTTGCGTAAGTTCGAAGTTCACGGCGTCACCGAAGGTGAAGACGCTCAAGGCGAAGCCGTGGTGTACGTTGAGTACAATCAGCGCACATATCGCGGCTCCAGCGTGAGCACGAACATCATCGAGTCCAGTACCAAGGCCTTCCTTGAAGTCATCAATCGCATCGAGCTGTCGCAGGCCGGTAGTCGCTCGCGCGAGGAGCGCGCAGGCGCCGCCCGGGTCGCACCGACGGCTGTTTAGCGAAAAAACCGGAAAATAGTCAGCCCATGGCACGCGCACCGAAAACTCTGTTCGAAAAGGTATGGAACCAACATCAGGTCACCGCCGAGAGCGCCGATACACCCGCTGTCCTCTATATCGATCTACATCTGATTCACGAGGTCACCTCGCCTCAGGCCTTCTCCGTGCTTCGCGAGCGCGGACTGCCGGTGCGCCGCACCGACCTGACGCTTGCGACCATGGATCACTCCACTCCGACTCGCACCGAGCAGGTGTTCGGCGGCGCGCCGATCACCATCGACTCGGCAGCGAAGCAGGTGCGCCAGCTGGAAAACAACTGCGCCGCCTTCGGGGTGGAGCTGTTCGGCCTGCGTAGCGCGCAACGTGGTGTCGTGCACATCATCGGACCGGACCTGGGGATCACTCAGCCCGGTAAGACCGTCGTGTGTGGCGACAGTCACACCAGCACTCACGGTGCCGTCGGCGCTCTGGCATTCGGTATCGGCACGACCGAGGTCGGCCATGTCCTCGCCACGCAGTGCCTGTTGCAGCGAAAGCCCCGTACCTTCTCCATCAACGTCAGCGGCAAGCTGCGCCCCGGGGTAACCGCCAAGGATCTGATCCTCGGCATCATCGGTAAGATCGGAGTGTCGGGCGGCACGGGGCATGTGATCGAGTATCGGGGTGAGACGATCCGTGCGCTCGACATGGATGGGCGCCTCACCGTATGCAATATGTCGATCGAGGCCGGCGCGCGCGCCGGAATGATCGCGCCCGACGAGACTACGTACGCATATCTCAAGGGGCGGCCACGCGCTCCGCAGGGCGCCGATTGGGAGCGAGCGCTGGAGCGTTGGCGGCAGCTGCCCACCGATGCCGGTGCCCGCTTCGACAAGGAAGTTGACATCGATGGCGCGGCGCTCGAGCCCATGATCACCTATGGCACCCATCCCGGCATGGTCGTGCCGATCTCCGGGTCGATTCCTGTGAAGCAAGGCGATCCGGCGTTCGAAAAGTCGCTCGCCTACATGGGCTTCGAAGCCGGCGCCCCCATCAAAGACCAGATGGTGAATGTGGTCTTCCTGGGAAGCTGCACCAACGGACGCCTGTCCGACTTGCGCAGCGCGGCGGGTCTCCTGCGCGGCCACAAGGTCGCCAAGGGTGTGCAGATGCTGGTCGTGCCGGGATCCCAGCACGTCAAGCAGGAGGCTGAGAAGGAAGGTCTGGACAAGATTTTCATTGAAGCCGGCGCCGAGTGGCGCGAGTCGGGATGCTCCATGTGTCTCGGCATGAACGGCGATCTGGTTGGCAAGGGGCAGTACTCCGTCAGCACCAGCAACCGTAACTTCGAGGGCCGTCAGGGCGTGGGGGCGCGCACGTTGTTAGCGAGCCCGCTGACCGCCGCGGCTTGCGCAGTGCGCGGCCGGGTGACCGATCCCCGCGAATTGATGAACGGCTGAGGTTGAGAGCACTGTATGGAACCGATCAAAACATTGCGCTCGCGCACGGCCGTTCTGCCGACCACGAACATCGACACCGACCAGATCATTCCGGCGCGGTTTCTCACCACCACCACGCGTGAGGGCCTGGGCCAGAATCTGTTCGCCGACTGGCGTTACGACGCACAGGGCAGGCCGCGTCCTGAATTCGCCCTGAATCGTCCTGAAGCACAGGGGTGCCAGATTCTGGTTGCCGGACGCAATCTCGGTTGCGGTTCCTCCCGTGAGCATGCGCCATGGGCGCTGCTCGACCACGGGTTCCGCGCCGTCATCAGCACCGAGATCGCCGACATCTTTCGCAACAACTCGCTGAAGAACGGGTTGCTGCCGGTGGTAGTCGATGAGGGCACCAGCAAGTGGCTCATCGAGCACCCTGGAGCGGAAGTGAGTATCGACCTGGAGTCCACCACGCTCAGCTTGCCTACCGGCGAGAGCGTTGAGTTTCCGATCGAGGCGTTCGCGCGGTACTGCCTGTTGAACGGGATCGATGAGCTCGGCTTTCTCCTCGAGCGCATGGATCAGATCAAGGCCTACGAGCAGCGTGTGCAGGCATGAAGGCGCATCTTGCGGTATTGGGTGGGGATGGGATCGGCCCTGAGGTTGTTGCGCAGGGGCTGCGGGTGTTGCAGTTTGTCGCGCAGGCATACGGGCACGAATTCAGTTTGACTGAGCTGCCGTTCGGCGGGGTGGCGATCGATTCTCACGGGGATCCCCTGCCCGCTGCGACGCTGCAGGGGTGCTTGAAGGCGGATGCCATTTTACTGGGGGCTATTGGTGGGCCGAAGTGGTCTTCGCCTGGCGCGAAGGTGCGGCCGGAACAGGGGTTGTTGAGGCTGCGTAAGGAGTTGGGTGTCTATGCCAACCTGCGGCCGGTTAAATTGCAGCCTTCGTTGGTGAATTCTTCGACGCTGAAGCCAGAAGTGCTCGAGGGCGTCGATCTTGTGTTTGTGCGCGAGCTGACAGGGGGGATCTACTTCGGGGAAAAGAAGCGCGATGCCTCGAGTGCCAGCGATCTGTGCACCTATACGGTTGCGGAGATTGAGCGGATCACGCGTGTGGCGGGGCGGTTGGCGCAGCAGAGGCGGCGCCGGCTGACGTCTATTGATAAGTCGAACGTGCTGGAGACGTCGCGGCTGTGGCGTGAGGTTTGTGAGCGGGTGGTGAAGGCAGAGTTTCCGGATGTGGTGTTGGATCACATGCTGGTGGATTCGGCGGCGATGCATCTGATTCGGCGGCCGCGGGACTTTGATGTGTGTGTTACGGAGAATATGTTCGGCGATATTTTGACGGATGAGGCTTCGATGTTGTCGGGGTCGTTGGGGTTGTTGCCATCGGCTTCTCTGGGGGATGGGAAGCGGGGCCTATACGAGCCCATTCATGGCTCCGCGCCAGATATCGCGGGTAAGGGAATCGCCAACCCAGTCGGGACGATTTTGAGTGTGGCTATGTTGTTGCGGCACTCTTTGGGGTTGGATGCGGAGGCTGAGGTCATTGAGGGGGCGGTCGCCAGCGCCATTGCCGACGGAGCCCGCACGCCTGATATCGCTAGCGCGGGCACTAAGGTGTTTTCGACGCAAGAGGTTGGGGACGCGGTTTTGCAGAGGTTGTCGAAAGTAAGACGCTAGCTCGCGTTGTCCGCCTGAGGGGACGCGCAAGTACATCCATGTATAGGGCTCTGGCGCTGTTCCCTACAGCGCCAGAGCCCGGACAGAACCTTATCCCGTCGTTCCAACTCGGCGAGCGGGCTCCTCGATTGCTGCGGCGGCGCGCTCGAGGGCGGCCTCCAAATCAGCGCGGAGGTCTTCGAGAGCTTCGATGCCCACTGACAGGCGGATGAGGCCATCGGCGAGGCCCGCTTTCTGGCGGGCGGCCGGGTCCATGGCGGCGTGGGTCATGGTGGCCGGATGGGCGACCAGGCTTTCGACGCCGCCGAGAGACTCGGCGAGTGAGAAGTATTCGAGGCCGGCAACGAACTCGCGGACGGCGTCGTGGCCCCCTTCGAGCTCGAGGCTCACGATCGCACCGAAGCCGGTCTGCTGGCGGCAGGCGACCTCGTGGCCGGGGTGGCTCGGCAGGCCGGGGTAGTACACCTTGCGGATACCGGGCTGCTCATTCAGCCACTTCGCCAGCTCGAGCGAATTGCGGCCATGGTGCTCGAGGCGAGCATGCAAGGTGCGCAGGCCGCGCAGCGTCAGGTAGCTGTCGAACGGCGCGCCGGTAATGCCGAGGCAGTTCGCCCACCACACCAGCTGCTCGTGCAACTTAGCGTCCTTGGCAACGACAGCTCCTCCAACGACATCGCTGTGGCCGTTGAGGTACTTGGTCGTGGAATGCAGAACCAGGTCGGCACCGAGTGTCAGCGGCTGTTGCCACACGGGTGACAGGAAAGTGTTGTCGACAACAATCAGTGCACCGCTCGCCTTCCCCAACTCGGCAAACTTTTCGATATCGGTGATGCGCAGCAGTGG
>Ga0134126_10000493_pt1 | contig 50443 bp, 31 predicted proteins | sample KB31752_FD_96881 | JGI IMG/M metagenome (GOLD analysis project Ga0134126, IMG submission 96881) | Terrestrial soil microbial communities with excess Nitrogen fertilizer from Kellogg Biological Station, Michigan, USA - KB3-175-2 | ecosystem: Environmental > Terrestrial > Soil > Unclassified ...
GCGCCAGAGGACGTGGAAGAAGCGGCGGAGAATGGCGAACTGCCGGCGGGCGAGGTTCCGCTGCGCGTTCCATTTGGGCGGGGGCCGAAGGACAAGGCATTTCTGCAGGAGCGCGAGCAAAAAGAGCGGGAGAGAAAGCCGCCGCGCGGAAAGCCCTTCCAGCGGCGTACGGGACGCACGAGCGACCGGCGCGACGACAAGCGAGGCAGGCACTAACAATGGCCGCGGTGACGATGCTCGAGGCGATCCGGCAGGCGCTCTTCGAAGAGATGGAGCGCGATCCGGCGGTTGTGGCGCTGGGTGAAGATATCGGCGTCTATGGCGGCGCGTTCAAAGTGACGGAAGGGCTGCTGGCGAAATTCGGGCCCGAGCGGGTGATAGACACGCCGATCAGCGAGACGGCGATTGTGGGCGCGGCGTGCGGGATGAGCTATCTGGGCCTGCGGCCGGTGGCGGAAATGCAGTTTATTGATTTCATCGCCTGCTGCTTCAACCAGGTGACGAATTTCGTGGCGAAATCGCATTACCGCTGCGGCGCGCCGGCGCCGATGGTGTTGCGCGGGCCTTCGGGGGGCGGGGTGCACGGGGGCCCCTTTCATTCGGCGAACCCGGAAATGTATTTCGTACACACGCCGGGGCTGAAGGTGGTCTATCCTTCCACGGCGCATGATGCGAAGGGATTGCTGAAGGCGGCGATTCGCGACAATAATCCCGTGCTCTTCTTCGAGCACAAATTCCTTTATCGGCGGGTGAAGGAGGAAATTCCGGCGGGGGATTACACGGTGCCGCTGGGGAAGGCCGCGGTGCGGCGCGAAGGAAGCGACCTGACGATCCTGGCATACGCGGCGATGGCGCATACGGCGATTGAAGCCGCCGAGCAGCTTGCGAAGGAAGGGATCGAGGCGGAAGTGATTGATTTGCGGACGCTGCTGCCGCTGGATCGCGAGGCGATACTTGCGTCCGTGAAGAAGACGAACAAGCTGCTGATCGTTCACGAGGACACGAAGACGGGCGGAATTGCGGGGGAGATCGCGGCGATTGTGTGCGAAGAGGCGTTTGAGGAGTTGGACGGGCCGATTGAGCGCGTGACGGCGCTGGATACGCCGGTTCCCTATGCGCCACCGCTCGAGGAGCGGTTCTTGCCGAACACGGAAAAGGTTGTCGCAGCCGCGAGGAAATTGGCAAAATACTAGCGTTGTTGGTGGAATGGTTCGACGGTGGACGCGGGGATGCGTTGTTTGAGGGCGAACGCAAAGACGAACTGCGAAAAAATAAGGACCGCATGCTCCGCTCGGAATGACCTTGCCGCGGTGCGGGGCAGGCAGTGCGGAGGTGGTTGGTGCGGGGCGGATGCGAGTGGAAGTGATTCAAAGTCTTTTCTGCGCGAGACAGCGATGCCTGGGGCGGGAATGACCGCTGACGGGCCAACGAAAGCAGGTGGTGCGCCTTGGGAAAAACAAAGGGTCTGAACGTGGCGGAGTTCGAGGCTGGCACGCAGGTTCGCGTGGCGGATCGCGCGTTCCTGGAAAGTTTTATGGAGGCCGGCCAGTATCATAACGAGCTCGAGCCGGAGCAATTGGAGTACGCAGGGCGCGTGGCGCGCGTGAAGAGCGTCAATTTCTTTCACGGCGGGGATGAGATTTACACGTTGGAAGGGATTCCTGGCGTGTGGCACGAGGAGTGCCTGAGCGCGGCGTAGTGGCCGGCGAGGGGACAAGGCTTGCGCGGAGAATTTGCGGCTGGCAGCGAACCCGGGCACAGCATGCTGTGCCCCCACGGTTATGGCCGGCACCGGGTGGCGATGGATTTTCCCGCAAGGCAGAGGGCCCGCCGTGCGCCAGGAGTGGCGAAGAGTGGACGGATGCGCCAAGGATTTGTGGCTGAGATTCTTCGCGGCAGAACCGGCCGGGCCGGGTATCGCCGCCTGCGGCCGGCAGGCCCTCCAGCGAACGGCCGGCAGGCTCGCCCGATGCGTTCAGAAAGACGCGCGCGAGGAGCGGCGGGCGCGAAAATCGAGCTGCTCCTCCTCAGAATGACACATATTTAGCGGACGCTGAACGAGGAGCCTCGGCAACGAGAAGCGTGCTGAGTTCGGAGTCATAGGAGACGACAAATGGCTGTTGACGTCATCATGCCCCAGATGGGGGAAAGCATTTTCGAAGGGACGATCACGAAATGGCTGAAGAAGCCGGGGGACAAGATCGAGCGGGATGAGCCGCTCTTCGAGATTTCCACGGACAAGGTGGACGCGGAGATTCCGTCGCCTTCGGCAGGCGTGCTGAAGGAAATCAAAGTGAACGAAGGGCAGACGGTGCCGATACAGACGGTGGTGGCCGTGATTGACGCGGACGGCGCCGGTGCGGCAAGCGGCGCCCGGCCGGCCTCGGCAGCGCCAGCGCCTGCGCCGGCGAAACAGGAAGCGGCGAGGCCTGCACCGCCGGCGTCTGCGGCACGGCCGGAGGCGCCGCGACCGGCTGCGCCGGCAGCAGCGTCAGCGTCCTCTGGCGCAGGGGCGCCGCGGCCCGCGGCGGCGGCATCGGCTACGGGCGAAAAGATTCGCAGCTCCCCGCTGGTGCGCAAGATCGCCAAAGAGAACAGCGTGGACCTGACGCAGGTGCCGGGAACCGGCGCGGGCGGACGAATCAGCAAGCGAGACATTTTGGCGGCGGTAGAGGGCGGCGGTGTGCAGGGCACGGCAGCGGCGCCCGCGGCGGCACGAGCAGGCGCGGCGCCCGCGGCCGGCGGCGCGGCGGCTTCGGCAACGATGGAGACGGCGGTGCCGCGCGAGAAGATGTATTTCGGGCAGTACGAGGTGCAGCCGATGTCCGTGATGCGGCAGCGCATCGCGGAGCACATGGTGCTATCGAAGCGCGTCTCTCCGCACGTCTACTCGGTGGAAGAAGTGAACGTGAGCGGGATTGCGTCGCTGCGGGCCAAATCGAAGGAAAAATTCGAACAGACGGCGGGAACAAAGCTGACGTTCATGCCCTTCTTCATTCGCGCGGCGGTGGAGGGGCTGCGGGCGTTTCCGACGGTGAACGCGTCAGTGGACGGAACGAATATCGTGCTGCACAAGGAATGCAACATCGGAATCGCGGTGGCGCTGGATTGGGGGCTGATCGTGCCGGTGATCAAGAACGCCGAGGAGAAGAATTTCCTGGGGCTGGCGCGGGCGGTGAACGACCTGGCGGAGCGGGCGCGGTCGAAAAAGCTGAAGCCGGAGGAAGTGGCGGAAAGCACATTTTCGATTACGAATCCGGGCGTCTTCGGCGGGCTTTTCGGATTGCCCGTGATCAATCAGCCGAACGTGGCGATTCTGGGGCTGGGCGCGATCGAGAAGAGGCCGGTGGTGGTGGACGACGCGATCGCGATTCGCTCGATGGTGTATTTGACGCTATCCTACGATCATCGGTGCGTGGATGGCGCGGTGGCGCACCAGTTCATGGGAAAAGTGAAGCACACGCTGGAGAACTGGACGGAAAGCGTACTGTAAGGCCGCTCTCGAACCGCGTGCCTGGCAGCGGGTCAGTTTGACGAAAGAGAGATCCTCCGGCGGGCTAACAGGGCTCGCCCGAGGACGCCGATCCTCGCCGGACCGGCGAATCGCTCCGCGCCAGGCGCTCGCCGGCAGGTTCCCGCCCGAGGTTTTCAATCATGCCAACGCCAAAGCCGCAGCATCACTGGGGCGAGCCGCCCTGGCGGATAGATTTTTCTCCGGCGGCGGCGCCGATTCCGGAGCGCGTGGATTTTGCGGTGGTGGGCGCGGGATTTACGGGGCTCGCGGCGGCGGCGTGGCTGCGGACGCTCGATGCGGAAAAGTCCGTGGCGGTGTTCGAGGCGGGGCAAATCGGCGCGGGCGCGAGCGGGCGCACCGGCGGAATGGCGCTGGCGGAAACCGCAGCGGGAGACTTGCCGGGGCTGGGCGACGCGCTCGATGGCTTCGCGGGAATTCTGCGCGAGTTGCGAGTGGAATGCGATTTGCGGCTGCCGGGGGCATGGGAGATTGCGCGCACGAAGGGCGAGGAGCGGTCGCCCATCGAATGGAACGATTCGGGCACGCTGCGGGTGACGGGCGAAGTTCCCGGCGGGACGATTGATCCCGGGAAGCTGATCAGCGGGCTGGGCCGCGCGGCGCAGGGGCGAGGCGCGGCGATTTTCGAACATGCGCGCGTGAGCGCGGTGCGATGGGGCGAGCGGCCGGAATTGGAATTGACGCGGGGAGACGCGGCGCTGGGGAAAGTGAGCGCCGGGAAAATTCTGTTTGCTACGAACGCGCTTTCGCTGCCGATGAGCGGGCTGGCCGCGGGATCGCATCCGCGGCTGACGCTGGCGATTGCGACCGATCCGCTGAGCGACGAAGCGATGGCGGCGATCGGGTTGGGCGAGAGAAAACCGTTCTACACGGCGGACCTGCCGTACCTTTGGGGGCGCGCGTGCGGCGATAATTCGATTGTGTGGGGCGCGGGGCTGGTGCGGCCGCCGGAATCGGGCGACCTGGAGGCGGTGGACGTGACGGCGACGGAGGCGGCGCGGCTTTTTTCGGCGATGGAGCAGCGAGTGCAGCAGCTGCATCCGGCGCTGCGTGGCGTGCGAACGACGCATCGCTGGGGCGGGCCGATATTGTTTCAGGAATCGTGGCGGCCGGCGTTTGCACGGCACGCGGCGAGCGCAAATGCGATTGTGCTGGGCGCGTTTGCGGGACACGGCGTGGCGCTTTCGTCGTATCTGGGCGCGTGGGCCGCGGAGGCGCTGCTGGGGCGGCGCGAATTGCCGGAATGGGGCGAGCCGGCGGGCGACAAATCGGCGAATTATTTTTTGTGAGGCGCGGAATTCGATTGCGGAATCAGCGTTAGTGAGTGGCGGGTTCGGCGGCGGGATGCATTCCGTGCTGCGGAACTTCGTGGACGCCGCGCGCGGGCGGCTCCTGATAAAAGCGGAAGAGCTGGTTCAAAGGGCCCGCGCCCTTGCCTACCTGGAATGACTTCTCGATCGCTTTCGTAACGTAGGCCTTCGCGAGGATGACGGCTTGGCGCAGGGCGAGGCCGCCGGCGAGCTGCGCGGCGATGGCGGAGGAAAAAGTGCAGCCGGAGCCGTGGGTATTGGGGCTGCGGACGTGGTCGCCGCCGAAGGTGAGAACCTCGGAGCCCTCGCAGAGAACGTCGGTGGGCTTCTCGAGATGGCCGCCGGTGACGATGACGGCGCGCGCGCCCATTTCGACGAGCTTCTGCGCGGCGGCTTTCATGCCGTTGACGTCCTTGACCTCGAGGCCGGTGAGAAATTCGGCCTCGGGGATATTCGGCGTAAGGACGGTGGAGCGGCGAAGCAATTCGTCGCGGACGAATTTCAGGCCGGGGGCGTCGAGCAATTCGGCGTTGCCAGCGGTGGGGCGCGAAACGGGATCGAGCACGACGTGCACGAAATTGTTGCTATCGAGAAATTCGGCGACGGCGGCGGCATTGGCGCGATTGGCGAGCATGCCGACCTTTACGGCGGCGATGGGAACGTCTTGCGCGAGTGCGTCGAGCTGCGCGCGGAGGACGGCGGAGGGAGTGGGATGAACGTCGCGCACGCCTTGGGTGGATTGCACGGTGAGCGCGGTGATGGCGGCGACGCCGTAACAATTGTGGGCGGCGAACGTCTTCAGATCGGCGGCGATGCCGGCGCCGCAGGAAGGATCGAAGCCGGCAATCGAGAGAAGGACGGGCGGAGCGGAAGGCGCGTGACCATTGTGACTGCCGTGCGTGCCGTGGCTGCTCAAGTTCGTGCGATCCTTCGCGCCGAGCGCATGGTGCGCTGCGTTTTCGGCGCCGCGCAACTGAAATGTACGCGCGTTTGCGCTTCGCACGCAAGAATAATTTTACGGGCGCGAGGCATGCGCGGCGTGCACGGCGGAAAAATTTAGGGCGCGGGTTCGAGGACGAGCACGGGTTGGTACGTTCGCGGGACGATGGGCTCGGCGATGGCGATCAACTGGCCGTGTTGATTGAAGACGCGAAGGCGCGCGGGCTTCCAATCGCCGGAATCGAGCTGCGCGGGCGCGCCTTGCGCGGCGGTGGCGTGGCCGGGCTGAATCTGCGCGAGCGGGAGCGTGAATTTTGCGCCGTGGCGGACGCGCTTTTCGACGATGGGCAGGACGGAGGCGCGCGGAAGTTCGCCGAGAAGATTTTCGAGGCGAATCACGCGGTCGGCGATGCGGCCGGCGCGGGCGCCGGATTCGAGCTCGTCGAGCGGGACGGCGCGATCGAGGGTGAATTCGCCGACGGCGGTGCGGGCGATCTGCGCCAGATGCGCGCCGGAGCCTTGGAGCGCGCCTAAATCCTGCGCGAGCGAGCGGATGTACGTGCCCGCGCCGCATTCGATGGCGAAGCGCGCGAGGGGGCCTTCGACGGACGCGAGGCGCAAATCGTAAATTTCCACTTCGACGGGATCGAGATGCACGGGCTTGTGCTTGCGCGCGAGTTCGTGGGCGGGGCGGCCGTGAATTTTTTTCGCGGAGAATGAAGGCGGCGTCTGCTGAATTTTGCCGACGAAGCGGGCGGCGAGGGCTTCGATGTGCGCGGGATCAAGCTGCGGCGCGGCGTCGGGGCCGAGCGGCTCGCCATCGGCGTCGTAGGTATCGGTGCAGAAGCCGAAGCGAACGGCGAATTCGTAGCGCTTGCGGCGGCTGGCGTAAAAGCGGGCGAGGCGCGTGGCGCGGCCGAGGGCGAGGACGAGTACTCCGGTGGCAAGCGGATCGAGAGTGCCGAGGTGGCCGATCTGGCGGAAGCCGACCAGACGGCGAACGGCTTCGACAACGTCGTGGGAGGTGCGGCCCCGCGGCTTATCTACGACGAGGATTCCATCGAAGGGGGCAGGTTGTGGGGTGCGCGGCATGAGTTCGGCGGCGGCGGGGCTAGGGGCTATCCGGCCGTTTCACCTTTCGCAGAAGCTCGTCAATGTGCTGGCCGTATTCCTCGGATTGGTCCGCGATGAAATAGACATCGGGGGCACGGCGCAAGTGGAGTCGCTCGACCAGCTCGTGCCGAATGTAGCCCGAAGCGGCCTTCAATCCTTCGAGGACCTCCGCTCGCTCCGCTTCCGGGGCCTCGATCTGAATGAAGACGCGAACGGTACGCATGTCTGGCGAGAGCCGCACTTCGGTGAGGTTGAGAGGCACGGCGAGGCGCGGATCCTTGAGTTCGCCGGCCAGCATCAGCGCGATTTCGTTATGAATTTCCTCCGCCACGCGCTCGGAGCGGTGCCCGCCAACCGTCATGCGCCATCCTCGAAATATTCGATTTCCTGCGAGACCAGATCGCGACCCAGAATACGCTCGGATTCGGCGGCGATCTGCCGCAACGATTCTTCCAAATGCGCGGCGTCGCCCGAAATGCCGACAACTCCGACGCGGGAGCGCTGCCACAGGTCCTGAAAGTCAAGCTCGGCGACGGCGACGTTGAAATGGGCGCGCAGACGGTCCTTCAAGCTGCGCAGCACCTGCCGCTTATCCTTCAGCGATTGCGCATCGGCAATATGAATTTCCAACGTGAGCAAACCGATCGGCATTTGCGCCCTCACGCGCTTTCCCGGTGACGCCGCCCCGAGCAAGGCCGCGGACAGACATTCCGCGGCCACTTGCCGGCGGCCACTTGCTGGGAGACGAGCGCGGGGAATTAGCCGCGGCGAGCTTCGGCAACGTCGGTGCGGCCGCGCGGCCCTGGGTTCATGACCTCAATCGGCTGGGTTTTCTCGATGCGGAAGCATTCGAGGACATCGCCGACCTTCACATCGTTGAAGTTCGAGATGCCGGCGCCGCATTCGAATCCGGCGCGCACTTCATTGGCATCTTCCTTGAAGCGGCGCAGCGAAATGATCCGGCCGGTATAAATCACCACGTTGTCGCGCAGGACGCGAACATCCGCATCGCGCTTCAGGATTCCATCCTGCACCGAGCAGCCGGCAATCATGCCGACGCCCTTGACGCGGAAAGTGTCGCGCACTTCGGCGCGACCAAGATAGGTTTCCTTGATGACGGGTGCGAGCAAACCCGCGACGGCCTTCTGCAACTCGTCGCGAAGCTCATAGATGATGGTGTGGGTGCGAATATCCACATTTTCGCGCTGCGCGAGCTCGGTAGCCTTGCGTTCGGGGCGCACGTTGAAGGCGACGACGATGGCATTCGAGGCCGAGGCGAGGAGCACGTCCGTCTCCGTGACGGCGCCGACGCTGGCGTGAATCACCTTGAGCCGCACTTCGTCGTTCGAAAGCTTCGGCAGCATTTCGCTGAGCACTTCGACCGAGCCCTGCACGTCCGCCTTGACGACGACGGGCAATTCCTTCACCTCGCCCGCGCGGAGATGCTCGTGAAGCTGATCGAGGGTAAGGCGGCCGGAGGACGCCGTCTTGGCCAGCGAAGCCTCGCGCTGCTTGGTCTGGCGATATTCGACGATGTGGCGAGCCTTGGCTTCATCGGCAACCTGGAACTGGTCGCCCGCTTCAGGGACGCCCTGCAAGCCCAGGACTTCGACGGGCGTCGCGGGATCGGCCTGCTTGATGGGCTGGCCGCGATCGTCAAACATGGCGCGAACTTTTCCGTACACGGCGCCGACGATGAAGACATCGCCGACGTGCAGCGTGCCATTCTGGACGAGAACCGTAGCTACGGGGCCGCGGCCTTTATCCACGCGCGATTCGAGGACTACGCCGCTGGCGGGGGCGTCGGGATCAGCGCGAAGTTCGCGGAGATCGCCGACGAGCAAAATCATCTCGAGCAGGCGCGGGAGATTGGCTTTGGTCTTGGCGGAGACCTCCACCATCACGGTATCGCCGCCCCATTCCTCCGGCATCAAGCCGCGATCGGCGAGCTGGCGCTTCACGCGCTCGGGCTGCGCGTCCGGCTTATCCACTTTGTTGACGGCAACAACGATGGGCACACCCGCGGCGCGGGCATGCGAGATCGCCTCTTCGGTCTGCGGCATTACGCCGTCATCGGCAGCGACGACGAGCACGACAAGATCGGTGACCTTGGCGCCGCGCGCACGCATGCGCGTGAAGGCTTCGTGGCCCGGCGTATCAATGAAGACAATGCGGCGCGAATCCACGCGAGTCTGATAAGCGCCAATATGCTGCGTGATTCCGCCCGCCTCGCCGGCGGCCACTTCGGTGGAGCGAATCGAATCGAGGAGGCTCGTCTTGCCATGATCTACGTGACCCATGACGGTGACGACCGGGGCGCGTGGCTGGAGATTGCCGGTGCGCTCCTCCTTGACCTTCTCTTCCTGGACGAGTTGCTCTTCGAAGGTGACGACCTGCACGATTCCATTGAAGGATTCGGCGAGGTTGGTGGCCGTAGCCGCGTCGAGGGCCTGATTGATGCTGGCGAAGATGCCGCGATCGAGCAGCACCTTCAACAGTTCCTTGGCGCGGATATCGAGCTTTTCCGCCAATTCGCGGACGGTGATTCCCTCGGTGACGGTGACGTTGCGCGGCTCACGCTGGATGGGCGCGACAGGCTCGGCTTGCACGCTACGACCAGATCCCGCAGCGCCGCGAGAACGAACGGGATGCAGTTTACGCTCACCTTCGGCATAACGCTTCTCGATCAGCGGGCGGCCACGCGCGGGCGCGGAGGTTTTTCTGACGTATAGGGGCTTTCCCGGCTCGGCTTTCGGTATGCCAGCTCCAGGTCCTCCGGGGCGCTGACCTCCCATTGGGCCCTGTCCTGGGCGCCCTCCGGGGCGAGCGGGAAAGCGAGATGGGGGGCCGCCGGGGCGCGGCGGGCCGCCTGGACGAGCCTGTCCGGGGGCGCCTGGGCGTGCAGAAAAACCCGAAGGTGCGCCGGGGCGCGGTTGACCAGAACTCGGCGGAAAACCGGGGCGCACAGGCGGACGCTGACCCGACGGCGGAACGCCTGCCGGTCTGGGACCGCCTTGCTGCGAACCGGGCGCTCCAGACGGCCCCGCGGCCGCGGGGCGCTGCGCCATGGGTGGTCTTGGCTGTCCAGGCTGGCCAGGGGCGACGCCGGGGCGAGCGGCTGGCGGGGCAGCAGGAGCGGGCACGCGCGCGGGTGCTGATGGCGGCGTGGCGGGCCTTGCGGCTTGCGATCCGGGGGCTGTGGCAGGCGCTGCGGGCGCAGGCGCCGACGGCGCAGCGACGGCAGGCCGAGTGGCAGAAGGACTCGGACGCGGAACAGGAGCCGCAGAAGCGGCGGGCGAAGCGGGCGGCACGACCGGCGGCTTTGGCGAAGGCGCGCTCGACGCTGTGACGGGAGCCGACTGCGGGGCCGAAGGAGCGGGCCTTGGCGCCGGGGCGGCGGCGCGCGACGGCCTTGCCTTGGCGGCCGATTTCGCGGCTTCTTCCGCCGCTTCACGATCGGCCAATTCACGAAAATGCTTCCGCGCCAATTCGGCGTGTTCAATATCGAGCGAGCTGGAATGCGTCTTCTTCTCCGTGACGCCGATTTCCGGCAGGTACTCGATCAAAACCTTGGCTTTGACTTCGAGTTCCCGCGCCAGCTCATTGATGCGGATTTGATTGGATTCAGCCATTACACCTTTCTTTCAAACTCCGGTTACTCCGAAGCTTCCTGATTTTCGGTCCCCGTTTCGGATGCGGAGCCTTCCGTTTTTTCCTCGGCAGGCTCGGCCTGGCCGGCTGGTTCTTCAAGATTTCCGATGGCGGCTTCCGGTTGGGCCTCCTCGGCGGCGGCTTCCGCTTCCGGAGCGGCTTCGGCCGTGGGCTCGCCTTCCGCGACCTCGGCCGCCGCGCCCGCTGCTTCCGGTTCCACCGGGGCGGCAGGGGGCTGCGATTCCAAGGCTTCGAAATACGCGGCGACGGACTGATGAATCTTTTCGACCATCTTTTCGCCGATGCCGGGGATTTCCACAAGTTGTTCGGGCGTCATATCCGCGAGCTTTTCGATGGAGATGATACCGGCCGCTTCGAGCTTCTCGATGGTTTTGGGTCCCACGCCGGCAAGTTCGGATAACGCGGTGCCCGGGGCGGTGAGGGCGGCCATCTGCGCCTCGATTTCGCGGCGCTTTTCTTCTTCGCTCTTAATATCAATGTTCCAGCCGATCAGCTTGCTGGCGAGGCGAACGTTCTGCCCCTTTTTGCCGATGGCGAGGGAAAGCTGCGTATCCTCGACGATCACCTCGAGGCGCTTCTCCTCCGAATCCACGAGCTGCACACGGGTGACCTTGGCGGGGCTGAGGGCCTTCTGCGCGAAGGCGATCGTTTCCTCGCTGTACGGAATAATGTCTATTTTTTCGCCGCGCAACTCGCGAATGATGGATTGGACGCGCATGCCCTTCATGCCGACGCAGGCGCCGACCGGGTCCACGTCCTTATCGCGGCTTTCGACCGCGATTTTGGTGCGCTCTCCCGCTTCGCGGGCGACGGCACGGATCTGGACGGTGCCATCGTAAATTTCGGGCACTTCCATTTCAAAAAGGCGCTGCACCAGGGCGGGATCGGCGCGAGAGACGACGACCTGAGGCCCCTTCGAGGCGCGATCCACGGCGCGAATGGTGACACGCAGGCGATCACCGACGTTGTAGGTCTCGAGGCGGGATTGCTCGCGCTTGGGCAGCCGGGCTTCGGTTCTGCCGAGGTCCACGATAAGGTCCGGGCCTTCGGCGCGCTTCATGACGCTATTGAGCATCTCGCCGACGCGGGTGTGGTATTCGTTGTAGATCGTGTCGCGCTCGGCCTCGCGCACCTTCTGCAAAATAACTTGCTTCGCGGTTTGCGCGGCGATTCTGCCCAGCACAGTGGTGGGCTTGGGCTCGGTGACTTCCGCGCCGATTTCGATCTCGGGACTCTGCTTGCGGGCTTCGGCGAGCGAAACTTCATGGAGGGGATCGGCCGCTTCTTCGACCACCTTGCGGACTGCAAACACGTCCACCTGGCCGGTTTCCGGATTGAACTTGGAGCGCAAGTCTTCTTCGGTGCGGTAATACTTGCGCGCCGCGACGACCATCGCGTCTTCGATTGCGGCGACGATCACATCCGGTTCGATGTGCTTCTCCCGGCTGATCTGCTCGATTGTCTGGTACAGCAGACTCGCCATCTGCAATTCTCCCTAGATCTCGACCACCAAATTCGCTTTGCGTATCGCGGCAAAGGGCACGGCCACTTCCTTGCCCTGCAACGCCAACCGAACCGCTTCGCCTGCATAGCCGGCCAGACGGCCCTCGAGATAATTCCGATTCTCGACCGGCTCGCTGAGCCAGAGCTTCGCGAGCCGCCCCGCGAAGCGTTCGTAATCCGCGGGCTTCAGCAGCTTGCGGTCGAGGCCCGGCGAGCTTACCTCGAGCGTGTACGGGGGGCCGGGAACCAAGTCTTCTACATCGAGGATTACGCTGAGCTGCTCGCTGACGCGCTCGCAATCCTTATGGCTGATTCCAATGCCCTCGCCGGGGCTTCCCGGCGGCGGCACCCTATCTATATAAACCCGCAGGAGCCGCTGCTTGCCGATCTTCCATTCGACATCGAAGATCTCGAGCCCCTGCGAATGGGCGACCCGCTGCGCCGCCTCTCGGATCCGTTCCAAGTCCATTTCGTGTAGCGACAACCTCAGCTTCGAGCCCCGGCCGCCGACTGCTCCGAGCTTCTCGGCCCAACAAAAAAGTGGGCTTGCGCCCACTGGTTCGTGCGACCTATCTGGAAGCAATTCAGTATAATTTCATTCCGCCGAAAAAGGCAAGGCCGGGTTTGGCGCCTGAGAACCGGAGCAAAAAGGGCCTCTCCGAGGAGAGGCCCTTGTGCTACAGAGCGTTGCCGAGACGGGCCGCGAACCGCTTTAACGCTGCGGTTTGGGGGCGGGCTTCGGAGCGGGCTTGGGCGTGGTCGCCGCCGCCTTCACCGGATAGGTCTGATCGTAGAGATGGACGATTTCCTGGGTGACGTCAACCTGGTCGGCGCGGAACAGAACCATCGGAATCTGCTGGGTGAGCTGGTCGTTGTCGAGAATGACGGCATAGCCGTTCTGGCCGGCATACTTATTGAGGACGTCCAGCATTTTGCGGCCGATGCGATTGAGCATCTCCTGCTCGGCCTCGTTCTCGTCGTCCTGCAAATCCTGATTCTTGCGCGTGGCGGTGCGGTTCAGGGTCTGTAGCTGGGACTGCATGTTGAGCTTCTCGTCTTCCGAGGCAGTGTTGCTTAACGACTGAATTTTGGTCTGCAGATCCTGCATCTGCTTCTGGAGGCCCGCGATCTCCGCCTGGCGCGATGCAAACTGCGATTGCAACTGGGCGATCTGCTGCTTGCCCTCCGCCGTGCCGCTGATCGCGGACTGCATGCTGATGACGCCCACCTTCAACGGTGGATCGGCTGCGTGCGTGGCGGCGCCCTGCGCCCATACCGCGGGTGTGGCCATGAGCAGCATGGCAAAGGTTGAAATCGCCAATCGGGTCTTCATTCTGACTCCTTCTTTCGAAAAACGGCTCGGTACGAACCGGGGATTATAGCCACGCCCAGATAAAGCGGTCAATCAATTTTCCGCGATTTCCGGCGGCCAAACGAATGGCCGCTCGGGGGAGCGGCCGCTATTCCTTCCGGCGGTAACATGGGATGCGCGTGGCAGGCGCGCGGGTTGGCTCAGCCGAAGCGCCGAGGGGCGGCGACAGCTAGTATGGCAGCGGCACCAGCAGGACCTGATTATCGGGCTGATCGGCCAGCACGGCGAGGTTGAGGCGCGGGTCTACCGCGATGGAGAATTGCTGCGAGCCCGCCAGCGGCAAGATGGCTTGCACGCTGGGCGCCGGGCACGAGATGAAAGCCCCGCTGCCATTGGGCGCGCACATGTACTGGATGACAGAGACGGTGTTGCTCGAGGTGTTGGCGGTGACGAGCGTGCCGGTCTGGTAGTTGTAGTCGAGCGAAGTGGGATTGATGCCGACGGGCACTGGCGTGTTGACGCCGGTGGCCGGGTCCACGATAACCACCTGATTCTGCAAGCTATTCGCGACCAGGAACATCTGGTTCAGCGGATCGAAGACGATGCCGGTGGGAAGCTCGAAGCCAGGATCGCGCGGGGGCGCTACCGCTGAGCCGAGGCTGACGAAATCCACCAGGCTCGCAGGGCCGATGGACGTGCTGAAGGATGAGGCGGCCGCGACGGCAGCGAGATTCAACTGGGGATTCGGATCAATGGCGACGGCGTTCGGAAAGGCATCCACGGCGGGGCTGGAGCCGAGCGATGCGGTGGAGCTGCTGTCCGCCGGAAGCGTGATGAAGCTGAGGTTGTTCGACGTGCTGTTGGTGACGACGGCGGTGCCCTTCAGCCCGTCCACGGCAACTCCGGTGGGGCCGGTGCAGCCGGAGACGCTGCCTGGCGACAATGCGCAGAGAGGGACATCGTACGGGCCATTGAGCTGCGAGCCGGAAATAAAATTGTCGTCCACGATGGAGACGCTGTTGCCGTCGTGATTGGCGACAACGGCCAGGCCGCCGAGCGGATAAATCGCGACGCCCTGCGGATTGGCGCCGACGGGTTGCGTGGCAATCGCGCCAACCGCGCCGGTCTGCGCGCTGGTGAGCGCGACGAGAGAGACTGTGTTATCGCCGGAGTTGGTGACCACGGCGAGGTCGCGGTCCGTATCCACGGCGACGCCCACGGGAGACTTTCCGACGGGCACGGCCTGGATTACGGAGAGGTCCGAGAGATTCGAGACGGCCGCGCCGGTCTGCACCTGCACGAGGAAGCGGCGCGGTGCGGCGAGCAGGTTGGCTGCGCCGCCTGCGGGGACGCTGGCGAGAATCTCGCGTCCATTGGCCGAGACGGAGGAGACGGTGACGGGGGCTCCATCAAGAAGCACCTGCGACGTGCCCGTAAAGCCCGAGCCGATGATTGCCAGCGAGAGCGCACCGCTCGAGGTGAGAGTCATGTCCGGGCTGGTCTCGACGATTTGCAGCGGGTTCACCGCAGGGCCGAGCGACAAAACGGAGGCTGTGCCGTCGCCATTGGCGACGACGGCTTCGTCGCTTGCCGGGTCTACGGCGACGGCGACGGGGGAACTCCCGACTGAAATGGCCGGCGAGAGCACGTTGCCCGTGTGCATATCCACGACGGCGGCAATATTGTTGAGCTGATTTACGGCGACTCCGACGCCGGTGAGCGGATTGATCGCCGAGGCGACGAATCCGGCCTCCGTAAACGCCTGGCCGCCGCTGGTGAACGTGATCGGCTGGACGGACTGATCGAGAAGGCTGAACGCGGTGAGGTTCGTATCCCGCGCGCCGGGGGGATTGCTGTCCGTAAAAAGCACCTGATGATTAATGGGGTCCAGGCCAACGCCTTGCACAGTGAGCGAACTTCCTACGAAGAGGACGCCGACAACCACCGGGTTTCGCGCGGGCAATCCGCCGGGCGTGGCATTGCGCCCGAGATCAACGATATCCACGGCGCCGGCGCCGCCGGGCGTGATGACGGCCCAATTCAGGCGCGAATCCACGGCGACGGACGGGGTGAAGCCGGTGCTGTACTGCGTGAGCGTGCCGCCGAGCGAGCCGGGCTTGCCAACGAGGACCGGGACGCCGGTGGAGGTGTCCAGAATGGTGGCCTGGTTCGAATTCTGATAGGCGACGATGGCGCGATGCGTGAGCGGGTTCACGCCGACGGAATAGGGAAGGATCGGCGTGCCGTTCGCGCCCGTGCCAACGGCGATGGAAAGTGTGGTCACTGCCCCGGTGGAGAGGTTGATGCCGGAGACCGTCTGGTCCGTGCTATTCACGACGATGGCCAGGGGAGCGGGCAGCAGGTCGTCCACGGCAACGCTGGTGGGATTATTGCCATTCGTGGGATAGGTGTTCACCACGGCGTTGGTGGCCAGGCTGATTACGGAGACGCTGCCGTCGCTATTCGCACCGGTGTTCTTATTAGCGACGACCGCGACGCCGTCTACCCGGTCCATTGCAACCGAGGAGGAATTCGCGCCCACGGCGACCGTGGCAATCGCGCTGCCGGGAATCGAGCCGGGGTTCGGCGTGACCGTAAGGTTCAGGCCAGCCATCGAAGGGATGCCTGCGGTGGCAGCCGCCGTGTTCTGAATCACGAGTGGATAAAGGCCGGGATTCGCGAAGGCCCCCGCCGGAACTCCGACGGACATCTGTCGGCTGCTGCCGAGCGAAGTGGTCACGCCCGTGGCGGATCCATTGAAGGAAGCGGTGGTGCCCGGCGAGAAGAAGCCGCCGGCAAGGCTCAAGCTGAGTCCCGCGCCGCCCGCGGATTGCGATATCGCGCGAGGGGCCATCGAGAGCAGCGCCGGCCGAACCGCCGCGACCGCGAGGTTCGCGGACGTCGAGGAAAGATTATTGTTCTGCGCCTGCACCTGAATCGGCAGGTTTCCAGGGCTTTGCAGCGCGGCGGCCGGGATTGTGGCCTGTAGCGTCGCGCCATCCACGAAGCTGGTGGGTATGCGCGTCAGAATCCCGGAGATAGGCACCGCGACCGAACTCGTATCCAGGAAATTCGCGCCTCGCACGTAAACAACCTGCTGCGCCGAACCGGCAGCTACGGTGGCCGGCTCGACCGAGGCTACCGTTGGGTCAGTCAAAGTGGTTACGTTAATCCTGGCCGTCGCGGAGGCCGAGGAATCCGCCACGGAGGTTGCCGTGACGCTGACGACTCCGCCCGGGGCGATGGCGGGCGCCATGTAGAGGCCGGATGGAGAAATCGTGCCGTTGGTGGAGTCGCCGTTCGCGACGCCATTCACGCTCCAGACGAGCGCCGTGTTCGTGGTGCCGCGCACGGTGGCGGCAAGCTGGTACGTCTCCTGCGTAGCCATCAAGATCGTGGTCGGCGTGGAGAAAGTGACGGTGATGCCTGAGGTGATTTGGACCCCAATCGCGCCAAAGACGGCTGGGTCAACCGTGCTGGTAGCCATGATCAGAAAATTGTTGCTCGCGGGCTTCGTCGGGGGTGCGGTGTACAGGCCGGTTTGCGTGATCGTGCCATAGCCCGCCAGGTTCGGGGTGCAATCCGTCGGCTCGGTCGTCGCTACGGTGGAGGGAAGGCAGATAAACCAGCTCACCGTGTTCGTGGAGGTTCCGGTGACGCCCGCGGCGAAGAACTTCGTGCTGTTTTCGAGGACCGTTATGGAAGTGGCGGCGGGCTGGCTAGGGTCCTGCACCGTGACGGCAATCGAAGTCTTGTTCGATCCGCATCCCGCCGCGGCAACGGACAGCAGGGCGGCGCATGCCGCCAGCGTGAGTCTGAGCGATTTCACAACGCCTCCGCCACTTCGTCTTTCCATCGTCTCCATCCGCTCCTAGAACGTACGGCTCACGGTGAACTGAAACACGCTCTTCGGTTCAAGCAGGCTTGCGGGAATCCGCTGCGTCTGCTCCTGAATCACCTGCTGCAATTGCGGCAGAATTTCCGTCTGATACACACCGGGCGGCAGGGCAGCCATTTGCGCCGGGCTCAAATACCAGGCCCCGGGAGGCGCGGAAATCGTATCGCGCAATCGCAAATAATTGTAGGCGTAATAAATCCGGAAGGGCGCCTGCACGATGGGGAGCTGAATCAGGAACTGGATTCCGGCCGAGGTGTGCGGGGTGAAATTCGTGCCGGAGATCAATTGCAAGTGCGATGGGATCACCGTGTTCGGGAACTGCGCGTTCGGAAACTCCTGCTGCAATTGCGCGAGGGCCGAAGGATCGAGCTTCAACTGAGAAGGGCGCAACGCGCCGTTGATCGCGAAGTCGTTGAAAAAGTCCATTTCGAGGTGCGGACCGATCAGCGGAATCCGGTACTCGAGATTCGAGACCGTCTGGAAATCGCCGCCGGGCCGGGTGGGAACATATTGCAGCATGGGGATTTGCAGAGTCACCGGGGTCGGAGATCCGTTGTTCAGGCGCGTGGGATCTAAATACGCGACCGGCACGCTGGTGAGGCTGGGAATCACGGCAAAGGGCGAAATCGTGAAGTAATTGTAGCCGCGCACGTCGCTTTCGCCGCCAAGATAGAAGCGGCTATAGGGCGCCACGTCCACCCCGCCGTACCCGGTGATGTCCGCCGCCTGCACCCTGAAGGCAATCACGTTGCGCTTATGAAAGTTGGGACGAAAATACTCGAAGACCGCCGTATTGCTGAAGGAATTCGTATTGCCGCGGAGCGGGCCGCCCTCGAGGCCCATCGAATACACAAACTCCGTTCCCTTGGTGGGGTTCACAGGATTATTCACCGTGTCGTAGGTGAACGTGGGAATGATCTTGCTCGAGTGGATTCCCTTCAGCGCGGAAGGGCCGGCGAGGCTGCGGAATTGCGTCAGCTCGAAGAGAAGCTGCGCCGATTGGCTGAACGCCGTAATGTTGCTCGTGCTCCACTGATAGGTGAGCCCCCAGCGCTCGAAGGGATGCTTCTTCGGCGGATAGCTTGCGTTGAGCGTGAAGCCCTTCTGGTCCTGGTTGTAATTTTCCTGCAAGGCAGGATTGATGGCCACCTGCTGGCCGAGCAGCAACCCTTCCTGGCGCGCGGTGTTGTAATCGAATTTGCTGGCAAAAATCGTGAAGCCGGTGCTGAGCGGGCGGTCAAAAAGATAGGGCTCGGTGAAGCCGAAGACGATGTTGGTCTGAATGTCCCCCACCTGCGCTGAGGCCGTGAGGGTCTCTCCGAGACCGAGGAAGTTGTTCGTCTGATAGGAGAGGCCCAGGAAGCTCCCCGCGATCCCGCTGACGCCGCCGGTGAAGCTGATGGATTGCTTGTTCTTTTCTTTCACCTTCAGATTGATGTCCACGGTGCCCGTCTTGGGATTGCGTTTGATGTCTCCGGCTTCCTCGGGCTTGAGGTCCTCGAAATAGCCCAGCTGGTTCAGCCGAAGGATGCTCAATTCCCAGCGGTGCCGGTCGAACACTTGCCCTTCGTCGAGCAGCAACTCGCGGCGGATCACCTTGTCGCGAGTCGTGGTGTTTCCGGAAAAGGTGATGCGCCGGACGAAATATTGCGTGCCGGGCGCGAACGACATAGTGAGATTGACAACCTTATTCGCATCGTCGAGTTCGGGCATCGGCGTGGCCACGAAATCAATGTAGCCCAGCAGGCCGTAGAGATCTCCGTAATCATGCACGGCCTTCGTGACTTTGCTCCGGTCGAAGATATCGCCCGTCTTCAGCGGAAAGGTGCGCTCGAGCACCGCCTGCGAGAAGACAAGCCCCTGATCCGGGTCCGAACTGCGGAGGATCAGCTTGCCCATGCGGTATTGCGGGCCCTCTTCAATCTTGATTGCGATGTTCGTGGCCTTGCCATGCTCTTTGCCCACCAACGGCCACGGCCCGGGAATGCCGGCGCGGATCACGTCCACCGTCTTTTGGCTGGCCACGTCCGCGTTGACCTTCATATATCCGTGGTCCTGGTAGAGCTCCGTGATTCCAGTTTGCAGGTCTTCGTAGAGCCTATCCTCGTTGTAGGTCTTGCTGAGAACGGGTATGTAGGCGAAGCCGAGCGGGACTCCGTAGGGACGCACGTCCTTCATCGAAAAGAGCAGGCGGCGATCGGAAAAGACGTGATTGCCGGAGAACGTGATCTTGCCTACCTTAACCTTCGGGCCCTCATCAATATGGAACACAAGCTTCACGGAATCCTGCGCCTTGCTCATTTCGTAGGTGGGCTTCACGGTGGCGAACTGGTGCCCGTGCGCGCCCAACAGGGCCTTGATCACCTCCGACGCTTTCTTCACCACCGTTGGGTCGAAACGGTTCTCGACCAGCAGGTCCACGTGGGTTTTCTTATAAGCATCCAGGATATCGGACTCGGTGACCGACTTTTCGCCGATGTACTCGATTTTTCGGATTACGGGGCGCTCGGTGACGTAAAAGACGACGATCTTGCCATTGGGCTGCTTTGGGTCGTTCTCCACGCGGACCTCAATATCGGAGAACCATCCCGTGTTCCAGAGGGCGATGAAATCGCGATGAATGGCGTCCGGATTGTATGGGTCGCCAGCGCGCGAAAAAATTCGGGCCATCATCGTGTCCCTTTGAATGCGGCGCTCGCCGACAAAGTCAATCCGGGTAATCACGGATTGCGTCCCGCTGGATTGCTGCTGTGCGGCGCACATCGGGGCGACGAGCGGGGTAACCAGGCACACCAACGCGAGGATTTGAGAAACGCGCAGAAAGGTTTTCCCGCTCGCGGCCACGGTTTGGCTCAAGGCCGCAGTTCCCCGCCCAAGTTTTTTTGCTCCCCCGCCGGACTGCTCCCGTCCGGCTTGCGCGTAGGATTCTTAGTGGGCCACTGGGGTTGCTTCTACAAGGGGTCGGAACGACAGGCCCTCGCCGCCGAGAAAAATCTCGAGCGTGGCGGGGCGCTGCAAGCCGCCCTGGATCAAAGCTTCCGAAAGTGGGTCTTCGATGTACTTCTGCAGTGCGCGCCGGAGCGGCCGCGCGCCGTAATTCCTGTCGCTGCACGTCTTCTCGAGAATCCACTGGCGCGCTTCCGGCGTGATGGCGATCTGGACCTGCCGGTGCACCAGGGTCTCGTTAATTTGGCCGACGAGGAGATCAATGATGCGGAGCAGGTCATCGTCCGTCAGCGAGTTGAACAGAATCACTTCGTCCAACCGGTTGAGGAACTCTGGATTGAAGACCCGCTTGACCTCGCCCATCACCATATCGTCCTGGCTCTTTGCCACGGACGTGCCGTCCGCGGACTGGAAACCGAGCCCGGATTGCTTCTGCAACTGCCGCGCGCCGATATTGGACGTCAGGATGATGATCGTGTTCCGGAAGTCCACGGTATTGCCGAGGCCATCGGTGAGCTGGCCATCCTCGAATACTTGCAAGAGGATGTTGTAAACGTCCGGATGCGCCTTTTCGATCTCGTCCAGCAAGATCACGGAATACGGAGTGCGGCGGACGCGCTCAGTGAGTTGGCCGCCCTCTTCGTAGCCCACATATCCCGGAGGCGCGCCGATCAGCTTCGAGACGGAGTGCTTCTCCATGTATTCGGACATATCGAAGCGGACCAGGGATTTCTCGCTGCCGAAGAGAAATTCGGAAAGGCGGCGCGCCACTTCCGTCTTGCCCACGCCGGTCGGCCCGAGGAACAAGAAGCAGCCCACAGGACGGCCCGGAGCCTCCAGGCCGGCGCGGCTGCGGCGAATGGCGCGAGCGAGCGCGGTGATGGCCTTGTCCTGGCTGATCACGCGGCGGTGCAACTCCTCTTCGATGCGCAGCAGCTTCTGCTGCTCGTCTTCCTTAATCGAGGTGACCGCGATGCCCGTCCAGCGCGCGACGACTTCTTCGATATCCTCGCGGCTGACGATTCCGGTGGAGGAGTCGTCGATTTTCAGCTTTTCGCGCAGGGCGCGGAGATGCTCCTTTTCCTTGCGCTCTTCCTCCGAGTAGAAGCGCGCCTTTTCGAATTCGTGATTCGCGATGGCCGTTTCCATGCGGTGAGTGATGAACTTCACGCGCTTCTGCACGTCCGCCACTTCGTCGGGCAGCATGGCCTGGCGCAGCTTCACGCGCGCACCGGCTTCGTCCAGCAGGTCAATCGCCTTATCCGGCAAAAAGCGGTCTGGAATGTAGCGATTCGAGAGATACACGGCGTAGCGGATCGCCTCGTCCGTATAGCTGACGGCGTGAAATTTTTCATAGCGATCGCGGACGCCCTGCAACACGCGAATCGCCTCTTCCTCATTCGGCGCGGAAACCTTTACGGATTGAAAACGGCGCTCGAGCGAACGATCCTTCTCGACCGATTTGCGATATTCGCCGGGCGTGGTGGCGCCGATGCACTGAATTTCGCCGCGGGAAAGCGCGGGTTTCAGGATGTTGGCTGCGTCGAGCGAACTCTCGGCGGAGCCGGCGCCCACCAGCGTGTGCAGCTCGTCAATGAAGACGATGGCGTTCTGGCTTTCCATCAATTCCTTCATGATGGTTTTCAGGCGCTCTTCGAATTGGCCGCGATACTTGGTGCCGGCGACGATCAGCGAAAGATCCAGCGAAAGAATGCGCTTATCGGCGAGAAACGGCGGCACGTCGCCATCCGCGATGCGCTGCGCCAGCCCCTCGACGATGGCCGTCTTGCCCACACCGGGTTCGCCGATCAGCACGGGATTATTCTTCGTGCGGCGGCACAAAATCTGCACCGCGCGCTCGAGTTCGCGGTCGCGGCCGACCAGCGGATCGAGCTGCCCTTCCATCGCGGCCTGGGTGAGGTCGCGGCTGAATTCTGCAAGCAGTGACGCTTCCTTGGGACGATTCACAGGCACCTTCTCTCCCGTGCTGCGCGCCAATTCATCGCGCACGGCGGAAAGACGCAAGCCTCGTTCGAGCAAAATCTCCGCGCCGAAGGACTTCTCCTCCCGCAAGACTCCCAAAAGCAGGTGCTCGGTTCCGACGTGCTTATGGCCCAGGCGTTCGGCTTCCTCGGCCGCGTAATTGAGAATGCGCTTGCACTCCTGGCTGAGCGGCACTTCCACCGAAGTGGAGATGCGCTCGCGCACGGTGATGCGCGTCTCAATTTCCTTGCGGATGGATTCGATGGTGCCGTGCGCGCGCAGAAAGCGATTGGCCAGCGCCTTATCCTCGCGCAGCAGGCCGAGCAGCAAATGCTCGGTCTCAATATTCGGGCTGCCGTACTGGCTCGCCTCGTATCGTGCGAAGAAGATGACGCGCCGAGCCTTCTCTGTATAACGTTCGAACATCAGGTCACCCAAGGTTCCCTAGAGTCTTCGAGTCGCTCGCCCATTTGGGCGCGGGCGCCTCCGCTTCCGGCGAGAGCTTGCCCCTGCCTAAAACGAGCACGCGGTCCGCCCGGCGAGCCAGTGCCAGGTTATGCGTTGCGAAAACCGAAGTGAGGCGGTGAGAGCGATGGAGCCGCTGCATGAGGTCGAAAACGTGTTCCGCGTTCTGCTCGTCCAGGTCGCCGGTCGGCTCGTCCGCCAGGAGCAGCGCCGGTTCCTTCACCAGGGCCCGCGCCATGGCCACGCGTTGCTGCTCCCCACCGGAAAGCTGCCCCGCGCGTTGTTCCGAACGACTCGCCAATCCCACTTCCCCAAGCCACTCTTTGGCCGTGCGGAGCGCCTGGCCCAGCGCCATCCCGCCGACCAGCAGGGGCATCGCTACGTTTTCCGCCGCCGTGAAATCCGGCAGCAGATGGTGCCGCTGCCACACGAAGCCAATCCGCGAATTGCGATATTCCGCCAGCTCCGATTCCGCAAGCGATGAAAGCGAATTCCCGGCGAAGTATACTGTACCGTTTGTTGGGGTGTCCAGCGCGGCCAGCAGGTGCAGCAACGTGCTTTTCCCGCTGCCAGAAGGGCCGATGATCGCGATGAGTTCGCCGCGAAGGATCGAGAGGCTCACGCCGTCTAGTGGGACGACTTCCTGCAGGCCGGAGTGAAATACCTTGCGGAGCGATTCGGCGCGCACAACCTCGGGCTGGCTGGCGAAAGCCCCAAAGCGGGAGCCTTCCGCGACCATCATTGCGCCGGAGCTTGCTTCGATCTGCATCGCCCTCGGATACCCTATTTCACTTTAGATGCCGAAGTCCGCCTAACGTATGTCCTTATTTTGCTTGCGCCTACAATCGTTAGATGAGAATTTAATTCCCTTTGATTGCAGATGTTTGCCTTATAGTGCCCCGCCATATCCCGTATGCCCGCAAGCGGCCTTTCTGGCATGCCGGGCCCAAGCGGCCCAATTCGATTCTAGCACGACCGGGAATAGGCCACGCCACTTGCCCGGCCTGGGGGCAAATTTCATTGGCCGGGTGCACGACGGGCGGGGCAGACGAGCTAGTGCTGGTGCCTGGCGTCCGTAGTGGCTCGCGAACTGAGCGCCGAGAGGACATCGGATTTCGTGAGCACGCCCTCCAATTGACCCGCAGCGGAGTTCACGAGCACCATGTGCTGGCCGCCCTGAGCCATCAGCAGGCGAAGGGCTTCCATCAGATCGCAATCCTCGCGAACACGCGTGACGCGCCGATCGGCAATTTCGCCCACGGTGACCTTATCCCATTTTTCGACGGGCACCGTGCCCAGGGATCGCATGGCGATCACTCCCGTCACTTGCTCGCCTTCCTTGACGGGATAAGCCGTGTGCAAATCGTGCGCGTGCACACTATCGGCGAAGGCGCGCAGGGTCGAGGCGGCCTCGGCAAAAAACACTTGCTTCTGCATCACGTCGCGGACGGCAATTTTCTGAAGCTCCTCGATCTTCACGCTCTCGTGCAGCCGCTGATCGCCGGAAACGGATGCCTCGCCGGAAATCGCGTAGGCTACCGCCGCGCCGATCAGGGTCGGCACGATATAGGCGTGGCCGCCTGTCGCTTCGGCGACGAAAACCACGGCCGTCAGCGGCGTCTTATAGCCGCCGGCGATAAACGCAGCCATTCCGACGGCGGCGTACAAATCAAGCGAGGGGCTATGAGCAATGGAGCGCGCGAAGGCCACGCCAAAACTGCCGCCTGTGAGAAACAGAGGCACGAACATCGCGCTGACGCCGCCAACGGCCAGCGAAAAGAGCGTCGCGGCCAGCTTCAATACCCCGAACACGACCAGCTCGATCGAGCTGTGCGACACCTGAAGTATATCGGGCACCGCTTCGTAATTAGGCCCGAGCGGGATAAGCTTGCCGTGAAAAATCGAAATAAACACGACGCCGCACACGCCGGTGAGCGCGCCGCCGATCACCATCTTCACCCAGTGGGGCACCGTCGCCTTTATTGCAAAGGTGCGCGCCCGCCGGAAGGTGATGTCAAACGCCATCGCCACCAGCCCGCAAATCACGCCGAGAAGCGCCGACCACAGCAAGTCCTTGCCACGGAAGGTGCTTCCCGACTCGAAATTGAAAATCGGCTGGGCGCCCAGGAACGACGCCAGCGTCGCATAAGAAACGACCGATGCGATGAGCGAGGGCAGGAGCGCCTCATGCGCTAGATCGTCCTTGTAAGGCATCTCCAGCGCGAAGACGAGACCCGTGAGCGGCGCCCGGAACACCGCGGCCATTCCCGCCGCGGCTCCGCTGATCAGCATGATGCGGCGGTCGCGCGGGGCAAGGCGGAATCGGCCCACGTGACCCATTTTTTTCCAGAGCCATGACCCAATCGCGCCGCCGCCGTAAATGCTCGGCCCTTCCAGAGCGGCGCTTCCCCCCAGGCCGACCGTGGCGATAGCCGCCAGCAGCTTGGGGATGAGCGGGCGCATCTGCACGTCGCCCTGGTGCTCGTGATACGACCGGATAATTTCCTCGGTGGAATGCTCGTCCGGATCCGGCGTGAAGTACTGCATGATCAGGCCGGCGATCAGGAATCCTCCAGTCACCACCGGGATAATCGCCCAGGGATGCTCGAGCAAATAGTCGCGAACGTCCGGCCAGGTCCACTGCAATACGACTTCCGCGATCAGCGTAATCAACAGTCCCGTAAACACGCCGATCAGCGGCGCTACGAGCAGCCACTTATGCAGATCGCGCGAATACGTGGCCGAAAGATCCTGATGAAGCAGCGCCGTATATTTCTTCAGCAGCGGATGATCGAGTATTTTGGAGGGCTTTTTCACCATGGCTCCGCTAGAGCAGCCTTCCCGGCCCACGCCCGTCCGCGCCGGCGGACCGCGTGGAAACCATTCTCAATCCCGTGCGATTCTGCAAGCGAACTAGTTCCTTTCGATGAAACGATGCGAGATGCTTCAGAATTCTCCGGCCCCGGGGCGTGAGAGACACTCTCACGGCGCGCAGGTCGCCGGCCATATGCCGCTTTGTCACCAGGTTCCGGCGCAGCGCCCGATCCACCAAACCAACAACCGAGTTATGGCGCTCCTGGAGAAACTCCGCCAGCTCTGAAATCGTCGCCCACCCTCGGCCTGTGTGCCCCGCCACTCCGAGCAGCAATTGATGCTGCTGCGGCGTCACCCCGGCAGCCCGGGCCCTTTTTTCGCTCGATCGCAGGAACTGCCGCAGCTGATAGCGAAATCGCGCCAATTGCTCAATCGTGGACCGGCTATCGTGCCGAGCAGCCTTCGCAGGGATCATTCGCCTGCTCTGATTATATCACGGTGCGATATACCTGCCGCGGCGCAAACTGCGTTTCCCGCGTGTTAATCGCGAGAGTACGCACGTGCCGGATAGGAACACCCCACGCTCGCGCCCACAACTTTCCACCATGCGATGGGTTATTCTTGGTGTGGCGCTGAAAAGGCGCGCGGACAATGCTTGCCAGCCCATCCGCGACGACGCCGCGGTGCTCCGACGAACGGGACAGGCCATCGCGATTTCATCTATTGCGATCTCCGGACCCGAAACGTCGAGTTGGAAACTTCCATTGAGGTGATCACGATGCGAAACGTCCGCCGCTCCCTGTATGTATTGGTTGCAGCGCTCGTCCTGATGGCGATGCCCAGGCCGTCCTTCGGGCAAATCCACGTAGGCATATCCGTTCGAGTGGCGCCGCCGGCCTTGCCGGTGTACGCGCAGCCGATGTGCCCCGGGCCGGGATACATCTGGACGCCCGGCTATTGGGCGTGGAGTTCCGATGATTATTACTGGGTGCCGGGGACGTGGGTGCGTCCTCCGCGCGTCGGCTTCCTGTGGACCCCTGGATACTGGGGCTGGGGCGATGGCGTCTATGTGTGGCACGCAGGTTACTGGGGCCCGCACGTGGGGTTCTACGGCGGCGTCCACTACGGCTTCGGCTACACGGGCGTCGGCTACGCCGGCGGAGAATGGCGGCACGGAACTTTTTTCTATAATCGTTCCGTCACCAACGTGAATGTCGCCGTGGTTCACAACACGTTTAATCGCACCGTGGTCGTAAGAAATGTGAACCACGTGAGCTACAACGGCGGCGAGGGCGGACTGCGCTTCCGTCCATCGCGGCGGGAAGAGGCTTTCAGCCACGAGCAGCATTTCGCCCCCACGGCGGAGCAGGAGCACCATCGCGACGTCGCGAGCCATGATCGTTCTTTCCGCAATTCCGAAAATCATGGGCACCCGCCCTTCGGCGGCACCGCGCATCCGGGCGACTTCAACCATGGCCGCGACAACAAGGGCTTCCATCCGCCCGCGCGCGAAGAAAATCACAATAACCGCAACGAGAATCGGCGCGTGCCAGAGGCGCGTCCGCAGGAGAGGCAGCGCCCCAGCCAGCCGAACGAAAATCGCGGAAACCGAGGCGAGCAGCGGAAAGGCAACGAGAAACCGCATGGCAATGGTCATGGCAATGGCCATGGGAACGGCCATGACAACGGCCACGGTGGCCATCGCTAGATCAGATCGGCGCAGGCATGTGAGTGCGGCGCGTTCGAGCGAAATCCCTTCGGACGCGCCGCACTGCTATTCGAAGCGCAGAATCTCCACGGGCAGCACGCGCGCCGCGGATCGAGCGGGAATAATGGTGGCGGCAATGCTGATGCCGAGCGCGGCCGCAGTGATCCAGATGGCATCCAGCACGTTCGCATGAAACGGTACGTACGGAATGCCGTACACCTCGGGATTGATCGGAATCAGCCGCCAGCGATCCGCCACGAAGGAAAACACATAACCCGCGATCAGCCCGGCGGCCGTTCCTAGCGCACTCACCACAAGCCCTTGCAGCACGAAAATCGTCCGCACCTGCCTGCGTCGCGAGCCCATCGCCATCAGCACGGCGATATCGCGCGCGCGATCCGTCACCGTCATTGTCAGCACCACCAGAATATTCAGCCCGGCCACGAACGTGATTAGCCCGATGAAGAGCGCCGTCACCAGCTTTTCGAGGCTCATCGCGCGAAAGAGCGCTCGATTTTCCTCGATCCAGGTTGTGGCGACGAAGCCGGGACCCGCTCGCTGCAGCAGGCGATCCGCGATAGCCTTCACGTCGTCCAGGTTTTTCACGCGAATTTCCAGCAGGCTCGCCACGTCGCCGATTCCCGCCAGCGACTGCGCCGATGCGAGCGTCGTAAACACCCAGCTTTCGTCGTACTGGTAAAATCCGCTCTCGAATACGCCGGCAATGCGGAAGCGACGAAATCGCGGCGCGAGCCCAAACGGCGTCAGGCTTCCCTGCGGGCGCGTGAGCGTCACGTAGTCGCCCGGCGAGAGATCCATCTCTCGCGCCAGCACGCGGCCGATCAGCAGCGCCGGCTGTCCGTAGGAATCCGGCGCGAAATCCGCGGCGCCCGCGACGATATGACGAAGCGCCGCGCTTGCGCGCTTCTCAAGCTGCGGGTCCACGCCCTTCAGCTCGACTCCCTCCGCCTGGTTTCCCGCGGACAGCAACACCGTCTCGTAAATCGCAGGCTCGATGGACTGGATCCCGGGGGTATCTTGCAAACGCGAGGCGAGCGCCGCGTAATCGTGAATTCCTTCGCTGCCCGCCGCCGGCTTCAGGTTGATGTGCGCCGTCACGCTGAGCAGGCGATCGCGAAACACCTGCCGAAAGCCGGTGTTCATTGCCAGCGCAACCACCAGCGTGCTGACGCCTGCGATCACGCCTAGCATCGCCAGCAGCGTGACGAGCCGCAGCACCGCGGGCCGGTTCGGCGACCGCAGATACCGCAGCGCCACGAGCCATTCGAAGCTCATTTTCGCTTACCGCCCGCGGGCCGCTCATCTTCTCCAGCGACGCGAGCGGATGGCGCATCGCCCGATTCCGGCCGGAGCAGAGGGAAGAGGATCACTTCGCGAATCGCGTGCGAATCCGTGAGCAGCATCACCAGGCGATCAATCCCGATGCCTTCGCCCGCCGTAGGCGGCAGCCCGTGGCTGAGCGCGCGAAGGTAATCCGTATCCACTTCCTTCGGCGCTTCCTGGCCGCCCTTCTCCACCTGAGCGCGGAAACGCCGTTCCTGATCTTCGGGATCGTTCAGCTCGGAAAATCCGTTAGCCAGCTCCATGCCGGCGATGAACAGCTCGAACCGCTCGGCGATCGAGGCGTCGTCCGGCCGGCACTTCGAAAGCGGCGAAATCTCCGCCGGAAAATCGTAGATGAATGTGGGCTGCACGAGCTTGCCCTCCGCCACCGCTTCGAAAATATCGCCCGTCAGCTCGCCGGCCGATCGTTCGCCGATCGCGGCAATCGGCTCGGCTTCGTGGAGTTGCGCGAAGCGATTGTAACGCCCCGCGATCGCTCGCGGCCCGCCCGGCGCCGAAAACTCCTTCAGCCCGGGCGGCTCGCCGGCCGCGGGCGGCCAAAATTTGCGGATTGCCTCGCGCATCGAAAGCCGCTCGAACCGGGAAAAATCAATCTCCGAATAGCCGTATTTGACGACGGTGCTGCCGTGAGTTTTCTCCGCCAGGCCGCGAAATAGCTCTCCGGTCAGGTCCATCAGCTCGCGGTAGTCGCTATACGCCTGATAGAACTCGAGCATCGTGAATTCGGGCTGGTGAATCGCGTCAATTCCCTCGTTGCGAAAGTTCCGATTGATTTCGTAGACGCGGTCGAAGCCGCCCACCACCAGCCGCTTCAGGTAAAGCTCCGGCGCGATGCGCAGGTACAGGTCCGCGTCAAATGTGTTGTGGTGTGTGATGAAGGGCCGCGCTGCTGCGCCGCCCAGGATCGGATGCATCATCGGCGTTTCAACTTCCAGGTAGCCGCGCTGATCGAAAAAGCCCCGCAGCTCGCGCATAATCGTCGCGCGCGTGACGAAAATTTCGCGTGCGCGTTCATTAACGATCAGATCCAGGTAGCGGCGGCGATAGCGCAGCTCCGTATCCGCCAGGCCGTGCCATTTTTCCGGCATGGGCAGCAGGGCCTTAGTTAGCAGCGCGAGCTGCTCCACGCGAAGCGTCAGCTCATTGGTTTTCGTGCGGAACAGGCGCCCGGCAACGCCGATCACGTCGCCCAAATCGAGAAGCTGGAAAAGCTGGAACGCTCGCGCGCCGACGATATCAAGCTTTATGTAAATTTGCAGCTTGCCGCCATCGCCTGCCATATGCGCGAAGGCGGCCTTGCCGTGGGGCCGCAGCGCGATGATCCGGCCCGCAACGCGAAATTCATCCCCTGGAAGCTGGTCCGCCGGCTTTTCGCCCATCTCGCGCACGATTTGCGCCGGCGTGTGCGTCCACTCGAATTTATTTGGGTGCGTCGGGACGCCTAACGCGGCGATTTCGGCCAGTTTCTTGCGGCGCTGCTGAAACTGGTCAAGCGGCTCAAATTCCAACGGCAGGTCCTTTCCTCAGGGAGAAAATCCGGCGTGAGATGGATTCCATTTCGAAGACGTGCGGCAGTATAGCGGGCGCCTTCCGCGCCGGTCAAGAAAACAGCGACGGCACAGAAGCTGTGGCGGTTCGCCAAGTCACATGGACAGGCTAACCGCGCCCGCCTAGGCCATACCGACGCGGTGCGCAGGCCAGCTAAAAAGACAATCGCCGGGAGCGCTAGGCGCCCCCGGCGATTGGTTTAAGGTTATCGTTGCTCTGCTACGAACGCCCCTAGAACTCCAGGTTCGCCCTTAGCTCGATCTGCCGCGCGCCGCCCGGTGCACCCGTCGTCCCGAAACTGCTCGAGGTGACCGAGGAGGACGGCGTCCCGAACGTCGGATGGTTGAACGCGTTCAGGAACTCTCCTTGTAGGCTGAACCGCAGGTTCTCGCGGATCGGCACGGACTTCGTGACGGAGATGTTGTCGGTCCAATAATGCGGGCCATAGAGATAGATCGGCGTGATGAGGGTGCCCGGGCTCATGTTCGGATAGGCTAGAGCCGCTGTGGTGCTGCGGCCAGCAAGTCCACCCGCATAGCTGCTCAAAAGCCCAGGGCTGATGGTGTCCACGAACGTGGGGGCGCAATCCTTCGAGCTTGGGCAATTCGCTGTCTGGAACGCTTGGAAGTTTGCTCCCGTGATTTCCTGAACGCCCACTGCATCCTGCAACTGCGACACACTGATGCCGTTCAGCACCACGCCACCACTTGTAACGTTGTTGAATGTACTGTAGCCGCCACCCAGCGTGAAGGGCCGTCCGGTCGAGAACGAGAAGATTGTTCCGAGCGTCCAGCCGCCGACGACCCGATCGAGCATGCCGCCCCTATTCAGGAGCATTCTGCCCTTTCCGAATGGCAGGTCGTAGGTGCCGCTGACGTGAACCACGTGCCGGTAGTCATACAGCGTCGGCGCGTAGCTCAGGTCAGGATTCCTGAGGGTGATCTGGTTGTAGGCGCCAGTCCAATCGTTCGGCGTCGAGACGCCCAGGTTCTTGCTCCAGGTGTAGTTCGCATCGAACTGCATCCCGTGCCACTGCTTCTGGCGGAAGTCGATCTGCAGTCCGTTGTAGGTGGAGTATCCCGCCGACTCGAGCACGTTTGCGCTCGACCCAGTGTAGAACGGATTCACCTGGAAGAAGTTGCTCGGATACGGACCCGGGCCAGTGGAGCCCTTTACGGTGCCGCACGGTGCAAAATTGGTTCCCACCAGGTTGCAATAGAAGTCCGCACCGCCCTGGCCGCCTGAGGTTCTCGTCAGACGGTTGGCGATGTCAGCCGCTTGCCCCTGCTGCAGGTCCGTGATGAACGTGCGGTACTTATAGTCTGTCGGTATCGCGCCGGATTCGCTCGCAAACGCCGCATCGAAGATCGGCAATGCCCCTTCGCCGAGAACCGCTGGATTGTCGGCAAAGGTGCCCTTGTACGATGGATACGCGGAGGCATTCGCCGCGGCGTTGTTCAACGCCAGGTTCGTCTGCGCCTGCTTGAACTGATCGAGGAACCCATTCTCGAAGATATTCACTTCATTGAGGTTCAGGTTAATCCACTGATGCACGGCGCGGTTCCCGTGATAGCTGATTTCGATGGCGTTGCCCCTCCCGATTTGCCTCTGGATGCCGAAGTTCCACTCGGTCACGTAAGGCTGCTTGGCGTGAGGATCAATGCCATACATTGGCGGAGCGCCAGATTGAAGCGCGAACTCCGCTTCCGTGACGCTCTTCTCATACGTTACAGGGACGGGGTTGAAAGCCAGCGCCCCGGTACCGAATGGAGCCGTGGAGTAGCTGAGCATGCTCGGATCGAGCGAGAGGCTGCCGGACTGGTAAAGTCCAACCTGGCCGTTCGGATTGCCGCTCGGGTCCAAGGAGACGTGCTGGAGGAAGAAATTGCCCCGGTCAGCCGCGTCGTCCCAGAAGTATTGGTAGGGCTCGATGAAGTTCCGCTTGCCGATTCCGGCGCGGACCACCATGTTCCCGTTCCCGGTCAGCTTGCCAAGGAAGCCCTCGGAAAACTGCGGGCTCCATGCGATGCCCACCTGAGGCTGCGGACTTACGTTCCACGGGTTGTACTGATGTTCGGAGGCCGTCAGATGACCGCCAATCGGATTTCCGTTAAGGACGCCAGGCATAAAGAGGTTCCCTACGCCTGACGGACCCCACACGTCGGCCACGCTGGTAATCCCGTGATAGGCGCCGGTCAGGTCGTGATCATCTCCCGTAAAATCCCAACGCAGCGAGTAATTTACGGTGAGATTGGGCTTCACACGGTAGGAGTCCTGGAAGAAAAGACCCCAGGCCTTCTGCAGTTCGTGGAGGTTATAGCTGAAGCCAGGCGTCGAGCTGTACTGGCCGGTTTGGAGGTCTACGGGATTACCCGCGTACCCGCCCGTTCCGACGAATGAAATGCGACCGGTCAATGTGGCGTACAGATCCTGAAGGTCGCCGATGTTCCCGTCTGTTGCATTCGGAATCATCGGGTTATTCACGTCGAACGCGTTATACGCCGGATCGGCGGAATCCAGCCCGAGGCTGACCCCGTAAATGCCGCCCGACGGGTTGTAATAGTGATCGAATTCGCGATACCAGGAAGCACCGAAGGTCACGTTGTGAGCCCCGTGCTGCCAGGTCGTCGTGTCCGATAGATTGAACAACGGATAGTACTGCCCGGTTCCAAGGGCGAACTGCGCTGGGCTATCGCCAATCGCAAAGTCCACCGACGGGCCATTCGAATATCCCGGCGAGTTCGTATAGATGGAGCGGTTGTAAAGCATGCCGCCACGGAACGAGTTAACCAGGGTCGGCTTCATCGTCCAATCGAAGCCTAGCGAGCCGGTCTGATCGTTGTTCTGGAAGTTTGCGGTCGGGAATCCCGGGAATGCCCCAAGATAATTCAGCCGCGCCGGCTGCAGCGTGGCGTTCCAAGCGAAGTTCAGGCGGAAGCTCTGCGAGAGGTTATAGTCCACGCGAACCGTCGGGTAATAGTTTGTCACCCCGCGCGGAACCGTCCACCGCAGGGTTTCGAGGCTTGGCTCACCGTTTACCGGGATGAGAGTGCCCTTTGAGAGGACGCTGTTCACCTGATCAATCAGCCCGTTCGAGCCATTCAATATGGTGGTATTGGCTGTGCCGGGCAGCGACGGATCGTATGCCTGCGCGATCTGGTATACGTTCACGGTCTGATTGGCGCCGTTGCTGTCTACGTAGGTGAAGTTGCCCTGTTGCGCCGCCGAGTCCAGAACCGTAGCCGTGGGGAACGAGGTCGAAGGCTGCTTCAGCTCCGCGAAAGTTCCGAAGAAGAACAGCTTGTTCTTCAGAATCGGCCCGCCCAGGCTGGCGCCAAACTGGTTTAGCTCCGCGTGGCCCTTCTTCGTGTCCGTGGCGTCGTTGTACCAGCTGTTCGCGTTCAGGTATGAGTTCTGGAAATCTTCGTACGCGCGCCCATGGAATGAGTTGCTTCCGCGGCGCGTCACGAAGTTCACTTCCATCGCCGATTGCCCGAACCCTTGGTTCGCATCCAATTGGTCGGTCTGAACCGTCATTTCCTGAATGTCTTCGATACGAGCCTGAACCTGCGGCTGCGTGTCGCCGCCGAACTTCATGCGGCTCGTGCTCGCAATCACGCCGTCAATGTTGTTGCTCTGGGAGATAGCCGGAAGTCCATTCCAGGTACCGTTGTACCCTGGCACGAGCTGCGCCAATCCGGCAACGCTGCGTCCGCCGATCGGCAGGTCCTCGATCTGTTTCATATCAATCGTAGTTGATATGGCATTCGAGGTGACATCAATCAGCGGTGTGGCCGATTCAACCACCTCGATCTTTTCGCCGGCCGCCGCTGCAACCTTCAGGGTGACGGCAATATCGGTCACCTGCGCGGCCTGCACGATCACGCTGTCATAAATTTGGCTGCTGAAACCGGTCTTGGAGACAGTCAGCTTGTAAGTTCCAATCGGCAAGTTGACGAAGCTAAGGTTCCCCTTGTCTTGCGTCACGCCGTTCCGGATGTCGTTGGTCGAAAGGTCTTGCAATTGAAGTTGCGCCGCTGCCACCACCCCTCCGCTCTGGTCAACCACCGTCACCGTAACCGTTCCAGACGAAGTCGACTGCCCCCAAGCAGAGGGCGCCACCATGGCAAAAATCGCCAGGCACGCCACCCATAATGCGCTGAATCCCACCCTACCCAGCTTATGCGACATTCTTTCCTCCTTGCGGATACTTCAGAACACACGTCACGTAGCTTCGCCACGTGTTAAGCCCCGAGTACCTCACTCGCGCGGGCGCCAATCCAGAAGCCCAAGCCGCATTCAGCGATGCCACCCCAACGCAGCCTCACCCTGAGACTTGGGAATCCCTAGCGAACGTTTCCCACACCCTGCACGTCTGCGCGCAACGAGAGTACCCAAAGATGGGAGGACTTGTATATCGTACACAGGATGCTGTCAAGCTCATTTTTGTAAATTCTCATCTTCGTATCCCATTGTCTTCCCTAGTAGTTCCAGTACTCGCTGCCCCGCCGCCACATCCCTGGCCCGGCAGCCAAAGCCGTTTCTCTGTGAGTACCTGCGCGAAAACTCTGCTTGACACTCCGCCGGCCGCCCTGTTAGCTTACTACTCAAGTCGGACAGCGTTTTACTTTTGGGAAACACGGGGTGTCCGGCACTAGGCGGGAAAGGTTTGGCGCGCACGCGCAAATCTCTGCAACCGTTCGCCGCGGCCAGTTGGGACCGCCGGCACATCGTTACAACCCTAAACATTCGCTCGGAGCGCTAAGCGCTCAACAACACTACGGGAGGCCGTATGTCGAAGAAAGCGGCCGCGGCAATTCGCTGCGGCATCGTGCTTTTGATGGTTGCCTTTTTTGCGGGCGCATCGTACGCGCAGTTCACCGGCAGTATTCAGGGAGTCGTGCAGGACCCCAGCGGCGCCGGCGTTCCGAAAGTCACCGTTAGTCTGACGAACACGGCCACCAAGGTCCTCAGCACCACCACCACGGACGGCGGCGGCAACTATCGCTTCTTGAGCCTCGCCCCGGGAACATACGAAATTTCCGCCGAAGCCTCGGGCTTCGATAAGACGGTCGTTCCCATCACGCTGGATACCGAGCAAAATTTGAATGTCCCCATCAGCCTTAAGGTAAAGAGCGTCGCGGAGTCGGTCGAAGTCACCGGCCAGGCCCCGGTGCTGAACACCGCCGAAACCCGCAACCAAATGACGCTGGAAACGCAGGCGGTCTCCACGCTGCCGCTCGCGGGCCGCAGCATGATCTCGCTGATCACGCTGGCGCCCGGCGTCTCCGGCATCGGCACAATGGGCGGCGGCACTCCGGGAGGGGGCGGCACGCCCGGTTCGGGCACGGACAACTATTCGACGGAAACTGCCGTGGATGCCAGCGCGAATGGCCAAGGCAGCATGTCCAATATGTTCGTCGTAGACGGCCTTGATGTCACCAGCGGCATCAGGCAGGGCGTTTTGAACCTGACGCCGAATCCGGACGCCGTTCAGGAAACGAGCATTCAGGTGAACACGTTTTCCGTGGAATACGGCCGCGCCAGCTCCGTGCAAATGATCATGACCACCAAGTCAGGCACCGACCAGTTCCACGGCCTGGTGAGCAACTACTATAATTACGAGAAGATGTACGCGCGAACGCAGTTCCTCGCCAGCAAGGACTACAATCCCTTCCACACGGATAACTTCTCAGCGGCCGTAGGGGGCCCCATATTGCCCCACCGCCAGTTCTTCTTTTTCTTCTCGATCGAGCCGCAGCGTTCGTCGCTTTCGCAGCCTCGAACCGTTACGGTGGTCGATCCCCAATTCGCCACTTGGGCCAGCGGCGCTTATCCCAACAATATTGGGCCGTTTATCATGAAGACCTACGTGCCCTCCGCCGCCACCGTCACCGGCGTGGCGGCGACAGCGAACACCCTTTTCCCGGGCACCTGCGGCACCCCGGCCACGAACAATCTTCCATGCGCCACCGCAATGGAAGATACCGCCTCCTTCGGCACCAGCGCCACGCGCAACGGAACGCAATGGAATCTCCGCATTGACAAGTATTTCAAGAACGACCGCATTTCCGGCAACTTTTTCCGCACCACTTTAGGGAATCCCGGCGTGAACTGGATCCCCCAATTCAATACCACGAACAACACGTGGGAGCGCTCGCTCCAGGTCAACTGGACACACACGTTTTCGCCCAGCACATTGAACGAAGCCATCTTCGGCCAGAATCGCGTCGAGGGATTTGACGAACAAACGGGAGATTTCAGCGTTCCTCAGATCAATGTCACTGGCCTCACCAACACCGCCTACGGCATCGGCTTCGCCCAAGGCGATTTCATTCAGCACAACTACCACTGGCGCGACGTTCTCACCCACGTCTCCGGCACTCACACACTCAAGTTTGGATATGACGGCTGGTTCGGCGACGACGTCGAAAACTTCGCCCCGCCTTATTCCCAGCCCGTATTCTCATTCGATAACCTTCTCCAACTGGCTCAGGATGCCCCCCACACCGAGGGCAATGCGCGGTTCAATCCGCTCACAGGCACGCAAGAACCCGCCCCATGGAATGCCGCTTCCAACACCTGGGGCCTCTTTGCGGAAGACACCTGGAAAGCTCGCCAGAACTTGACCATAACCGCCGGCCTGCGCTGGGATGATTACGGCAATCCATATTCACGAAGCGCTTCCACCGTCTTCGGGAACTTCTATCTTGGACCCGGCCAGACGTATCAGGAGCAAGTTGCAAACGGCTCCGCGATCGCCACTCATTATGCTTTGAATCACGCGGTAAACAATCTTCTCAGCCCTCGGCTCGGCGTGGCATGGGACCCAACGGGAAGCGGAACCTGGGTGGTCCGCGCCGGAGCGGGGGTATTTAACAACTGGCTCACTCAGGCAAACGTACAGGAAGAATTCCGCGGTAACCCTCCCGGCCCAATCGCCCCGACCTTTGTCGCCGGTTCGGCCACGCCGCCCGTGTTTAGCCTCGGAACGAACAAAACCTATCCCTTCGGATTCACCTATCCTACGTTCCCAGGGGGGCTGAATTCGCACGGTGGGATCATCGGCCTCAATTTCCCCATAGGGGCGATCAATCCGAACCTGAAGTCGCCGCAGACCTATCAGTTCGCCGCCACTCTCGAGCGGAAGCTCACCACCAATCTCGTCGCAAGCGTCGGCTACTCCGGATCCCATTCGACGGATCTCCTTTCCGGCGGCAATCAGGCAGGATTAGTCAGCTACGGGGCGGACATCAACGCGAAGCCCGGCGATTTGATCGCCGCGTTTCCGAGCAAGGTTCCCACGCGCCTGAATTCCAGCTTCGGCGCAATCAATTACGGTGCCAACAATCGCGAATCGAATTACAACGCCGTGATCTTCGACGTAAGGGGGCGCTTCCAGCGCGCCTTCTTCGATGCGTCCTATACCCACTCTCGTTCCAACGACGACGCGGGCGTTTATCCATATAACTTGACGCCCCACCAGTATTACGGCCCGTCGCCCTGGGACATCCCGAACCGCTTCTCCCTCACCTTCAATTACCAATTGCCCGGAATGAACAACGGAGAGGGTGTCGTCGGCAGGGTCACCGAAGGATGGGCGCTCAGCGGAACCAGCATCTACCAGAGCGGATTGCCTTACACTCCGTACACCAACGCAGCCTTTGCGCCAAACGGCGCCAATACTGGCTATGCCCCGGGCAGTGGCGATTTCAACGCGGATGGAGACAACTTCGACTATCCAGACGTCACGTCCTACTCCGAATCCACATCGAAGAGCGCGTTCCTCAAGGGAGTATTCTCGGATCCCGCCACGCAATTCACTGCCCCTGCGACATACGGCGTGGAAGGCAATGAAAAGACGGGGCAATTCCGCGGGCCGAACTTTGCCGAGACGGATGCCGCCCTCTATAAAAACACGCGCATAACCGAAAAACTCAACTTCCAAATCCGATTCGAGTTTTTCAACCTCTTTAATCGCGCAAACCTGTCGAACTTCGATGTGAACCTTGCTGACCTGAATTCGAATTTTGGCAAGGCAACGGGCCAGCAGCTTCCCCGCTGGTGGCAGATCGGCGCGAAGCTCACCTTCTAACAGAACCCAGCAACGCTCTACCCACACGGCCCGCCCCGGCCCACCCCGGGGCGGGCCGTTTTCTTTGTACGCGCAATGCCTAAGCTCCTCCGCACATTGCACAGCGGCAGGCCGGCGACGACTCTCCGCCAGCCGCATCATGGTAATCACCCCGCGCAAATCCTTCGCCGCAAATAAAAAACCCCGGGGCTCGCACCCCGGGGCTTGGTCCTTCTCGTTTCCTTTGCGGCTCCTACATCTTAGGAATGAAGAGCTCCAGCCGGACGTGCCATGTGACGGACTGCCCCGGCGCCAGGTTCACCATTCCCGTATCCCGGCCGTCCCATATCTTCTTGTTATAAGGATCAGCCAGGTTGAACTGCGGCTCGACGGCCGTGTAGCTCTGGTCCGGCGGCGCGTACACCTGCACCGCCCTGATGTGCGGCGACATGCCCAAAATCCGCACGCCGTATTTCGCCTTTGGGTCCACGATCCGGACCTCGACGTTCCCTTCCTTGTTCCGTTGGAGGTCAGTAAAGCAATCGTCCATGTAGAGGTTCTTCAGCGGGGCGCCGTCCGCGGCCGTGAAGTCGTACTCGGTTCCCTTCACCGGCACGATTTTCCCGGTCGGGAAGACGTCGCTGTAATTATTCACCAGCAGCCGCTCCTTCCCGGGAACGTGCAGCCTCACCTGTTGCCGTTCGCCGCTCGGAAAGGCGAAATAAGGATGGAAGCCGATCGCCATCGGCAGCGTCTCATTGCCCACGTTGGTCGTGGTCACCATAATATCCAGCGCGTTGTCTTGCAGCGCCATCTGCACCTTCACGTCCGTCTTCGATAGCCAGTGCCCGCCAAAATTTCCCGCGTGCAGCACCGCCGATACGGTGGACTCCTTCGCCCCGTTGCTGTGCTTCACGTCCTGAAAATTGGACGACATGATCAGCCCGTGCATGGCGTGGATTTCGCCCTTGGTCCGGTCACCCTTGTCGGCCCAGTTCGCCGGCAGGCTCACCTGCTTGCCCGCGATCATCGTCTCGATCGTCTTCTTGTCGGCCGAAAGCTTGCCGCGAATCCGGTTCGGATAAGGCAGCAGGATCGCCCCGCCCAGGCGGAAGCTGTTGTTTCCGTAGGCATCGTTGTCCTTCTCCAGAAATTGCTTCGCTTCCGGCAAAGGCTTCGTGTAGAGAACGTTGATTTCGCCCTTGCCCGGCAAATAGGCCTTCAACTGCACCACGTTCATGCCGTTTCCGGGCAGCACCGTCGCTTGCAGGAATTGCGGTTTGCTCTTATCGGCCTCGTGCGGCCGCGTCAGCGTCACCACCGGCTCGCCGCCGATGGAAATCGCCGGCGCCGCGGACTTGGCCTGCTTCTCGGGCGCCGCCGCGCTTTTCGTCAAATGTGCCATCGTCGTTCCAACCCCTAGGAGTATCAAACCGCACAGCAGAAAAAAGTAGATGCCGTATTTCCTCATGGAAATCTCCTGTCGAGTCTACTCTGGAAAACGTTTTCTCGAAAGTTTAGCCACATTGCCGCGGCCGGTGCTCGCGCGTTCCTGATCTTATACTGGGAGTTCCATCCTTATGACAAGCAATTTCGCCGAGCCGCGCATTTCTTCTGATCCCCGCCGCCGCGCCCGTCTGCCCGCCGCGCCATCATTTGTCGTATTGCAGTAGCGAGAAGACGTCCACGCCCTTCAGTTTCTCGCGTCCATGGAGGAAATTCAGCTCCACCGCGAACGCCGCTCCCGCGATTTCGCCGCCCAGTTGCCGCGCCAGGCTTATCGCCGCGGCCGCCGTGCCGCCCGTCGCCAGCAGATCGTCGCACAGCAGCACGCGCTGCCCTGGCTGGATCGCGTCCTGGTGAATCTCGAGCTGATCGCTTCCGTATTCCAATTGATAAGTCACAGACGCCGTCTTCCACGGCAGCTTCTTCGGCTTTCGTACCGGCACGAATCCCGCTCCCAGCCGGTACGCCAGCGCCGGCGCGAAGATAAATCCGCGCGCCTCGATTCCGGCCACCACGTCCACCTTTTTCCCGTTGTAGTGCGCGCACAAGCTATCCACCAGCGAATGAAATCCGCCCGGGTCCTGCAGCAGCGTGGTCAGGTCGTAGAACAGAATACCCGGCTTCGGGTAATCGGGAATCTCGCGGATCATTCGCTTCAGCTCGTCCATGCCTCTCCTTTGTCGTTACGATTCGCGCTCGATCGAAAATTCCCCGCCGAACGTCGCATCGAATGCCGCGTCCTCCTCCGTCACTCCAGAGACGCTCGATGCGCCCGGCCCGCGTTCGAGTTCGCTGCGCAGCGCGGCCTGCTGCCTTTTCGAGCCGATGGCGTAGATTTCCACGCGCCCGTCGCGCAGGTTCTTCACGTATCCGGTCAGGCCCAGGCGCTGTGCCGCGCGTTGTGCGAAGTAGCGGAATCCAACCCCCTGCACGCTGCCTTTCACGTAGTATCGCTTGGCCTGTTGTTCGTCGCGCACCGGACCCGCACCTTGCAAGCCGCTGATATTACCAGACCTTTACGCGCTGTTTACACAGTTTGGCGTAAACCGTGGCAGAATGGGCGCTCTATGCCGGTACGCCGCCACGGGAATTCCGCCGATCCATCTCGTATTCCCGGCCGCCGCGCGGTCCAGCCCCGTCATTCTGAGGAGCGAAGCGGCGAAGAATCTCTCTTCGCCTTTGGCTTTAGGGCCTCCTGCCCTCCCCGCGGAGGCGTTTTCTCGCGCCTCCGGCTCGCCATCTTGCTTGTTGGCGCCGCCGTTCTGATTGGATCAAGCGCGAGCGCCTTTTCACCGCGCCACCCCGGTAATTTCTCAGTCGAGCCGGCAAAGCCCCATCTCGGCTTTGAAATCATTCGTCACGGCACATATCCCGAGCTTCGCGTGGATGGCCAGCCGTTCTTCATTCACGCCGCTGCATTTCTCTACGCCCGCACGCCGCGCGATCTCTGGGAGCCGACCCTCGACCGCTTTCGCGCCATGGGCATTAACACCATCAACCTTTATATCCCCTGGAATTGGCACGAGCCGAAGCAGGGCCAGCTCGATTTCGACGGCCACACGAATCCGCGGCGTGACCTGCGCGGCCTGCTCGCATTGATTTCGCGGAAGGGCCTGAAACTCATTGCCATGCCCGGCCCGGATATCTCCAACGAATGGCGCCACGGCGGATACCCCGATTGGCTGCTCGATCAGCCTGGCTACAACATGAGCCATTTAGATTGGCTCGAGGGCCGCTATCCGCCGCTCGCTTCATTGGCCGCCACCGACGCGGACGCCGCCGCGCGCGGCTGGCTCGATAATCCAGCGCACATGGCCGCAACTCGCGATTGGTTCGCCGCGGTCGCAAAGGAGCTCGCGCCGTACGCCCCCGGCCGTACCGTCCGCATCGCCCCGGACGGCCCCGATTTCCCCGCGCGCGAAGCAAGTGGCCCGCTGCTTTTTGTGCAACTTGGCAATGGCCTCGGCTCGGGCCTCGGCACTCGCTCCGGCGCGGACGTCTGGCGCTACGCCGGCCAATTGCGCGCCATGCTCGCCGCTGCTGGTCTGGGCGTTCCCGTGTTCGTGAATCCCGCGAATACCCGCGCGCCTTCCGCCGGCTCGCAGCTCAATCCCCCCATCGGCGTTATGGACCAATGGTTTCTCAAGCCCCCGCCCGATAGCGGCGCCAAAGCCCCTGCCCTTTCCGCGCGCGATCAAACCGACATCGAATTCGAAGCCGAGAGCCTCGAAACCCAGCCCAATTTCCCGCCAGCGGTAATCGAATATCAAGCCGGCTGGTATACGCCCGCCGATGACGACCGCCCGTCCGAAAGCTCGCCAGAAAATACGCTGCTCAGCTCGCGCCTGCTGCTCGGTGAAGGCATTCGCGGCCTCGGCTATTTCCCCCTGCAGGACGCAATCACCCCGGCCGGCTACTCCGTCCCCTGGGCAAACCGCTCGTATCGTTGGGACGCCGCCTTCGGCCCCGACGGCGAATCGCAGCCGCGCCAGCAAGCCGTGCAGCGCAATTCCCAGCTCATTCTCGCGCTTGGACCGGAACTCGCTTCCTCGCACAAGCGCGCCGATTTCGGCGTGGTGGACCCGCTCGGCGCCCTTCCCCAAGACCTGCTGCAGCCCGCGGACGTCGCCCGTATCTCCGGCCTTCTCATGCGCGTGGTCCGGCTCGCCAATATCTCCGTGCTCTCGTCCGAATTCCTCGATCCGCAGCACCAATCCGCCGAGGATTTGCTCCGCGATCCGATTCTGCTCCTTCCGACCTTCGATCCTGCGGCGCCGCAATTCCAATTGTCGGACCATGCCCAGCGCGGCCTCGTCGAATACGTTCGCCGTGGCGGCACCTTGATCGAATTTCCCGAGCGGTCCGCAGGGAAAATCCTCGCAACCCTTTGGCAATCCGGCGGCGACGCCGCCGAACGCTACGGCCAGGGCCGCGTAGTGTGCTTTCCCCGCGACTTTGTCTCCTGGATTTCGCTCGGCGATAGCATCGAGCAGAACCGTTCCGCCTCCGGCGCGCCCGCCGCGATGCAGGCGCTCCGCGGCTTTCTTGCCGACGCCGGCGTCGCGCCCGCGGTTACGCTCTCGGATCAATCCGAACGCGCCGATGATCTCGTCGTCTCCGAACTGGTCAGCAACGAAGGCACCGAGTCGCTCGGCGAACGCAAAACCGGCCAGGGATTTCTCAGCGTCACCAATTTCGGCAATAGCCCCGATGACGCCGTCTTTCAGGCCCTCTCACCCTCCGCCGGATCGCGAAATCTTCAGGCGCGCCGCATTTCCATTCACGCCATCGTCCCCGCGCGCGATTCGCTTCTGCTGCCCCTCGATATCCCCATCTGCGCCGTGGGCGCCGTCGCCACGCCCTGCCGCGACCTCGTCCGCTCCGCCGCCGCTGAGCTGATCGGCGCGCAGCACAATGGCAAGGACGTCGAGCTTTCCTTCTACGCCCCCTCTCGCGCCGAGGTTCATCTCACCCTCGCAAGCGAAGCCAGCCACGTCGCCATCGAGGATACGAAGCCGGAGACCATCTGGACCAAGGCCGATCACGACCTCGAAATCGTGGTGCCCCGCGGCCCTTCCCCCGATTTCGAGCAGACCATTGCCTTGCGCCTGCCTCACGCGCCGCGCGTCCGCGAAAGCGAAAAAGTCAAACGCGCCAAAAAACAACTTCTCCCCGGCGATTTGCGCTATGTCGTCGAAAATTCCGTCCGTTTTCCCCTCAGCGAGAATTCTTTCCTCGCCACCTACCCCCCGCTCATCGTTCCCGACGCCGATAACAAACTAACCGTCCTGATGAGGGTCGAAAACCGCAACGTCTATAACAGCCGCGAAGTTCATCTCACCCTTCCCCATCCCCTTCGTGGAGATGGCGACGTAATCGCCCTGCCCCGCAGCAGCACCAGCACGCAAATTGACCTCCCCGGCACCGACCAGGATCGCGCCGCCCTCGCCCTTTCGCCCGATGGCCTCTTCCATTCCACCATCGGCCTGCGCTCTTCGCACGACGAGCAGAATCTTCCCCTCGATTTCCTGCTGCATCGCAAGGGCGCCGTGGACCACTACCGCTTCGATTTCGACCGCGATGGCATGGACGAATGGGTGCTCGAAAGCGATCGCCTGCGCCTGATCGTCTCGCCCGAATCCGGTGGACGCGCCATGGCCCTGATGGACAAAGTCTCCGGCGCGGACCTTTCTACCAGCGTCGGCCTGCTCCGTGATAGCTTCGCGCTCAACGACGCTGCCGCCGCACGCGACGCCACCCATCCCGGCGCCCTCTATGGTCACTTCAACCGCGCGTATTCCTCCAAATGGCTTTCGGAGCTATCCGGCAAGACGGTGCCCGCCCTTCAACTAACCTACGACGCCGCCGACGCCCTTCCCTCTGGCGCGACCATTCAGAAGACGCTCCGCTTCGACGGCCCCGATACCGTAAGCGTCCAATATGCCGTCGCTTTGCGCCCCGCCCAGCCCGGCGCGCCAGCCGCCGCCCAGCCCGCCGGCGAGCCGGAGTCCTTCATCGTCACGAATTCTTTTCCCGCACGCGCCGATCTGGGCCTCCGCACGCGTTACTGCTGGCCCCAGCCTCCCGCCGCCGGAGCGCCCTCCGCCCCCGCAGCCGCGGCAAGCACGCCCAAAGCCCCCGACACTGAAGACGGCCTGCAATGCCAGGACTTCACCCCCGGGGGCCCGCCCATCGCTCTGCCCGCTCGCGCGAAATCCATGCAAGTTCGCACGCCCGGCGATCCCGTCATCGCCATCGAGTGGGATTGCTCCGGCCAATGCCCTGCGATGACCATCGAGCCAAAAAATTTCTCGGCGCTATTTCAGCTGCAATTTCCGCCGCTCGAACCAGGTGCCACGGCCGCCTACCTGATCCGAATCCGCGCCCAAAATGCCCCCGCGCCATAAGCCGCATCGCGATGGAATTCTGTTTTTAACGTGTTCTTCGCCAGACGCATCTAATTACCCGAGCCCCATCCGATGAAGACGCCGCCACAAATTTTGGGGATTCTCGCCGCGCTGCTCCTCGCCGCGCCGCTCGCCTGCGCCCAGGGCGCCCAGGGACCGCTCCCTCCGCCCCCGAAATTCGAGGTCCACCGCATTCCGACGGTCCCGCACCCAGGCCCGCCGCCGATTCCCGAGCAGGAAATCATTCAGCGCTTCGCCGCGAAAGAGAACGCGCAAAAAAAGCTCTACGATTCCTACACCTTCACGCAGACCATTCGCATCGAGGAAGAAATGGAATCCGGCGGCCAATTCGCCGCGGTCGGCGAGGTGTACACCAAGCCCGGCGGCGGCCGCTTCTGGCGCCCCACCCAGCCGCTGCAAGACACGCTGAAATTCACCGATTTTTCCGCCGGCGACGTGCAAGTCGTCGTCGACCTGCCCCTCTTTTTCCTCACCACCGCCGAAATCCCGAATTACGATTTCATTTACACCGGCCAGGATAAGCTCGACGAGCTGAACACCTACGTCTTCCAGGTCACGCCGAAGACCTACAGCCGCACGCAGCGTTATTTTCAGGGCGCGATCTGGGTGGACGATCACGACCTCTCCATCGTCGAATCCTACGGCAAATTCGTCACCGACGTTTCCGACCGCAATCCCAAGCTGCCCTTCGCCATGTTCGATACCTACCGCGAAAATTTCCAGGGCCAGTATTGGCTCCCCACCTACACTTCCGCCGACGACTACCTCGACAGTAAAAACGGCCGCATCCACCTCAAACTAGTAGTCCGCTCCACAAATTTCAAACTCACCACCGCCCAACCCTCGCCTAAGCCATAAACTCCGCTCCACGACCATTAAACAAGGGTGCTGAAAAATCACCGGATTTCCTCACGGCATGCGGTATACCAGGTCGCACCGGCACTCATGCAGCCGCTGGACGAAACCGATCCACACGCCCCTAGCAGCGCGCTAACCCGCACCGCGGACGGATCAAATGGGCCCGGTTATTGAATCGGCGTTCCTATCCTAAACTCGCTTGAATCGGCCCTAATGTATGCGGTCGGATCGTTCGGATCCGGTTTTTGATATACACCGTTGAACACTGTTCCGTCCGCAAAATACACCTGCAGAATCCTGATCCAAACGGAACGGATAGTGCCGATTAGCTGCCGGGTCTCAATAAACCGCTTGATCTCCGGATACTCCGGTTTCAGCGCAACTACAACTTCACTCCGGGGCGGGTTTGTCAGTGCCGGATGCTGAATCACGTGACCGCGCGTTTTATCGCGCATATAGGTGGAGCGCACTGGGGTCTCACCCACACGAAATTGGTATCCCATCTGCAACATCTGCGGCCCCTCGGTATCCGGAAAATCTATTTCTAACAGCACTCCGCTAACCGTCCTGTTTGTCATGTTGCGAAATTTGACCTGTACTCCATCGAGCCAATCATCGCCGCAGGACGCGGTGACATGCAGGTCGTACGGGGGCTCTGTTTTTTCAAAGGTTCCTATTTGAACGCTCGCGGGAATCAACGGATGATCATGAATCACTCTTTCCAGGTTAACCGTGCAGTCCCTGGCGCCCTGTGCGACCGCAGGAACCGGTGCCAGCAGCGCTCCTGCCAGCGCGAGTATAAGAATTGCTCGCATTCTCCTTCCTCCTAGCCGCGGTTCGATCCGCGGCTTCCAGTTGAACGGCTATAGCGCGTGTCCCACAGCGACCGCGTGCCATTGGAGAGCGCCGCCCCACAACCTTGAGAGCGTCGCCCCGCTTTTAGACTGATTTCTAAGGACTGGCCCGGCTTTCGATTTCCCCGAGCTAAACAACCGCTCCGATGAGCGGCACAATGGGCTTCTTTCGATCTTTCTCGCCGGGAGAGGGGGAGCGGCGGATGGTACTGGAGCCGCAACCGAATCAAATTGGGCTCCGCCGCGGAAAGAAGGGCAGCAGTTGCCGCGCTGAAGCCCGCGACGTTACATTGAATCGCCTTCCTGAGTTCTCGGCTTATCCCTTACGTTCACCGGCCCGCCATTTCCCACCGCCCGGCCTCAATGCCGCCCAGCCCCAGCCAATGTCTTCGTGGCGGCGTCCGGCACGGAATGCGTCAGCGCCGCGACGTCGAAGAAATATTCCTTCTGATTCGCCGTTAGCACGAAGAACCGCTTGCCGTCCCCGCTAAAAGATTCCAGCGTCACCGGCGCGGAAAAAGAAAGCGTCGCGCGCCTTTCCAGATTCGAAAGCCCGTAGAAGGTAATCTCTCCCGGCCCCGTCTCCGCGGCCGCCATGCCCGCCTCGATTGAAGGGTCGGCGCCCGTTCCGAAAATCACTCCGCGTTCGCTCCCCGTCGAAAGCGAATAGACGTGAGTTCGCGAGCTGTTGTCCCCCACGAACACCCAGTCGCCCGCCGCCGTTGCGCCCTCCACGCCAAATGACCGGTTGCCCGTATCCACCAGAAGCTTGCCGCGATCCGCGCCCGTCTTCAAATCCAGGACGTCCAGCAGATAGGCCGTCTTCGCGTCGCGTATGCCGGCAAGGCGCGTTCGCGCAACCGGATCATTCTTGATTTCGGCCTTAGCGGCGTCTTCGAACATCGGCCAAAAAAGCACCAGGGAATCCCCCGAGGGATTCACTCGGATCTGCGGCGCCTCCTTCGGGAATTCGCGCGCCCACAAAAGATGGTCGTCCCTCACGTCGTGGACCTCGAGCGCGATGCCGCTGTAGTAGCCTTGCTTCAACGGCTTGCGAACGAGCAGGTAATTTGCAAATTGGTCGGCGCCCTCGTCGGTAGCAACCGAAAAATCGGGCGTAATGCTATTCCGGCTCAGATCAACCCGCGAAATATTCCTCGCTTGCGAGCCGATGGCCGGGAAATCGCTGTACATCGCTCGATCCCCGTCGAAATACGCGCCATCAAAACCAGACAGAAGATATACCTGGTGCGCCGACGACATATTCCACACCCCGCCTCGCGTCTGCGCCGATAAAGCGAGCCATTGCAGATCAGGCGACACTTCCCCCGCCCGCACTCCCCCCAGAGTACTGCGCGGCAGAAGAACGGTGCCTTCCACCTTCTTCGCCGCGATATTGAAGAGTTCCACTTCGCCGGCCGTTTCCTGCGCGATCACGTCCTGGTCGTAGAAATCGGCGGCCGGCAGCTTTCGCAGCATCAGCACAAATTGCTGCGAATGCAAATCGAATAGCCCGGCCAGCGCGTTCGGCGCCGGACGCAAAATGATGTAGTTGCCCTTTCCGACCGCCTGCATCGTCTGTGGGCCGATCGGGATCCGCTCGATCACTTTGCCGGACGGAAATTCCAAAATCGCGGAATGGTCCGGATCGGCAAAATTCCTCATCACGACGCGATCCGGCGAGAGAAACGTAAGCCCGTAAGGTTCGAGTTGCTGAAGTTCGCCGCGCAGCGGCACAACCGCGCGGCTCGCCACGTCCAGCGCGAACTCCCGCGCCCCCCAGCCGCAAACCAGCCTCTTGGCGTCCGGCGAAAATGCCATCAGAATCCAATCCGGGTGGCTGCGATTCAGGAAAACCAGCAGTGAGCCGGATAGGTTCGTCGTCGCGAAAAAGCGCGGTTTGCTGAAAACGCTTTCGGAGGTTGCCACGTCCACCAGCGAAATATCGAATTGCCCGTTCAGGCAGGCTAGAAATTTTCCATCCGGAGAAAGGCGGGATTGTATGCATCCCTCCGGAATCGTCACTTCATGCACGGAAAGCCTCCGCTCGCCCGCGATGCTCCATTCCTCCACGCGCAGCCCGCGCGTGTCGAATACGATGCGCTGCGAATCCGGGGTGAACTGGGCTGCATTGCTGTTGGACGCGTCAATGCGGAATAACAGGCGGAAGGGATTGCGGCTCAGCACGAACACGCTGCCATCGTCCTGCGCAAGCGCGTAGCGCCCGTCCGGGCTGAATTGCAAATGGCTGATGTCGGTACGCAACGGAGGATCAAGATCGTTCTCCGCGATCAAGCCCGGCAGCGCCTCGCTCGCCGCAAGCGTCGAATAGGCGATCACATCCGCCTGCCACTTCTGGAACCCCGCGGATGGCGTGGGGGCCGCGGAACCGCCGCACCCCCGCGGAAGACTGGCGACCACCCTCCGAATCTCGCGCAATCGCTTCTCGTCCGGCGTGGTCAGGCCGAAGAGATCGGTCAGCCGGTCTCCGGTGTTGCTCTTCGTCTGCGCGGTGCGGTCGAATAGATCGGCAAAAGCCTGCGTCGAATAACCCGCGGCCGCCATCGCATAAATGCCGATCTGATCCGCCTGGTACTGGTTGGCCTCTTCTAGGCGCGCCCGTTCCTCGGCGGCTTTCGGATCGCGCGCCAATCCGTCGAGCACCTCGTTATATTTTCGATAGATGTCCTGCCGATCCGTCACCGAATCGGCGTGCGCGATGTCGTGGAATAGCCGCGTCGCATACATCGCATCCTGCTGCGCCAGGATGTGTCCCATTTCGTGCCCGATCAAAGCCGCGAGTTCATCGTTGCTGCGCAGAAACGCCACCATTTTCCGCGTCAGGTAAATCCGCCCTCCCGCTATGCTGAATGAGTTCAGCACCGCGGAATCCACCAGCGTCACATGGAACGAAATGCCGCTGGGCGGCAGATGCGTCAGCAGCCGCTGCGCCACGGCGTTGGGATACGCCTCGAGCTGATCATCATGAATGGCTCGAGTATCCCGTTCGATGAACGCAGCCTCCACGCTTCCTAAATCCATCTGCTGCTGCGCGGAAAATATGTTTGGCGCGCTGATCGAGGAAAGCGCCGGCGCGGCCGGGCAGCTCGTCTGCCCCAATGCGGCAGGGGCCAAAAGCCCCGCTAAAATGGCAAGCGTAGCCAATACCGGAATGCCGCAGGGTCGCGCGCGTCGCATCCGCACCGTATATCATGAGGAGCGCCCGCCCGCACCATTTTTCGTTGCCTTTCTCGTTAACTTATGCTACAAACTACGATGGCGGTTTTCTCGCCGGGAGAGGGGGAGCGGCGGATGGTACTAGAGGCGCAACCAACCGGGGAACCCCCCGGCCACCTTAGTTGCTGGTCATTTCTAATCTACGGTACGGGGATTAGAAATCAACCTAACCCCTTTCTTTGCAACGCAAATTCCGTTCTAATCTACGGTAACCGCCCAGCAAAATATTATGTGCCCGCTCAATCTGCTAGACTGGATGGAACCAAGTGAATACGATGGACGGCCCGGTGCATCCAATCATCGCCGCAAGCGCCTCGCGGCTGAACCGCCCTTCGGGGCTGGATATAGGAATGCCAGGAACCAAGGTGGCGAACCAATCGGTTTCTTCTCAGCAGATTACCGCCGCCCCACCGCGACTCGGCGAAGGTTTGCTCGACCGTATCGGCAAGACGCCGCTGCTGCGCCTCGAAAAAATTGGCGCCGAATTCCCGAATGTCCAGATTTGCGCGAAGGCCGAATGGTTCAATCCCGGCGGCTCGGTGAAGGATCGCGCAGCCTTCTCCATGATCCGGGAAGGCGAACACCGCGGCCTGCTGCGCCCCGGCAAGGTGATCCTGGACGCGACAAGCGGCAACACCGGAATCGCCTATGCCATGATCGGCGCGGCCCTGGGCTATAAAGTGAAGCTCTGCCTCCCCTCGAGCGCGTCGCCCGAACGAAAGCAGATTTTGCAGGCCTATGGCGTCGAGATCGTGTACACCCCCGGAGACGAAGGCACCGACGGCGCCATCCGGCGCGTGCGTGAAATCTACGATGGCGATCCGGAGCGATATTTCTATCCCGACCAGTATGCCAATCCCGCAAACCCCGCCGCCCAC
>Ga0134126_10000494_pt1 | contig 50259 bp, 50 predicted proteins | sample KB31752_FD_96881 | JGI IMG/M metagenome (GOLD analysis project Ga0134126, IMG submission 96881) | Terrestrial soil microbial communities with excess Nitrogen fertilizer from Kellogg Biological Station, Michigan, USA - KB3-175-2 | ecosystem: Environmental > Terrestrial > Soil > Unclassified ...
TTAATCTGTGTTAGAGAAATACTATTATAGAACAAAGCTCCTTTTTTTGTTAATATTTATGTAATCATCAATCCTTCAAAACACTTATAATATCTATCTCAATTCCTTAAGTTGACGCCTATGAGCTAAAGCAGGAAAATAATCCATACTGGCAGTAGCTGGTTTAGTACGTACTAGTAATTGTAATCATCTGCAGCCAAGTTTAGCTGCTTTGGCAACTACCGCTTGACCTAGTTGGTAGGTTGCCAGAGCATAGCGATTACTATGGTTGTAGGAATATATTACGAAGAAATTATTTAGAGCAAGCCAGGCCGGATTACTGGCTAAATTACTAAATGATATTAAATCAGCCATGCTTGAAGGATCAATTTCTGTGCCACGAACTGAAACACCATTTTGCCTCCAGAATGAAACAGAATAAGTCAGCTCCTTATTATTACAAGTTAATCTTAGACAGGTTTTACCATTGTGTTTAACATGTAAATATACGGGTTCACCGCTTTTCCAGCCATGCTTTTTAATGTAGTTGGCAATACTAACAATGGCATCATTGGCAATCATCAAATCTGGAGTATCATCTGTGAAGCTAACGGCATAGTCAAGATAAGAGCTAGGCATAAATTGGGCAATGCCAAATCCACCATCAATTGAACCGTGCATAGCTTCCGGGTTCCAGCCATTTTGATAGCACATCAAGATATACTTAGCCAGTTCTTCCTGAAAAAATTCGACTCGTCTTGGTGAGTTAAATGCGTCAGTAGTTAAGGCATCAAGTACTCTATAATGACCAGTGTTTCCACCGTATGCAGTTTCAACACCAATTATTCCGAGTATAACCTCAGATGGAACACCATAAGTGCTTCTGGCTTTTCGCAGTGCATCTTTGTGAGCGCACATAAACTGCGCACCTTTATTAATCATTGCGGGATAAATAAATTGCCTTCTGTAGCGTTCCCAGCTTTGCTGGCCAGGTTGCGTAGGACCACCATGTGGTTGCTGCAGTTGATAACTTCTCGGTTGAAAAACTGCTTTTCCCAGAGCTTTTTCCATATAGTCACTAGGTATCTTATACTTGCTTGAATATGTGTCGACAAATTTTTCCTCTTGTGCATCTGTAAATGCCTTAGTTGCCAGTACACAGGTAAGATTTAGACTAAGATAAGCAATAAAAAGTATTTTTTTTATCATGATTATTTGCATCCTGATTGATTAGCCCTGGCAACAACTTCAACACCCAGTTGGTATGTTGTCAGCGCATAACGATTACTATGGTTATAAGCAAAAATTGCAAAGAAATTATTTAAAACAAGCCATGCAGGATTATTAGATAAATTACTAAATGATACTAAATCAGCCATGCTTGATGGATTAATCCCAGAATCTTTAACTAATATACCATTTTGCTTCCAGGTTGAGAGGTGATAAGTAAGTGCGCGGTTATTGCAGCTTAATTTTTGACAGGCCCAGGCGGTATTTTTAACATCTAAGTATACTGGTTCATCTTTTTTCCAACCATGTTGTTTAATATAGTTGGCGATACTGACAATTGCATCATCGGCAATCATCAGGTTTGGAGTCCCATTGGTATAACTAACTGCATAATCAATATAAGAGCTGGGCATAAATTGAGCCATGCCAAATGCTCCGTCGATTGAACCGCGGATTGTCATCGGATCCCATGCATTTTTATAACATATTAGAATATATTTAGCTAGTTGTTCCTGAAAAAAATCAATTCGTCTATGTGAATTAAATGTGATAGTGGCTAATACATCGAGTACTTTATCATGACCTACATTATCACCATATGCAGTTTCAACTCCAATTATTCCTAGAATAACTTCAGGTGGTACACCATAGTCACTTTTTGCCTTATGTAGGGCGTCTTGATGGGCGCACATAAATTTTGCACCTTTATTAATCATTGCTGGATAAATAAATTGCCCTCTGTAGTGTTCCCAGCTTTTTTGGCTGCTTAGGGCGGCAATATTGATAGGGATTAGTGGTTTAAGTTGATCACTATGTGGTTGATATATCGCTTGTTTTAGCACCATTTTCATATAATCTTTGGGTATATTATATTTAACTGAATATGTTTCCACAAATTTTTCTTCCTGGGAGTCAGTAAAAATATTAGTTGCCAATACACTGGTAATCTTTAGACACAAAAAAGCTATAAAAAATAATTTATTAAATAATTTCATGGTTATATAAACCCCTCTGCATTTTCTGGTTTTACCGTGTCTGAGGTTTGGCTATTAAATGTGGTTTGATTATTTGGTATTGATAAATCAATGACCGAATCAAGATGTCTATAATCGGTAACAATTATCATTGCATGATTGGCTAATGTCTGGCTTAAATAGTTTAATATTAATGGATCATCATTATTGGTATCCGCCATCCCATTTTCAATGTTATATGCTGGCAATGCTGAGTATAGCGGCATTATACTTAAAGTGTTTGCATGTTCAGGTTCTGCATATATATTTTGGATTGTTGCTATTTTTTGTATGGTTGAATATTGTGCTTGTGCAGTTATTGCAACCCCGCTTTTATCCCAGACAAATTGAAAGCTGGCTAATTGTGGGTTACTTGAAAGTAAAATAATTTGTTTATGAGCCTTTTTTAATTGACTAATCGTGTTGTAACGCATAGATTTTGAGACGAGGCTATGTCCAATAATGGTAATCATATGATTATATAGTAGGGTTGCATCTTTAGCATTCATTGCCCCGTATTCTGCCCATAAATTATTATCCAAATCTATGATAACAATTTCTCCAGAATGGTTACTTACAAAATCATCAATCTTTGTAATAACATTATCCAGTTTGTCGGTCAAGTATATATTAGAGGTATAAAGAGTGTTATTTTGCTGGCAAACCTGCAGCTCAAGATAACGAACTCCATCAGTTAATTGGTTGCTCACATCATCTTTTTGTGTATTCAAATAGGCAACAAATGATTCTTGATTAAAATGATTATTTATTTGCATGCTTTGATGTAAAGTGGCATTTATCGACATGTTTTTGGGATCAACTCCTTCACCAATGCACAATGACTCACTACCTTTTATGTTATATGCATTGGCTAAATGTGTCCCGGGTATAGTTAATTCACCAACAGTTTTGTCATCAATAATGCGGTGGTTATCTTTCATCCAATTACTATTGGTAGCACAGCCAGTAGCAAATAATAATGGGATGAAAAAGGTCATTTTTTTAAACATGTAGTAGCCTTCAACGGTAGAGATCAAAGCCAAAAATTGGCACCCGGATATTAACACATTTGAAGCTACAGGTTCATGATTTTGGACTGTAGCCGATTGCCATCATGCTAATTTGAAACTTCTAATGCCTGGTCGGAAATTTTATAATTTCAGGTGGAAGAGTGCATGATCTTCCATTATCGCAATCACCATGTTTATAATTTGCCAGATCTTGAGCTGAGTTATTAACATACTTTAGTGCTACTTTTAATGACACATCCTTATTTGGATATGGGATAATGCCACACTGATTGGTCTCACCCGGCTTACTGGTAATATCACCTTCTTGATCTATATCGTTACTTGGGTTCGCACCGTTAATCTTTAGAGCATATTTCCAAGTACCATCCTTCTTAAGTTCAAATGAAACACGATCTTCTTTGTTAACCATTTTTACTAGATTCGTATTCCCCAGAAATATACCATTTATAATGGTTGTCGTCCCGTTAGCGTTTTGTACTCTGGCATTAGGGTGTATCTCACAGGTATGGGTATTACCACCACATATGATTACTTCCCTGACGACACCGTTAATTTTGGCATTTTGTTGAAACTTCAGCATGGGTAAAGTTGATGTTAGTTCTCGTTCAGCGGAACTATTCTGATAATATAACCAAGCAAATCTAAGCACCGGGCCATTTTTTATCTTTATCTTACATCTTCCCAATTCGAACGCCTGAGTCACACTTATGCATAAAAACAACGCAAACAGGCCAAATAAATAACTTTTCAGTTTATGAGGCTTCATTTTCTATATCCTTTATCAACATATTATCGTTTGAGACATGTCGTGAATAAACACAACCGATCCTGATAGCACATTGTCACACAAATCACAAAAAAGCACAATACGGAATTTCCGTACCGGCTATTTATCTTGTAGTCTTTATGGGATATAGCCTTTGGTTAGATAACTCTCTAAAGCATGACTAGAGCCTAAAAAGGCCGGAAATTCATGGGTTATTACGTAAATTGGCATTTTTACCAGAAATGGACGATAGCGGCCCTTATCTTCAAAGCGGGAACGAAATTCAGATTTTATAAAGTAATCTAAAATTTTAGGAATTATGCCACCACCAATATAGACACCACCAAAAGAATTGAGCATGACGGCAAGATTAGATACGACGGTTCCAAACATGCGACAGAATATATCAACAGTTTGTTTACATAGCCAGTCTTCACCGGCAACACCTTTTTGCGTGATTTCAGCTGGAGTTGGTAGAGCTGTTATTACTTTGTGATGGACATTACATAAAGCTTCATATATTAGTTGTAATCCAGGGCCAGATAAAAAGCGTTCAGCCGATACATGACTAAATCGTTTCCTGACAAAATTCCATAATTCGATTTCTTCCTCATTAACTGGTGGAAAGCTGGATCTGCCGCATTCGGAAGCAACTGCCAAATATTCCCCAAGTGGGTGGCGAATTAAGGAGGCCATTCCAAGCCCGGTACCTGGACCAATTACTAATTTTGGTTTACTAATATCCGGGTTTTCTGTGCCGCCAACCCGAACTAAATGTTCTTCGGAAATATGAGGGATCGATAATGCCATGGCGTGCCAGTCATTTAAAAAAATCAGATTTTCAAAGCCTGTTTCAGTGCGGGTTTGTGACTGAGAGAATGTTTGCCAAGGGCTATTTACCATAAATATGCTATCATCAATTACAGGTGTTGGTAGAGCAAGTGCGGCATTTTTTACCTCACCTTTCATACCAATTTGTTGCAAATATTCATTAATGACATCAGATAGGGTTCTGAAATCCTTACAAGCAAAAACTTTTGTAGATTCATATTCATATGGTCTTACTTCGAGGCTAAAGCGTGCATTAGTACCGCCAATATCAGAAATTAAACGAGGAAAATTTGTCATAAGTAACCTTTATAATATAAGTTATTAATTAAGCTGAAAATATATGTATATCGGAGCGTTGTTTAAGTAGATAGCTAATAGGATAATTTTGATTATCACCATTGATGGCTTCATTTAGGACTTTTAGTTTTAGATCACCGTGAGCACCACTACTTACGCTTAGTAACAAGTGTGGGATCCGGATTAGGCCACTGAGATTTAGACCAATTCGTGTATATTTGGCGCTAATTGGGTTGGTTTCAATATAAGCAGGAGCGATGTTTTTATTTATTGCTTGTTTAAATTCCGGACAATCAGGAAAAATTGAAGCTGTATGTCCGTCTTCACCCATGCCAAGTATTGCAATATCAATTTGATTAATCCAGGTATTGGTATTGTTTAGCATTTCTTGCATATTTTGTCTGGGTAGGACTAAACCTTTAAACTTGGCTTTTGCTGCCTGGTTTTGTAATAAATAGTTTCGGACCAAATTTTCATTACTATCCAGAGAATTGGTGTCCGTCACGCGTTCATCAACTAAAGTAATGGTTATTTTTTCCCATGGCAAAGGGGTATTGCTTAATTCTTTAAATAATGGGATTGGACTTTTACCGCCAGATACGGCAAGAGTAATCTGATTTTGATGTTCAAGCAGATCATGTATAGTAGCAGTAACATATTTAATAATCAAATTAATCTGCATTTCATTATTTGACAGTGCGTTGTTGTTCATATTTAATTCCATCCATTAATTTATTGTATCATTCCCACGCAGGCGGGAATCGTAATTCCCCTCTGGAGGGGTGGCAGGCTATGCCTGACGGGGTGGGGAAGTTATTCCCGCATCAATTTTCTTACCACAAGCTCTGTCATTCTCGCCACCTCCCCACACACGTGTGGGGGGAATCTATTTTTAATGACGCCTTATACTTCTTTACAGCAAGCTATTTTACACCAAAAAGCGTTAATCTGGTAGGTAAATCTATGCTATAATGCACAATATATTTTTTAATCAAATGGAGTACAATTGTATGGGATTTCTTGCTGGGAAAAAGTTACTAATTACTGGATTATTATCCGATCGTTCAATTGCCTTTGGTGTTGCCAAAATGTGCAAGGCTCAGGGTGCAGAGTTAGCTTTCACCTATCAAAGTGATAGATTTGAACAAAGAGTGAGAGATTTGGCGGCAAAATTTGATTCAAAAGTATTATTTAAGTGTGATGTAACCTTGGATAGCGATATTGAAGAGCTATTTGTTGGGATTGACAAACAGTGGGGGCAGTTAGATGGGATATTACATTCTATTGCTTTTGTGCCCAAGGAAGGTTTAACTGGTAGTTTTGTGGATAATGTAAGTCGCGAAGTGTATCAAATATCCAATGATATTAGTTCATATAGCTTTCTTGCATTGGCCAAATATGGACGTAAATTATTAAATAAATCAGGTGGTTCTTTAGTCACCCTTACATATTTGGGCGGGGAACGTGTAGTTACTAATTACAATATGTCTGGTGTTGCAAAAGCTGCGCTGGAAGCAACGATGCGTTATATGGCAAGTGATTTAGGCCCTGAAGGTATTCGGGTAAATGCTGTATCCGCCGGACCAATTAAAACTCTTGCGGCTAGTGGGATTGCCGGATTTTCAAAAATTTTGGATCACATTACTAAAAATGCACCATTAAAACGTAATATTACTGCTGAAGAAGTTGGTAATGCGGTCGCATTTTTATTTTCTAGCTTATCTAGCGGTATCACTGGTGAAGTTTTATATGTTGACGCTGGTTATAATATAATTGGTGTTGGAATAGATGGATAGGGTAAACATTACCATGCCGTTACATCAAAAAATTTTGGCTATAGCAAATAGAGTTTTTATAGATGAAATTAACGGTATAAATACCGTTGCTAAAAACCTTAATGCAGACTTTGCAGATACTATTTCTCTTATTCTAAACTGTAAGGGTAAGGTGGTTGTTATAGGCATTGGCAAATCTGGGCATATAGCTAAAAAGATGGCTGCTACTTTTGCATCAACTGGAACACCATCATTTTTTGTGCATCCTGCAGAGGCCTTACATGGTGATTTGGGGATGATAGAAAATCATGATGTGGTAATTGCCATCTCCTATTCGGGTGAATCGGATGAAATTCTTGCCATACTACCGGCTATTTTACGTAAGTCAGTGCCTATTGTTGCAATGACAGGTAATGCCAAATCCAGCCTGGCTAAATTTGCAACACACGTCTTAAATATTCACATTGATAAAGAAGCCTGTCCGTTAAATTTAGCGCCAACTACCAGTACAACGGTTAGTCTGGTATTGGGTGATGCTATAGCGGTTAGTCTACTTGAGTTACGTGGATTTAAACCAGAGGATTTTGCTCTTTCACATCCAGGGGGGAGTCTTGGTCGGCGTTTATTAACTAAAGTTAGCGATATTATGCATAGCGGTGATAGATTACCGAGAGTATCTACTGATTCGAGTTTAAAAGATGCTGTAGTTGAAATTAGTAAAAAAGGTTTGGGTCTTACTGCAGTGATTGATAATGAAGAAAAGCTTTGTGGAGTAATAACCGATGGTGATTTACGCCGCTTGCTTGATCATGATATAGATATTCGAACAACTAAAGCTGTTGATATAATGAATAAAACTCCCAAATTATTGAAAAGTAGTGATCTGGCAACAATTGCCGTTGAACTGATGGAAAAACATAAGATTACTGGTTTTTTAGTAGTGGATGATAAACTAAAACTAGTTGGTGCATTTAACTTACATGATTTATTTAAAGCAAAACTAATTTAATAAAGAATATTTGGCGTCATTCCCGTGCAGACGGGAATCTAGGTCTTAAATAATAATTAACATAGGACATATATGATTGAAATAAAAGCCAGCAAGGTGAAAGTTATTGTTACTGATGTTGATGGGGTTTTGACAGACGGTTTCATTACAATTGATGAAAATGGTAAAGAACCTTTTGGTAAATTTAGTATATATGATGGTTTTGGTATTGTAATGGCTCATGCTTGCGGCATAAAAATAGTTGTGATTTCGGGCCGTCAGTCCAAATGTACCGAAGTTCGGTGTAAGACATTAGGAATTGACGAAGTATATACTGGAGTTATAAATAAATCAGAAAAATTAAAAGAAATTGCACACAGATTAAGTTTGAGTTTAGATGAGATGGCGTATATGGGGGATGATTTAATTGATTTGGGAGCAATGAGTTTAGTGGGTTTTAAAGTTGCACCTAAAAATGCGGTGCAGACAGTAAAAGATTACGTTGATTACGTTACAGAGGCCAGGAGTGGTGATGGAGCATTGAGAGAATTAATTGATTTGGTGCTTAAATCGCGTGGTCTTTATGACGAATATGTAAAACAGTTTTTTAATTTATAAAAATGCATAAATTATATTCTTCCCGTGCTTTTACAGCATTTGCCATGATCATTATGGGAGTGTTGTGCTTGCTTTTGGACACCTTGACCAGGATTAATTTTAACAAAATTGAATTACCCAAAAATAGTCCTGAATATAATGCTAAAGGTGTGGATGGCAGTGTATACAATAAAAGCGGTAAGTTATTATATAATTTGAAAAGTGATACAGCCTGGCAATTCCCGGAAGATAAGCGTATCTACATGAAAATGATGAATCTCACGCTATATAACGAGAGTAGTGGGAGTGTAATGTATGATTTAACCAGTAATGATGGCTGGGTAAATCATAGTGATAAAATAGGATATTTGGGTGAGAATGCAATATTAGTTGTGGAGGATAAAGATCCCACAAAAGTAACCCGGATATTTGCTCGCATTATTGATTTAGATTTGAATAAAAATTTATTTAAGAGTAAAGAGGATGTGCGTGCAACACAAGGCATGAGCGTGCTCACCGGGCATGGTTTTAGTTATGACCGCGATCGGCAGTTTTTAGTGATTAATTCAAAGGTTAAAATAAACTATTACCGGTAAATACGCGTCATCGCGAGCGGAGAATGGAATACGTCATCGCGAGCGGAGCGTGGCGATCTACTGCTGAATTAAAACAGTTCCATTAGAAGCATGTACAGGCTTGTGATAGCTTGGCAACCTCTAAGAGTTAGTGTAATTTTTTAATGAACAGGTTAAATAATGATAAATAAAAAATGGTATTGTATTTTGGGTGTTATAGTCTATCTTATCCCTGCATTATCTTATGCCAATGTCAGCTCTGATGAAAGTAAGCCGATTCAAATTGAGGCTGACCATGCAACGTTAGATCAAAAACAACAGGTTACGGTATTTTCCGGCAAAGTTGTTATCACACATGGAACATTGGTAGTACACGCCAATCAAGGTACGGCAACACAAGATAAAGCGGGGGATAAAACACTGCTATTAACTGGTAGTCCAGTTAAATTTGAGCAAAAAGCAGATGATGGAGAGTTAATTGAGGGGCAGGCTAATCAGTTTGACTATAATACCAAAACTAGTTTAGCTGTATTATCTGGTAGAGCCAGGGTAAAAAAAGGTAAGAATTCAATTGTAGGAGATACCCTGACTTACAATACAAAAACTCTAATGTATAGTGCTGCTGCAACTCCAGCAAATGGAGTAAAACCTACTAAAACTAGTGGTCGTATAACGGTTATTTTGGATGGACAAAGTGGAACAGTCAAAAAATAGTATTTTAGATGTTTTACATTTAAAAAAGCGCTTTAAAAATCGTGTGGTAGTTAAAGACGTATCTTTTCACGTTGAAAGTGGTGAGGTTATTGGATTACTAGGTCCTAATGGAGCTGGTAAGACAACCAGTTTTTACATGGTTGCCGGACTTTTAGCTAGTGATGGAGGGGATATTTACCTAGACGGCGTAAATATAAAAAGCCTACCCATCCATAAGCGTGCTCAGTTAGGGTTGGGATATTTACCACAAGAAGCTTCAATCTTCAGGCAAATGACAGTTGCTGAAAATGTACAGGCAATTTTGGAATTGAAAAAATTGAGTAAAAAAGAAATTAAGAAAGAAGTTGATCGTTTACTTACTTCATTAAATATTGAACATTTGCGTGATGTGAACGCTATGGCATTATCAGGTGGTGAGAGAAGACGGTGTGAAATTGCCAGGGCATTAGCCAATTCCCCACGTTTTATCCTACTTGATGAACCCTTTGCCGGGGTAGATCCAATTGCGGTAAGTGACATTCAAAATGTAATTACTTTTTTAAAAGATATGGGCATTGGCGTAATTATTACTGACCATAATGTGCGCGAAACGTTGAGGATTTGTGATCGTGGTTATATTATTAGTGAAGGTAATGTTTTAGCCAGTGGTATCCCGGATGAATTAGTTAATAATCCACGGGTTAAAGAAGTTTACTTAGGCGAAAACTTTACATTATAGTGGGGGATAGTATGTATAAGCTTGCAGTTGTGGGTAATCCGATAGAACACAGTCTATCTCCGGTAATTTTTGAGTTATTTGCCAAACAGTTTGATTTGGTGCTTAGTTACCATAGGATTTTGGCAGAAGATCCCGCTGATTTTAAGGTCAAAGTCAATGATTTTTTTAATGATGGTGGTCTGGCTTTAAATATTACCAGCCCATTTAAAAATATCGCGTACCAATTTGCAACTAACAAAACTACACGTGCCAATTTTTGTGGGGCAGCTAATTTTATACGTATGCAAAATGGTACTACACTTGCTGATACCACCGATGGAATTGGTCTGCTTGAGGATATTATTTCTAATAAAAAATTTGGGATATCTGCAAAAAAAATTCTAATAATTGGTAGTGGTTTTGTTCTGGATTCAATCTTATTAGATTTGGTTGTACATAATCCGAGCCAAATTAGTATCTTAGCTAGAAATGAAGAGCGGATTAAGTATCTTGCAGAGCGATTTGCGGTGACGACTTTTGATCCATCTACAAGTTACGATATTGTGTTTAATTCTACACCAAATTCGGCGGATAATTCATTATTTTCAAAAGTTAAGCATTTAGCTGATGGTGCTCTATGTTATGACCTTACCTATAGTAAAGAGAGCTTATTCTTGGCTCACATGAAAAAACAAAATGCCACGATTAATGGTTATAATGGTCTTGGTATGCTAGTTGAGCAAGCGAAAGTTGCATTTACTACACTATTTAAGTATATACCGGATACTGCCCAAGTATTACGCCAGCTAATTACTGCTTAGCCTGCGCATCAAGGTGTAATTGCGAGCTCAGCATGGCAATTGTGTCTCGTCATTGCGAGCGCAGATGCCATTCACGCATGCGCAAAAACGACAAAAACTGCAGCATGGCAATTGTGTCTCGTCATTGCGAGCGCAGCGTGGCAATCTAACGCTGAATTAAATAGTCTCTTCTGTGGTAAGTCTTTAATAGGATATAAATAAAATTATGCATGATTACATATGTTTGATTATTAGTCTGATACTTATAGTGGCGGCATCATCGATTTTTTGTAATGCTTTGGAGCATCTTGGGGAAAGACTTGGGGTTTCAGCCGGGGTGACAGGTTCTATATTTGCTGCGGTTGGTACAGCACTGCCTGAGACGATTATACCAATTTTAGCAATTGCAACGGCCAATGGTAATGCAGTTAATAATGAAATCGGGGTTGGAGCAATTTTGGGTGCGCCACTTATGCTCTCAACCTTATCTGTGTTTGTGATGGCTATATCTGTATTTACCAAACGTGGAATTAGCGGGAAGATTAAGCCTGAGGCAAGTGGCTTGGAGCGAGATTTGCTCTTTTTTTTAGCCAGTTATTTTTTGGCATTTGCTTGTGCGCTTATCCCGGAAAATCCGTTAACTAGGTTTATCAATGTGGTGATTTCTATACTGTTACTTGGCAGTTATTTTCTTTACCTGTTGCTTACGATTAAAAGTTCGGCAAAATTGGTGGATAGTGGGCATGTAACAGTTGCTGATGAAAAACTATTTTTAACGCGCTTTGGCTTCAAATTAAATAATATAATTATCATAGTACAACTGCTTCTGGCTCTTGTTTTGCTACTTTATTGTGCTGAAATGTTTATTGATGCGGTAAAAGGTATTGCATTTGCCCACCAGTTCTCACCTTTTTTATTGTCGCTGATTATTATTCCAATTGCAACTGAGTTGCCTGAAAAAATTAATAGTGTTCTTTGGTTACGTAGGGGAAAAGATACGCTTGCGGTGGGTAATATAACTGGGGCTATGGTTTTTCAGGGGACACTACTGCCTGTGATTGGTATATTATTTACCAATTGGAGTTTGGATAGCAAATTACCGATGATAAGTATTGCTATTACATTATTGGCAACATTATGGTTATATTTTAATTTAAAGCATGGCGGCTTAAAAGTCTGGCATTTTTTTATAAATGGCTTACTCTACATTTTGAATATATCCATATTAATTTTTTATGGTTAGAATAGAGTTTCTGCCAACATGCGCTTACAGAACAAGGAGTAGCTAAAATTAAGCAAGCGGAGTGTACTATTAGTACATGAGCATTGCGGCTTTTAGCGTACGACGCAGTTATGTAAGATGCAGGATGAGCAGAGGGTAGGTGAGCCTGACCCTTGGCACTTACTAATAATGCATATGGCTGCTTCGTTCCCGACCTGACCAGGTTTTGCACGTAGTAATGCAAGGAGACCCACCATTGAGTAGGCCGCTATTATAACCCAATCATATATTTAAATGTGAGTATTTATGCAAAATAAAACTGAACAAAATCTTGGTGTTACAATTGATGGATGGACACCAAGGAAGGAGCCGACCCACACAAAAATGGTAGGAAAATATTGCGTACTTGAACCGTTAAATATTGAGCTACATGCTGCAGCTTTATTTACTGCATTTTTATATAATAATGAATCAGGCGAAACTTGGCAATATCTTCCATTCGGCCCATTTGATACGCTTGAGGACTTCAAACATGGTTTACGTAATGTGAGTTCTGATAAAATTACATTTACGATTATTGATTTGCAAACTAACACTCCACAGGGTATGGCCAGTTATATGGATATTGACAACACTCATGGCAGCATTGAAGTTGGGGCAATCCATTACTCAAAGCAATTACAATGCACAAGAGCTGCAACTGAGGCTATGTACCTAATGATGCATAGGGTATTTGAAGAATTAGCTTATCGACGTTATCAATGGCGGTGTAATGCTCTAAATCAAGGATCACGTCGGGCGGCTGGGCGGCTTGGTTTTAAATTTGAAGGAGTCTTCAGGCAGCATTACGTATTTAAAGGCAGAAACCGTGATACGGCTTGGTTTTCTATGTTGGATAGCGAGTGGTCAGAGCTTAAACCAAAATTTGAAAAATGGTTAAGCCCTGACAACTTTGATTTACATGGCAAGCAGATACTCAAATTACAAGACTGCTAAAATGGCAGTTTAAATCCTGCTGGCATACCGGGCATTCCGGCACTTAATCCACCCATTTTAGAAGCGCTTTCTGCCTCTACTTTACGGTTTGCATCATTAACTGCAGCTGCAATTAAATCCTCCAACATTTCTTTATCATCCATAATTGATGGATCAATAATTACTTTCTTTAAATCATGCTTACCAGTCATGACTACTTTTACCATTCCGGCACCACTTTCGCCCTCAATTTCAAGTTTGGCAATCTCTTCCTGAGCGGATTCCATATTCTTTTGCATTTCCTGAGCTTTTTTCATTAACCCGGCTAGTTGACCTTTATTAAACATAATTTTTTCCTTTCAATATACTCATTGTCTTGTCATCGCGAACGTTAGCACTCACTTGTCATCACGAGCGTTAGCATTCACTTGTCATCGCGAGCGTTAGCATTCACTTGTCATCGCGAGCGAAGCGTGGCGATCTACTGTTATTATAGTGGCTTTATACTATTAGGCACGATTGTAGCAGAAAATAACTGCTGCATCTTGGCTAAATTTGCATCATTTTTTATTGCATCTTCAGCCATTTTTTGCTTTTCTTCTTGTTCCATGTGACGTTTTTCTTTAAGTGTAGTTCCTACGTTTTCAGAGAATTGTAAGTCAAATGCAATTGGATAACCAAAATGCTCGCTAAATATTTTACTAATATTAGCAATAATATTAGCGTTAACTGCACTTTCGTATTTATTGTCTACTGTGAGACTAAACTGATTATCGTTATATGAGTTAAATTTTGCATTAGCCAGAACAGGATGGATTGCTTTATCCAATTTATTTTCTAGTTCTTCAATTAATGCTATCCAATTACCTTCAAAATGTCTAACTTCCACTTTTATGCTTGTAGTTATTGGCGCAGTGTCTGGAGCAGCAACCATTTTCTCTGGCACTTGATTATCAGGAGGTTCTGTGGCTGTTGGTGATACTACTGTTACTTCTACTGTAGCAGGATTCTGGGTAATTAATGGTTTGGCAATTGTCGGAGGAGTATCACTTTCAGATGTTACGGAAACATTACTATTATGAATAACTGCTTGTTTGTCATTATTATTGCCAATGGTAAAAGCAACCATGCGGAGCAAAGTCATAATAAATACTTGAAATTTATTATTACCTTTTACAATTTGCTCTAAGCCAAGATTGGTGATTTCAAAATATAACTGTACATCATTAATACTAAAATAATTAGCATAGCTTTTTAATTTTTCATTTTCCAGGCCGCCTAATTGTACCAAGCTTATATTGCATAAAATTTGATTTAATTTAAGTAATACATTTTCCAGGTCATGTCCTTGATTATAAATGTCATTGGCAATCGCAGTTAATTTGCTGCTATTATGATCATTTATTGCATCCAATAGGGTATAGATAAAAGCATCATCAGTGATACCCAGCATAGTTTTTATATCAGCTAAATTGATTTTATTGTTAGTATAAGCAATTGCCTGATCGGTAATGGATAAAGCATCACGCATACTGCCGTGGGCGGCATGAGCAATTACGTCCAAGGCGTCCGTTTCAAAGCTGACATTTTCCTGATTTAGAATTGTCGCTAAATGTGCGGCTATTTCTGGCGGTAGCAGATTACGTAATTTTAATTGTAAGCAGCGTGATAGAATGGTTATCGGAACTTTTTGTACATCGGTAGTAGCTAAAACAAATATTGCATGTAATGGCGGTTCTTCCAGCGTTTTTAGCATGGCATTAAATGCTGACTTGGAGAGCATGTGCACTTCATCAATAATATATACTTTATACTTACCTAGAGTTGGAGAATATCCTGCATTATCTATTAGTTCGCGAATGTTATCCACGCCGGTATTTGATGCAGCATCAATTTCAATTACATCAACAAAGCAGCTTCTATCAATATCCAGACAGTTTTCGCAAGCACCACATGGTTCATTTACTTGTAAATTTGTACAATTTAATGCTTTAGCAATTATTCTGGCTATAGTGGTTTTACCTACACCACGGGTACCAGTAAGTAAATATGCATGATGCAAGCGCTGATTTTGTAAAATATTGTTTAGTACTGTAACTGCAGTTTGCTGTCCGATTAAGTCAGCAAATCTTTTAGGTCGCCACTTGCGGGCAAGAACAGTATGTGCCATAGTATACGCATCCAAAATATTAGTTTGAATAGGTATTTTACCATATTTTGTTACCAGTCTGGCGTGATTCCCGCGCAGGCGGGAATCCCTGATCATAATTGTCGCATGTAATTGGTCACATATTAAATTATGAAATATGTTATAATAATGCCAATAGTGTCAAAAAAACGGCTTTGATTATCTATCCCTCGTAGATAATTATTAAGAAGCTATATTTATTATTTATATGCAAAAAAGGATTATTTTAAAATGGCTAATACAGTACAAGCAAGAAAAAGAGCGCGTCAGGATCTAGTTCGTCGTGCAAGAAACTTTTCTTATAGAACTGAGTTCAGAACTGCAATTAAAAAAGTATTAAAAGCAATAGCTGGCGGTGACAAATCTGTGGCACAAGCTGAATTTATACAAACACAATCAACGATTGATAAAATTGCCCGTAAGGGAATTTTTCATAAAAATAAAGCAGCAAGACATAAGAGCCGCTTATCAGCTAAAATTAAGGCTATGATAACAGCATAGTTTCCGAGCCAGCATTAACCATTGAACAGTAAATAGCCCCGAATCTTTCGGGGTTTATTTTATTCACCATGCTCTATGTCATTCCCGCGTACACACGCGTGTGGGACACATGCATGTGGGAGCCTGGAATCCATTAATATAAAATATATGGAGTTTACTGCCATTTTATGCAGACAATTACACAACTACTAACAAAAAAAATTGAACTAGCTTTTGCAGCTGCTGGCATTAACAGTGATATACCGATTATTTTAGTTGAAGCATCACGCCCTGAATTTGGTGATTTTCAAATAAATGGGGTAATGGCGGCAGCCAAGTCACTTAAAACTAATCCACGCGATTTGGCAGCTAAAGTAATTGCAAACCTTGCTTTATCTGGTATAGCCGATAAGGTTGAAATAGCTGGCCCTGGTTTTATTAACATTTCTTTAAATAATCAATTCTTATCAGATTTCTTATTTGAGTTAACGCTCGCGAATAAATTTGGTGCAACGACAGATAAGAGTCAAACAATCATTGTGGATTTATCTGCCCCTAATTTAGCTAAAGAAATGCATGTTGGCCATTTAAGAAGCACTGTAATTGGTGATTCACTGGCGCGTATTTTTGCTTATATGGGCAATAATGTGATTCGCCAGAATCATGTGGGTGATTGGGGTACGCAATTTGGCATGCTAATTGCATATATGCAAGAAAAAAATATTGATGCGAATATTAATCAGTTGGAGCAAAATTTTGCTATTTTAGATTTAGAGCAATTCTATCGTGAAGCAAAAGTTAAATTTGATGCAAGTCCTGAATTTGCAGAGACGGCTCGTGAATATGTAGTTAAATTACAAAGTAGTGATAAAGCTACGCTGCAATATTGGGAATTATTTACTAAAGAATCACAGAAGCACTGTGATTTGATATACGATAAATTGGGTATAGATTTGGGTAGCACCAAATCAGGCGGACACTATGTTGCTAATAGCCAAACTCATGAAGTTTCAAGCCAGTGTGGCGAGAGCTTCTACAATAATAAGTTATCCAAAATAGTAGACAAACTAGAGCAGGCCAATTTAATAACTGTAAGTAAAGGTGCTAAGTGTGTGTTTTTTGCTCCAGGTGAATTATCTGGAGGTGAGGAAACACCATTTATAGTACAAAAACAAGATGGTGGATATCTCTATGCCAGCACAGATTTGGCGGCGATTGATTATCGGGTCAATACATTGTCCGCGGATAAAATAGTCTATGTTGTTGATGCCAGGCAGTCATTCCACTTTAAACAATTATTTATAGTTGGCAAAAAAGCTGGTTTTGCGGGAGCTGAAACAGAACTTATTCATAGTGCTTTTGGTACGATGATGAATGAAGATGGACGGCCATTTAAAACCAGAGATGGTGGTACGATTAAACTAATTGATCTGATTGATGAAGCAGTAATCAAGGCAACGGCTTTAGTGGAAAATCTGCATCCTGATTGGGATGAAAAAAGCAGAATTGATTTAGCTAATATTTTGGCAATTGGTGCAATTAAGTATGCTGATTTATCCAAAAATAGAACTAGTGATTACGTTTTTAGCTTTGAAAAAATGTTAGCTTTTGATGGTAATACTGCGCCATACTTGATGTATGCGTATACAAGAATTCAAGGTGTATTACGTAAGGCTGCTGAAATGGGGCTTGTAACGACTGATAAGGTTATGCCCGTGGAATTTGCTGAGCATAAATTAGCGCTTCATTTATCCAGATTTTCTGAAATATTATTTGTGGCGGCAAAAGAATGCTATCCACATTATTTGTGTCAGTATTTATATAATTTATCTGGCCTGTTTATGCAGTTTTATGAATTATGTCCCATCCTAAAGGCTGATAATATTTCACAGCAGCAAAGCCGTCTAAAATTATCTGCAATAACTGCCCAAATTTTACGTGATGGTTTAAATTTACTTGGTATACAAACTGTAGATAGGATGTAGTATGCAGCGTTGTTCTTGGTGTTTAGGTCACGATATCTATGAACGCTATCATGATGAAGAGTGGGGCGTACCACAACATGATGAGCAACAACATTTTGAGTTTCTGCTGCTTGAAACTATGCAAGCTGGTCTTAGCTGGCTGACAATTTTACGTCGGCGTGAAAATTATCGTTTGGCGTTTGATGGTTTTGATCCAAAAAGAGTGGCCCTGTATTCCCCAGCAAAAGTTGAAGAATTAATGCAAGATAGCGGAATTATTCGCAACCGCTTAAAGATTGAGGCCGCAGTTAATAATGCAAAGCGGTTTATTGAAATCCAGCATGAATTTGGCAGTTTCGATAAATATATCTGGGGATTTACAGATGGGCAAGTAGTCAAAAATTCGTGGAAGGCATTAAGCGAGCTTCCCGCAACTACCGAGCTATCAGATAGAGTAGCCAAAGACCTAAAAAAACGCGGATTTAAATTCGTTGGTTCAACAACCATTTATGCACATTTGCAAGCAATAGGCGTAGTTAACGATCATTTAATCACCTGTTTCCGCTATACTACATAGCAACAAGCACAAAGTGCTCCGGCGTCATTCCCGCGTAGGCAGGACCATGCTCTAAAATAATTCCCCTCTGGAGGGGTGGCAGGCTCCGCCTGACGGGGTGGTGGAGTATAATGACAAAGTTATTCACACGCACATTCCCGAGCCTACACCTTCTGCACTAATAACCGTTTAAAGGTTGAATTATATGTTGCATTGGTATAAATTTCATCAAGGTAAAATAATCTGGATTGGGTTAATTTTAGCTTTTATCCTGGGAATTACGGCTCCGAATATATTTGTACACTTGGATTTCATTAGCAATACCTTTATTAATTTGCTAAAATTATGTGCGCTGCCAATAGTTTGTACTTCTTTAATTGTAAATATTGGCAATCTTCCCCAAATCGGTCAGCTAAAAAAGGTAGCATTTAATTCTGTTTTATACATTATAGCCAGTGAAATAATAGCTGTTGCAATTGGGCTTATTATTTTTAATTTATTTGATGTAAGTAAAGGTATAAACGGTGCGTCGTTACTTAAGGCATATCATTACCCACATCTTTTCCATCAATTGAATTCATGATGAGCCTCCCAACTTAAAGCAAAATCGCGCATACGTTGCATACCTATCCACATAGTTTTCACGCCCGGATCACCATCGCCTCTTCTATTTAGAAACCCGCCAAGCTGAGCAACCATTTTAATTACCTGTTTTCTTCTAATATTTTTGATTCACTGGTAAAATTTGATATATTACCTGTGGTTGTTTTTTCTATTATGTTTGGTTTAACCTGTGCCTTTAATCAGTCGAAGGCGAAGCCAGTATTAGAATTTTTATCTAGTGGACGCGATATTTTTTTGCAGCTGTTAAATGTAATAATGTATCTGGCGCCGTATGCAATTTTTGTGTTAATCGGTCATGCCATTGCCGATAGTTATGTAACCGGATCATTATCAACAAACTTAGTTGGGTTATTAAAATTTGTTGGCTTATTTTTTGCGGCACTGTTCATTCATTTTTTATGGCCATTAATTTTGGTGGTATTTTTGTACCGTCATTTATCAGTCAGAAAGATTTTAACGGAAGCAATTCCCATATTTGCAACGGCATTTATTAGCTCAAGTTCATTGGCCGCATTGCCAATTGCCTTAGAAAAGGCAAAAGACTTGGGTGGTAATCGCCGGGTGATAGATTTTATGCTGCCTATTTGTGCATCAATGAATTTTGCCTCAGGTCTGATGTATGAAATAACTGCTACGTTATTTTTCTTACATATTTTGGGTGTTCATCCGGACATAGCCACACAAATTATATTGGCGATTGCCTGTATCTTGACTGGAATTGCTGTAGGTGGTATTCCTGAAACCAGCATGGTTAGTTTTGTAACTATTTTCAATATGGCCCATATCCCATTATCAGCAATTAGCATCTTAATGCCACTGGATCGTTTTGTTGATAGAGTTAGAACCATGGTGAATATTTTTAGTAATATGTGCGGTACCTTGATAGTAAGCAAAAGCAAAATTAAATAGTGCATACTCGCGCCCCATTGTATAGGATTATGTGGTTAAATCTTATATTACACCCCTTATAGCAACGCTATATTTTTTATTATTGATGAACAATAATGATATAATGCCATATATTGAATTGAATATATTATAAAGTGTGTAAGTAGTATGGATGATAGTGTTTTGTCTGATAATTTATTAGATTTAATGAAAAAAAATAAGGTTACAATAGGTAAGCTTAGTGAAGCAACCGGGATTGCAGAAATAACTATTAATAAGTTAAGAAATAGACAAAATGTTAACCCTACTTTATCTACTCTTGTACAAATAGCTAATTACTTTGGTATAACTATTAATGAGTTATTGGGCAATTATAAAAAACTCATGACTGTTTTTAATGAAGATGGCACAGAGCTTGCCCAAAAATTGCCAATAGATGAATTGAATGATAATGTTGAGTTTGCTATAAAAATAACACATAATAATTATTCTAATTTTCAAAAAAATACAATTTTATTGGTTAATAGTCAAGTTAAAGTAAAAAATGGTGACTATATTATTGTTAAATCAAATGATACTTTTATTGTGTGTAGAGCTATTATTGAACCAGATGGCATATTCGGAGAATCACTTAGCAGGAAAGAAAACATTTATAAAATCGAGTTAAATAGTTTATCAGGTGTTGTTATAGGTGGATTATGGTTAAGAAGTTAGTTTCAACGCATAGATATAAAACAACTATATTGTTTTATGATGATAATTTAGAATACCTGGATTTTTTGAAAAATAACTTAGTTTCAGATAAATATGATTTTAAATTTGTAAGTAACTTAGATGATTTTAATAATTATATAAAAGCTAGTGAGAGAATCAAAGAGTCTTTGCCGCAATTGTTTACACGGCTAGATAATGAGTTGTCAGATAACCCAAAACATGATGCTTTTGATTTTGATATTTCAAAAATCAATAAATTGCGAGATATAAGCAATAAATCAGATGAGATAAGCGCAATTTTTGTGGATAATAATTTAAAAAATTCTGAGTACAATGGATTATGTATTTGTGGAAATATTGGTGAATCATCTTTTCGTAAAGTGCTATTAACTGGCGAGTGTGACAGGATTGATGCTATAAACGCGTTAAACTCAAAAGCAATTGATCTTTATATAGAAAAGTACAACCTGACTCATAAAGCATTAGATAATTTAAATATAATTGAGAAAATCAAGATTGAATTACTAAAACTAACTGATACGTTTTTTATACATAACAATACATATGTTAATGACCTTATATCTGATAACAATTTTAAGCAGTTATTTGACGAAATAATAGAACGTTATGACGTTATTGAATATTACCTATTTGATAAAGAGACTTTTTTAATGGTTGATTCTAAGGGCAGTGAAATTTATTTAAAGTGTTGGAGCGAGAATAAATTTGATACCTACGTTGAATTACATTCTGACGAATTAAATAGTAAGAAATTAGCTGATTTAAATGAGATTAAAAAACGAAAATTTATACCTACAAGTATTGGCTTAAAAGAGTCAATTAATTTTAAAACTTTATATTATTGTATTTATTGAGTAAACCACCACATATAGTTTTAAGACATAGCAATAATTTATCTGACTGTGATTTTGTGCCATTCTTTAAAAAATTATATGGTGGGCCACGATAGGTTTAAAATTAAAATGTCTGTAGATTATTTGGGAGTAACCGAACATTTTAAAAGCTAAGTAAAATGAAATATAATACATTGGATAAACTTAAAAAAACATTATACAACCATACCGTAATATTATTTATTGCTATTCTAGGGATTGTAATTTGGGTATTTTTACTTTTAGTCCAAGCACTAACCCAATACGACACTAGCGTTATTTGCCAAAATCTGGAATTTTGTATTGATTTGGTTAATATGATTTTAGCTTTTATGATTTATTATAAGATAAATCTTGAAGAAAAAAAGCTATTTAAATTCTTTACATTATCAATAATTTTTCTGTTTATTCTAGACGTTTTATACTACATCGTTTATTCTATTCCTCATAAATTGTCATATGTTTTTATTTTTGATATATTCCACTTTATATACTACGCAATCACCATAACTTTTATTACAAGAATTTTATTTTCATATGTACTAGAGCCACGACATATTTTAGTGAGTTTAATTGTTGCTTTTATAGTAAACATTGGTATTTTTTTAATGTTTTCAGTTGATACCAGCGTGATTCATGAATATTGGTCATTGCGTAATACTATGCAAATTGATTTTATAGGGATTATACAATCGGTTGTGGACTTAATTTTATTTAATCTTACCTTCTTTTGGCTTATATACTCAAAAAAAATTGGAGTTGCAATAATAGCGTCTGCTTATATTGTATTAACGGCTAGTGAATTTATGATGACTTCTTGTTACGTTTCTGACATAAAAACATTGTTACCCTGGGCTGAATTATTTTGGATGTTAGGGTTAATATTGCTAATATTTGGTATGACAAGATTAATTAGTACAAAAAGTTATGATATTAAGGAATGGTTTGCAAGTTCAATGGACATAAGAATAAAATTTTCGTTTTACTCTTATGTTATGATTGTGTTTAGCCTAATCCTATTTTTTATTTTACTTAGGCAAGTCGCTACAATCAATGAAAAATTTTATATTTTCTTTCCAACAATTATTATGATTGGTTCTTTGATTGTTGCATTTATTTCAATTTTTATAGGCAAAACCGTAGAGCAGCCGCTCTTAAATATTCAAAATGATATAAACCATGTGTTGTTAAACGATAAAAGTATTAATGATTTTAAAATTATAGATTCAAAACATTATAGTGAAACTCAACATATAGCACAACAAATAAAAACACTTATTTCATTGGTGAATAAACAATCTAAAGATGCAGCAATAGGGCTTTTAGCAAGAGAAATTGCTCATGATATTCAGTCGCCACTTTCAACCCTTCAGTACTGTAAAGATAAATTAAGTAGCATAATAGAAGTTGACGAAAAGCTCATAAAATCCTTAAAAACGTCGATAGATAGCATTAAATATATTTTAATTAATTTATTAAAATTAAATGTTAAACAATCTAAAAAAGAATATGAAAAGCCCGATACGGTATCTACGCTACTTCATGATTTAATAGATAGTGTCATTGTTCAGAAATCAATAGAGTACCATGACAAATGTGAATTTAAGTTTGAAGATCTTACGACTAATAAAATAATATGGCTTTTTATAAATCCAGAAGATTTTAAAAATAAATTATCTAACTTGATTAGTAATGCCTTTGAAGCGACAGAATCCAATACAAAATTAAGATATATCAATTTTTCGGTTTCAAATGATACTAATTATGTATATTTAACATTAATGGATAACGGTTGTGGAATCAGTAGCGAAATGTTAGAGAAAATTAAACAAGGTTATACTAATAAAGATAGTGGGAATGGTATAGGGTTAAAATCAGCCATTAGGTTTTTCGAAGAAAATAACGGAAAATTAACAATTGAGTCTATTCCTAATCAATGTACCACTGTTAAAATACAGCTCAAAATTAGTTCTGCACCATCATGGTTTCCAACGACAATAAATTTATTAGATTTCGTCGTTATTTTGGATGATGATCCAAGTATTCATTATTATATTCAGTCCAATATAAGTAGGCTATTAGAAGTAAAATATTTTACGCAAATAAACCAATTTAAAGAATGGTTATATGATAATAAATCCATTATAGCAAAAACCACTTTTTTTATTGATTTCTATATTGAAGACGAGTGTGAAACTGGCTTAGAATTAATTAATTACTATAATCTTAATGCGACGGCTTACCTTTTAACAAATGAGTTTAACGTAAAATCTGTTCAAGAAAGCGCAATCAAATCACAAATTAAAATCATTCCAAAAATCCTTATCTCTCATATCGCTAGTGCTACTTCTGCTAATTAAGCTAGAGGTAGTAGGCTAATAAACAATCAAATTCTTATTAAAATATTTATTACTAAACTTGCTTCAAATTAAATAGCAGTGATTTTATCAATACAAGAGCTTACCATTCTAGATAAGTAGTCTCTAATAGTTGCATATTACATGATTTCAAAGTGCCGGTCTTATATTATTCTATTAAATAAGTTTTAGTATATAATATGTCTATAAAATATATTATAATATGTGTTATAATATAACATTACTAATGTATGAATCTATACTTTTAGATAATACAAGATGTTGAATAAAATTATTGGAGAATAAAATATGGGACATATCATATGGAATAATAAAGCACACATAGCTACAACCAAAGAAGTAATCAGAAATGCTTCATATCAAATTTTATATACAGAATATGCAAAAAACTATCCAAATAATGAGCATGTATATACAAATAACCTTAACCCACTAGATTTGCAGGAGTTTGAGGAACTATATTTCATGATGGAAGGAATGCTCATTGATTTATGTAGCTTTAAAACTTTACCCACTAGTATTATGCATCTTTGCCCACAGTTTGATAATTTGATGGAAGTGATTAATGACGAAAAAAACAAAAAACGAACTGGTCACAATATTGTTAGTTTAGTTTGTAAACTTTACCTTCTAATTTTTGATACATTACCAGTATATCAATGTGATTTATTTACGTATGAGGACTGGCGAATAGCATTAACGACAAAAAAGTTAGCTAGTTTAGTTCTTGATTACAGATTAGTTATGGGGGTGTGTTATCACAAAGATTTAATTCGTGCCAGGTCATATAAGTTAAAAAATAAAAATGCCATAATTAAAAGTGAATTAGCAGTTTAAATCACTTGCGCAATCTTACTAATTTCAATCAGATTGAAATTAGTAAGTGGTGGTAAAATGTGGCGGCGTGCCTTCTGGTGGGCAGGTCATCGCATCAGTGCTTATCCGGCAAAACCAATCATTAGAATTTTGAGCAGTAATAAATTTAAACCGTGGAATTATTTCCCCATTAATTTCAACTTGCTCTGCAAACATATTTGCGGGTCGTACCCATAAACCGAAATCTTCTGCTAACATACGATAAACTACCATGTATTCTAGCGTTTCAGAGTGACGTGCTATATCAATTACTTCATAATACTTTTTTTTATAATGTTCATAAATTCCTCTTTTAATTTCTGTATTTAGCTTACTCATTGCATACCCCTTAATTGAAATTAGATTTTCAGTAAATTTAATTTCCATTTTAAATATTAACGTTGTCCCCAATTTTTTAAATTTTATAAATCATTTATGACTACAATTTTTCCAATAGCGTTGCCACTTTCAAGATGTAAATGAGCATCAGCTATTGAAGTGAAAGTAAAACGATTCTTATCGGTTACAGGTTTTACTATTTTATTATCGACTAAATCTGCTATTTTAGTTAATATTTGACCATAGTGTTTACGACCAATTCCACTCAATAAGGGATTTGGTTGCATGACAGTATGCAAAGTTGCCCCTTTTAAAAATAAAGGTGTCAAATCATATGATTGTGTTGCTAGTATTGTGATGACTTGTCCATTACAACATACAGCTTGAAATGATCTATCTAAATTGTCCCCACCAACGGTATCAAATACTATATCAAAACCTTTGTTCTGGGTGTGTTGTGCTAGATAATCTGCAACTGTTTCTTCATGATAATTAATTACGCAATCGGCACCTAATTGTTTGGTCAATGTGCTTTTTTCCAGGCTTGAGCAAGTGGTAAATACTTGTGCTTGCCGCCATTTTGCCAATTGAATAGCAATATGTCCAACCCCACCAGCACCAGCATGAATTAAGATACTCTGTTGCGATTGAATATTAGCTAAACGAATTAAGGCCTCCCATGCCGTTAAACTTACTAGTGGTAATGCTGCAGCTTCAGCCATATCCAGACTTTTGGGTTTATGGGCAAGTAAGTCTACATCAGCCACCATAAATTCAGCCAAGGCACCTGGTAAATTTATTACGCCGCCAGCACAGCCGTAAACCTCATCCCCAACTTTAAATTGAGTAACGTTAGAGCCAATTTGTGTTACAGTACCAGCCACATCTCCATGTAAAACTGCTGGAAATGTTGGACTTATCTGACCTAATGTATTGTTGCGGATTTTAAAGTCTAGTGGATTTACACTACTAGCGGCAACTTTAATAAGTATTTGATTTGCTTGAGGTTGTGGTTTAACGACGTCTGCTTGCTTAAAAACTGAAGCATCACCAAATTGTTCAATTACCATTGCTTTCATATATGACTCCTTGAAATAATAAATTATCCACGCTCTTAAATCCATAACAGTCTTCAAGGCTTGGTGGTATTATACCATCACTATTATTTAAATTGGATGGTGAATTGCTGGGTCCGACGATATTCGGAATCAAATATTTTCAATATGGCACACATTCCATTATCAGTAATTAGCATCTTAATGCCACTGGATCGTTTTGTAGATAGAATTAGAACCATGGTGAATATTTTTAGTAATATGTGCGGCACACTGATAGTAAGTAAAAGCAAAATTGATTAAAGTGTAACACGACGCAGTGCTACATCAAACTACATTTTCCCGGATCATTATCCTTACCTGCTGTCGCTTGTTCATGTTCAAGTTGGTTTGGGGTGGCTTGTGGTGGTAGTACTTGTGCTTGTGGTGCAATTGCGTCTGCACGGATATGCTGTATTGTCTCTTGTACAGTGCCTCTCACAGCAAGAAAATTGTTGCCCGAACGATATGCAACTACGCCAATTCTATAGAGAAATTCATAGCGTACGTAAGACGCGTTGTCTGTAGTGATTGTATAAGATAACCTTGCGTGTTCATTTTTATCCATATTGGTTTCAAACTCAGGTCCTTCTAATGTGCCTCTGAACGTTAACTCGGATCCATTGTATTCATGAGCTGTATATGTTAAATTAATACCACTAATGTTATTAGGTATTAAATTTGTAGAAAAATTATTTCCCGCTAAATTCCAGGAGAATGCAACATTAAATAGAGGGTCGAAAAGTGACTCTTTAACACACTTCCTATGAGCTGGTGTGTTCACTGCAAGATAGCGCTCGTCAAGTCCATTGTAGTGTGCTATGAAAATCATCTTATGTTCTTCTGCTATTCTGGCGGATGGGACTGGTGCAAAGAAATCTGCCATATATTTGGGAAGTTTAATTGTAACCATCCCAGACTGATCAGCCCAAGATACCCTCATACATAAAAATAATGCAATAGTAAAACTGCAGAAGTATTTTAAATTTTTCATTTTTCTATCCCTTATAAAGGATTTAGTATAGTTCATTATCTAAATTGTACACCTGGTGAGCGGAAATTGCAAGTGCTGTATTCTTTAATGTCAATAAATCTTTAGTGCCACTAAGGCAGATTCTAGTTCCAATTGGCTAAATATCACATTACCTAAATAAAAAAAGCTATTAGATTCAAGGGATAAACCGTTTGTAGCAGATGTCAATTGCTTTTCCTGGGATTATTCATGTCTCCTGTGGTAAAATACCTATATAGGATATTTTAGGTAACTGCCAAATATATGATTAACAAACAAAAAAAGACTAATATTTTTATTAAATTAATTTTATTAATATTTGTTGTAGGTGCTATTTATATTGGTAATGTAGTGTTTTTTCCGGCGAGTCTGCCAACGGAAAACTATAGACTAATAATTGATAGACAGGTAAATTTAAAAACTTTTGCTGCTGATCTTGAGGCCAAAGGCATAATTAAGAATGCCCGGGTGTTTTTATTTTTGCTCAGGATTAAACGGGAAGATAGACGTGTCACGGCAGGGTTATATATCTTAAAACAACCGCTCTCAATTTGGAAATTAATTGCTAGAATTACCAATGGACACCCAGATCAGTTAAGTGTTACTTTCATTGATGGCTGGGTAACGTCGCAGGTACGTGCATATGTAAATAGTTTGAAGGACATCCGGCATATAACTAACGCAATGTCAGATGATGAACTGAGGGACGCTTTAAAGATTGAAGCACCTTCACTTGAAGGCGTTTTTTACCCATCTACGTATTTTGTTGCACCAAATCAGACGGATTTAGAAATATATCAACAAGCCTATCATACTTTGCAGGAAAAATTAGCTACATTATATGCAAATCGAAGCCCACAGTCCTATTATACTTCTCCATATCAAATGTTAATTATGGCAAGTCTGATTCACAAGGAAACTGCCAAAGTTGGCGATATGTATTTAGTTTCTACTGTGTTTAATAACCGCTTACGTAAGGGTATGAAATTGCAGGATGATCCTTCGGTATTTTATGGTTTGCGTGGTCTGAAAGAGGGAAAGATTATGCGAAGTGATTTTCAGATCAACACTCCATACAATACATATTTACGTTTTGGATTGCCACCAACCCCTATTTGTACTCCATCTGATGCGGCTTTAAGAGCAGCAAGTCAGCCGTTGGATAGACCGGACCTGACATATTTTGTTGCAATTGGTAGTGGTAAAACTCAGTTTTCATCCACATATAATCAACATATGGGCGCGGTTAATAAGTATTTAAAGAAGCCTGCGGTGAAGACTGTGGCAAAACCAGTAGTGAAACCAGCCGTAAAGCCAATTAAGAAGAAGTGATGTTAATGAAAAAAGGATTATTTATTTCTGTTGAAGGTATTGATGGTGCGGGTAAATCCACTCATGTGAGTTTTATTCGCGAATACCTGGAGAGTAAAGGTAAAACAGTTATTGTAACTCGTGAACCTGGTGGAACTGAATTAGGAGAGCAAATTCGTAACATATTGCTACATAGTAGCAATATGCATCCCAATACTGAGTTACTCCTTATGTTTGCCTCACGTCAGGAGTTGATTGATAAAGTTTTACGCCCTAATTTGGAACAAGGTGTCTGTGTTGTTGCTGATAGATTTATTGATGCATCATTAGCTTATCAGGGGGCTGGTAGGGGGCTTGGTATGGCAAAAGTTAGACAGGTAATAAATTGGCTTGAACCAGTTTTAGAAACAGACTTGACTTTTTTATTCAATGTGCCATTATCTATTGCATTAGAACGGGTGGCTAAAAATAAAAATAAGGATAGGATTGAAAAAGAAAGTATAGATTTTTTTACTAAAGTCCAAAATGCTTATCTCGATATAGCCAAAGTTGAACCTGAGCGGATGAAAATAATAAAAACTAACCGAAACAGAACTGAAACCCGTGCCGAAATTAGCAAACATTTGGACTATTTATTAGATAAGCAACAATGACTGAACTTTATAAATGGCAAGAGAAAGACTACCTGGCATTAAGCGATATGGTATACAGGGGCGACAGGCAACCACATGTACATGATTCCGTTGTAACGTCAGCTTCTTTCTGTATGGAGCAGCGGCCGAGTCAAACTCTTCTGATATCCGCCAGGCCTGGTATAGGTCAGGATGTATTAATACAAAACTACGTCGCGCTATTAATGTGTGAGCGTCCACGTCATTTAAATAACTTAGCTTATGCATGTAATGAGTGTCAGTCATGCATTCTATTTACGAATAATAATCATCCGGATATTTATCAACTGGTAGTAGACACAGAAGCAGATAAAAAAAATATCAGTGTGGAAGATATACGTGGAATGTTGGAGTTTTTATCCACTACTACCCATCTTGGGCGGTATAAAGTAGTTTTGATTCCAGATGTGGATTTATTAAGTATTAGCAGTGCGAATGCTTTACTTAAGATTCTGGAAGAGCCGCCAGTCTACGGACTATTTATTTTACAAACAACAAATATTTCTGGGGTATTAGCTACGATCAGAAGTCGTTGTCATATTCATAAATTATCTGGAAGTGATATACCAGATGCGATTACCTATATAGAAAATTCAGGTGTGTTTAATCCAGAGTTTTGGCTTAACTATTATGACAATGCCCCTTTATTTGAACTCCAGGTATCCGAAGAACAATTTGATGCATTAATGAATGCATTGTTGCAGCCAAATATAGAGAATATATTTATGGCAAGTAGCGAATTTGATGCCAAAAGCGCTGGGTTTTTAATCGGTTTTTTAAGTAGATGGTTAAATGATCTGGCAAGTCATTTGCAGGGTGCACCAATGCGTTATTTTATGGCATATAGCACAAAAATAGATAGTTTGGCGGGGCGTATAGATTTGCAGAAAGTATATTATTTATTTGATAAAGTAAATTTTTTGCAAGATTGGACGCTACACCCACTAAATTATAAATTACAATTAGAAAACTTATTATTACAATACCAAAATTTATTTGTTAAACGGTAACGGCACAGGCGGGAATCGTAAGCTGTCATTGCGAGCTAATCTCCGCAGGCGTGGCCTGCTACAAGTTGCAATGAACATAGGTTTATAATTCCCCTCTGGAGGGGTGGCAGGCATAGCCTGACGGGGTGGGGATTAATAAAAGTGCTAAAATACACCCCGTAGCGTCACATTAAAAAATTAATTAAAACAATAGCATATGCTGTTGTTCATTAGAAGCGCAGCGTGGCAATCTTAATGTTAAAATTATAGTTTCAGTATAGAACGGAAAATAATGGCACTAATTACAGTAGATAAAGTAAGTTTGGCCTTTGGGCATCATTTATTATTAGATCATGTTATTTTGGGTATTGAAGCCGGGGATAAGATTGGTTTAATTGGGCGTAATGGCGCGGGTAAATCATCGTTGCTGGGAATTTTTGCACTTGAACTTAAACCTGATGATGGGGCGATTTATATTGCGGATGGCACGAAAATTATTTATGTTCATCAAGAACCGCAGTTAGATAGCCAGCATACTATTTCCGAAGAGGTTTTCTCAGGTCTGGGGAGCATTAAAGATGATTTTATCGAATATAATAAAACTCTTGATCTAATGGCAACCGACCATAGTCCAGAGTTATTAGATAGATTAACTCATTTACAAGAAATATTAGATCACAATAATGCCTGGCATGCAAAGAATCTGATAGATAAAACCATTACAGAATTGGGTCTTAATGGCGAACAGAAAATCAGTGATTTATCTGGTGGGGTGAGGAAAAAAGTTGCGATCGCCAAGGCTTTAGTTAGTGAACCTGATGTTTTATTACTGGATGAGCCAACTAACCATTTGGATATTACCGCAATAGAGTGGTTGGAAGGTGTAATTAATAATTTTAGTGGTTCAGTTATTCTAATTACGCATGATAGAACATTTTTGGATAAAACTGTAAATAAGATATTGGAGCTGGATCGGGGTAAGATCAATGAGTATCCTGGTAGTTATGCCAAATATCGTGATTGGAAAAATATACAACTGGCGAATGAGGATAAAATTAATCATGAATTTGATAAATTTTTAGCTCAGGAGGAAGTCTGGATTCGCAAGGGTATAGAAGCCAGGCGGACGCGAAATGAGGGACGAGTTAGACGGCTGGAGCAATTACGTAAAGCCAGAAGTGAAAGGCGTGATCGTTTAAGTAAAGTAAATATTACATTAGATCGTGGTAGCTTGTCGGGTAAGATAGTTGTAGAGCTTAAAGATATTAATGTGAAATTTGGTGATAGGCAGATAATTAGTGACTTTAGCACTACCATTATGCGCGGGGATAAGATTGGTTTAATTGGGCCTAATGGTATTGGTAAATCTACCTTATTGAAAGTAATTTTAGGGCAATTAATGCCAGATAGTGGAGCCGTTGAATTAGGTACTAAGATTGAAGTTGCGTATTTTGATCAATTGCGTGAGCAATTAGATGAAAATTCAACAATTCAGGATATTGTGAGCCAAGGGCAAGATTTTATTGAGATTGGGTCACGCAGACTGCATATTGCCACTTATTTAGAAGAGTTTCTATTTGAAAGTGCCAGATTCCGCTCTAAAGTATCATCATTATCTGGTGGTGAACGTAATCGCTTACTTTTGGCCCGTTTATTTTCCAAGCCAGCAAATGTATTGGTTTTAGATGAGCCGACGAATGATTTGGATATTGAAACTTTGGAATTGCTTGAAGAAAAGCTGGCTAATTATAGTGGTACTGTATTTCTAGTTAGCCATGATCGTGAATTTTTAGATAATGTGGTTACGGAGTCGTATGTTTTCACTGGTAATGGTAAAATAGTTGAGATTTATGGTGGCTATTCAGATTGGTTACGTTATAAACAATTTAACGAGCAAGGTCTAGCTGCACCGGAAGTAAAAGTAGCTACAATACCAGCGCCAACTACTCCAGCGACTTCACAAACTAAGCGAGACAAATTATCTTATAAGGAAAATTTAGAGCTGGAACAATTGCCCAAAAAATTACAGGATTTAGAGAAAGAGCAGTTAGAGCTAAATAATTTATTATTAGCTCCGGATTTCTATAAAGATGATCCAGAAAAAGCACAAACAACACAAAAAAGAATAAATGCTATTGAAGAAGAGTTACAACAGTTATTTATCCGCTGGGAAGCCCTAGAACAAAAAAAATAAATAGCGACATAATTCCCCTCTGGAGGGGTGGCAGGCGCACAGACGCGTCTGTACGCCTGACGGGGTGTGGGAATGGAAAAGTGCTAAATTATATTTTAAGAAAAGAATTATGTTACAAAAATTTATTGATTCAATATTAGAACCAATGCTAGATGGTTCTGGATGGTTACATTTTGTGAGTGCTATTGTAGTTATTCTAGCTTTGCTTTTAGCCTGGATAGCTACTTACTATATTGTCAAGCTAGTAATTACAGGCGTTACTGCAAAAATAGTAAAACCACACCACCATGGTTTTTTTAGGATATTATCCCAAAATAGAACCTTACTAATGTTTGCGCATATAGCCGCCGGGTTGGTTTTATATTCTGGCAGCCACGCGATTAGTGAGCATAATAATAGTATCTACTCTAACTATGAAACTATTGTTTTAGAAAATTTGGCGTTATTATACATCTTTAGTACGTGTTTAATCATTGTCAGCCGTCTAGTTTGGTCTATAAACTGTTATTATGAGGAGCGATTTGATTTTGCCAGACAGCATCCAATTTATAGCTATCTAAAAGTTATTGTTTTATTTGTATGGGTAATTGGTATTGTATTAATTATTGCATATTTCTTGCAGACTTCGCCGTGGGCATTATTAACTGGGGTTGGCGCTGTATCTGCAGTGTTTTTATTAGTATTTAAAGATACGTTACTAGGTGTTATCGCAAGTATACAAGCAACAGCATTAAATATTGTGCGCATTGGTGACAGAATTAGTTTTGATAAATACGGAGTTGATGGTAGGGTTTTGGATATTTCGATTAATGTGGTAAAAGTAAGAAATAGTGATAATACAGTTGCGAGTATTCCAACTTATATGTTGACTTCAGAAGTTGTCAAGAATTGGCGTGCGGTGGAAGAATCAGATAGTCGGCGGATTAAGCGTGCCGTATACCTTGATTCTGACAGCGTTGTTGCCTGTGAAGCTGCAGTATTAGAACAATTGCAACATCTGGCAATTATTAAACAATATATGCTAGATAACCCGAATACAGAGTTTATTAATTTGACATTATTTCGGGTATTTTTTCAGGATTATTTAAATAAGCATAAATACATAAATCACAACGAATTAGTTATGGTTCGGCATCTTGATCCATTAAATGTTGGCGGTTTACCGCTAGAAGTATATGCATACACCACTACATATGATATAGCCAGATTCGAGGAAATTCAGGCGGATATCTTTGAGTATCTATTTTCAATGTTACCCATCTTCAACTTAAAGGTATACCGCCAGAATTAAGCCATATTGCTTTGTACTGGAACTGCCTGAGCATTTTATAAATGATATTGCCGTCTCATATTTGCATGTGTGGTATTAACAAGTAATTTATAATCATCTATATCTGTAGTATGGCTATCTTCAAAGTTATTACTAGTGCATTTACTTGTTTCATCGAAGTAGGCTTGCCCTATCATCCCAATTGGTTTTATCCAACCATCTATTACATATTTATTAGTGAGAGTATTAAAACTAATGGTGGCTTCGGCCTTGAATTTTGAATCTTTTGGATAATCTGTAAAATGTATGGATGAAATCATTACGGGCCACAAAAATCCGGCCATACTAAACGGCATTGGCTCTCCATAATCTTTTGGGCCGTTAATCCTCGCTACCACAATATTATGAGGATCTACACTGGAAATCAAGTCAATGTTATGCGCCCCAGAGCCTCTATTCTTATCATAAATTAACCATCCAACATCATAGCTTACCGGCACCCACTTATCAGTAGAGTAATAAAGGCTACAATTAACAAATTGACCTGCTTGAGCTATTGCTGTAAACAAATATAATGCAGCAAATAAGGTAATTATTTTGTTATTAGTTTTCATTTTTCTATCCCTTATATAAAATTTAAATTTATACCAAGTTCAATAAATAAACACACTTATGATCATTGCGCCGCAGCAGTCACGGCATAGAGCCGCGTTATTGCGAGCCATTTGTTCATACAAGGGCGTGGCAATCTATAAATATGAATATTGAATGGTAACCAAGTTAAGTACTAGGACATTATGATTACCTGCCAAAACTTTTTTGTTAAAAAGCGTTGACAGATAAACACGAACCCTAGTGCTCTCATTTTATCATCAGATTAAAAAATAAGCAATACGGAATTTCCGTAAAACGGCCCATTCAAGCATGATACAAGATTTTCCATATTTAGTTGTATATAGAATCAGAAAAAAGCATGTACAGATTCTAAGTATATTCCATCAACAAAGAAAATATCCAACTTAACCTATAAACACGGATCGTCACGGTGAATTATAGACCGTGAAGGTCCGTGTTTTAACTATATTTGACATCTTAGAAAATATTACATATAATATTGTCACACACGTAAACCATTGGGGGTATCATGTTAGTTTCAGTTAGAGACGATGATTTGTTGGGAAAAAAACTAGAGAGTTTATACAAAAAAACACATAGGACAAAATCTTTTTATGTAAAAGAAGCTTTAATAAATTATTTAGAAGATATAGAGGATATCTATTTGATAGAAAGTCGGTTAGCAAATTTAAAATCTGGTAAAGATAGCATATTAAGCTCTAAGGAATTTTGGAATGGCTTGGACAGTTGAGTATTTAGCTTCTGTCCAGAAAGACATTAAAAAATTTGATGGGTTAGCAAAAAAACGTATCAGAAATTTTATTGAAAATAGATTAGCGACATCTAATAATCCAAGAGAGATGGGGCATGCACTTAAAGGAAGTGTGTATTGGGTGAATTTTGGCGGTATAGGGTTGGCGACTATCGTATATTATGTGAGATTGTTGATAACAAGATAAAGATATTAGTAATTAAAATAGATCACCGGAAGGATCTATACAGATAGTAGATCCACTTAATATGTCTAAAACTATATTCTAAATTTAAAGTCAAAATAAAAGGTCAACTATTAGTTGACCTTTTATTTATTTTTTAAATGCGCGTTTACGCTCTAGTTCGCTTAAGAAACGTTTACGTAGCCGTAAGCTTTTCGGTGTGATCTCAACTAATTCATCATCATCAATAAACTCAATAGCCCGCTCTAAAGTTAATGTTATTGGAGTAGTGAGTCTAACTGCTTCATCTGTACCTGAGGCACGAACGTTGGTTAATTTCTTACCTTTAATTGGGTTTACTATAAGATCATTTTCACGACTATGAATACCGATAATCATACCTTCGTATAATTTATCACCAGGGGATACAAACATACGCCCACGGTCTTCAAGATTCCATAGCGCATAAGCTACGGCTTCTCCATTTTCCTGAGAAACCAAAACTCCATTATGACGACCTGGGATATCTGCTTTTACTGGACCATAATCATCAAATACATGAGAAATAAGCCCAGTTCCACGAGTAAGTGTTAGAAAGTCGCCCTGAAAACCAATCAAACCACGTGCGGGAATACGATACTCCAAACGACTACGACCCTTACCATCAGATGACATGTCAGCTAATTCTCCACGCCTGCGGCCTAGTTCTTCCATTACAGCACCTTGATTTTCTTCTTCGATATCAACAGTTAGCATCTCATATGGCTCACACTTTTCACCATTAATTTGTTTCATTACTACATATGGTTTGGCAACTGCCAATTCATAGCCTTCACGACGCATATTTTCGAGTAAAATAGTTAAATGTAATTCACCACGCCCAGAAACAAGGAATATATCCGGACTATCAGTATCTTCAACGCGTAGTGCTACATTGATAAGTAGTTCTTTAGTCAATCGATCGCGTAATTGACGGCTGGTAACAAATTTACCTTCAGTCCCAGCAAGAGGTGAAGTATTTACCTGAAAATTCATACTTAGGGTTGGTTCGTCAATAATAAGCATTGGCAATGGCTCAGGGTTTGCTACATCGCAAATAGTTTGGCCAATACCCAATTCTTCAATACCATTGATCAGAACGATATCACCAGCTTCGGCTTCGTCTACATTGGTACGTTCTAGACCGTTAAAAACTTGAACTTGATTAATTTTTGCAGTTTTTCTTGGACCATCAACACCTGTTGCCAGAATTACTTGCTGTCCTGGTTTGATTTTACCTTGTCTGATCCGACCAATACCAATACGCCCGACAAATGATGAATAGTCAAGAGCAGAAATTTGCAATTGAAGGCTGCCATTAACATCAGTCTCAGGTGCTGGCACATGTTTTAATACGGTATCAAATAACATTTCCATATTATCCGTAATATGACTTTCATCTAGTGTTGCAAATCCATTTAAGGCTGAAGCGTAAACTACAGGAAAATCTAATTGTTCTTCTGTTGCGCCAAGTTTATCAAATAAATCAAAAGTCTGATCAATAACCCAGTCTGAACGTGCGCCAGGGCGGTCAATTTTATTAATGACTACAATTGGTTTAAGACCTAAAGCCAGTGCTTTTTTAGTAACGAATCTGGTTTGTGGCATAGGACCTTCAACCGCATCAACTAAAAGTAATACACCATCAACCATTCCCAGTACGCGTTCAACTTCACCACCAAAATCTGCATGTCCAGGTGTATCTACGATATTAATTCGTGTACCTTTATAGTTTAATGATACATTCTTAGCCAGAATGGTAATGCCGCGTTCTTTCTCCAGGTCATTACTATCCATAACTCTTTCAACAATAGCCTGATGGGCTGAAAATGTTCCTGCTTGTTGAAGCAATTTATCTACTAATGTAGTTTTTCCGTGATCGACGTGGGCGATGATTGCAATATTTCGGATATTTCTCATATATAATTTTAACTTTCTTTATAATTCTAAAAACGTAAACAATTATTATACCATATCTTACTACTTAAATTAATACCCATTTCGTAATTGAATCGGGAATTCAGGCTATGCGCTTTATGGGCCATTAGGATTTTAGCCAAAAATTTACTTATTTGCCGTTAAAAAACCAGTTGTGTCCGACCGGAGGGAGTTAACTGGTTTTAGGCAAATAAGTAAATTTTTGGCGTTAAGAAATCCGTCAGGCCTTGATTTTTTTGCTTCCTTTTTTGATCAAGCAAAAAAGGGAGGCCCCGTGGGTGGCCAACCCACAAAATTTAAAATAAAAACAAAAACATATTACTAAAGTTAACATTTAATGTACAATACATGCTTTTAAATATTTAACTAAAGGAATTATTATATGTACAGGCGGTTTTTAGCGTCTATTTTCAATATACATGGAGTATTTAACAAGTTGTGTATAATGAAAATAGAGAATAAAGAGAATGCATTCTTAATTATAAAAGAAATTAAATTAAGTAAAATTGCGTTTCTGGGGTTAATGACGGCAACAGTTATGAATGTTAATGCAGTATCTTTAGATGTACCAGTAGATACTGAAAATGCGGTTACCGTAAGTGGCTCTGCAGATGAAACTGTTGAAGATGAATTTCGTAATGATGTCGGCGTTTTAATGAGTGAAGAAGAAATTAAAATACTTAAAAACTCATACATTTCACCTTATAATTATTTACAAGATCCAATAGCATTAAATATGGGGTTTGATACCAAAACTGGCTCAGCTAATGGAATGTATCATGGAGGCTTTAGTGCTATTGCTGGTGGAAATCGTCCAATTAATCGGGATAATATGGCATTTAATACCGACATTGGCGAAATTTGGGGACAAACCGGACGCCTGGGTGGTTTTGCTCTGGGTGGCGGAGCAACCGGAGTATTCAATATAAATGATAATGGTCATGCTGGTACATTTGGTACAACTGGTCAATTAGCTCCGACACAAGCATATCTAAATTATCAATATAGCAATAAAGTAGATGTTTCAGCGGGTAATATTTTAATTACTACACCATGGGTTAGCAGCTTTGGTTCAGCGCAAGGTGGAACTTATGCTATGGGTAACAATACGTACCAAGGTGCGTTGATTAATGTACAAGCCTTGCCTAGTTTACTCTTAACCGGATATACCGCTTGGGGCTATTTACAGTATCCCAATGGTTGGGTTGGTCCACAAAACTTTTATAATACTATGGGCGGTATATTAGCCAATAGTCAACCAACCAGTGGTACAAGCGGAGTTGGTTTAAACTGGAACCCTGTGGATAGTTATACCGGGCAATTATGGTTATATAATTTTGCTAACTATGCCAATATGGCGTACCTAAACAACTCTTATCATGTGGGCTTATCTAAGCTATTTAGTATGGATTTTGGCTTACAGGCTTTTTCCCAAACTTCAGCCGGTTCGGCAATTACCAATCAAGTTGTATCACCGAATCAAACTACAACGCTTGGTAATGTATCAAGTAATGGTTTAGGTCTTAAGATGGCACTAAACATTGGAGATAATATTAGTAGCGTATCGTTTAATAATATCTTTGGAAGCAATGGTTCTTATTTAAATGGTGGTATGGTAACACCATATACGTATGGTATGGAAATTGATCCATTATATACAACACCAGCGCTAACATCAATAGCTGAACTGGGTTCCGGATGGGCTTATACTCTTAGAAACAGTACTTCATTCATGGATAAGTCATTAAAATTTAATCTCTCCATGTCACAGTTTTTTGTTAATCAGGTATATGCTTCACAAATTACCCAGGTTACCGAATATGATGCCTCACTGTTATATCGCATCCCGCATAGTAATATGAACGTCTGGACGCGGATGGTATACCTGCAGCAACCAGTTAACTATGGTGGTGATATGTGGCAGCCAAGAATAATCTTCAACTGGACTTACTAATTCCTATAGATATTTCTGATTAGATATAAAGGTCGGCGTTTAGTTTCAATAAATAGCCGGCCGATATACTCACCAAGTACGCCAATTCCTATCATTTGTAGACCGCTAAAAAACAGCATAAATAATAGTAAAGATGGATATCCATGAACATCAATACCTAGTATCATGGTGCGAACAAAGTAATAGATTGCATATAGGAATGAGGATAGGGATGTGAATAATCCAAGATAAGTCCATATTTTCAACGGGAAGGTACTAAAACTGGTTATACCGTCCAGAGAAAAACGAATTAATTTAAAATAATTCCACGTAGTTGTACCAGCTGCTCTTGCTTCACGACTATGGTATACGAACTTTTCCCGAAAGCCAAGCCAGCTGAATAAACCTTTATTAAAGCGCACTCTTTCATCCAGAGATAAAAAAGCATCAATTGCTACGCGATCAAGTAGGCGATAGTCGCCAGCATGCGGCTCTAAGCGAGTATTACTAATTTTATTTATTAAACTATAAAATAAATTTGCAGTAGACTTTTTTATAAATGAATCATTAGTACGATCGTCACGTACCGCGGTTACAATTTCATATCCTTCTTGCCAATATTGGATCATTTGTAAAATTAATTCGGGCGGATCTTGTAAGTCGGCATCGAGAGCTACAACGCAATCTCCGGTTGCATTGGCAAATCCGGCATACAAAGCAGCTTCTTTACCAAAATTACGCGATAAATCTATTATTACTAAATTTTTAATAGTTTTTTGATATTCAAGAAGTATATCTAAAGTATTGTCTGTACTGCCATCATTAACTACAATAATTTCATAGTCAAGAGCACTAGTTGTGTCATTCCCGCGGAGGCTGGAATCCACATTATGATGTAAAGAAACAATTTGTTTCTTGAGAGATGCTTTTTCCAGGATAGGTAAAAGTCTATCAAAAAGAAGAGCAATGCCGGACGCTTCATTTTTCATTGGGATAAATATACTTATTTTTTTATTCACTACATGCCCCAATAACTACACTTGTGCGATTATAATATGTGGCAAATCCCGTATTTTTGAACCCATTCTTATCTTCATTTATATCATCAAAATAGACGGTATATTTTAGTAACTTATTTGGGCAATACTTTGGCACGACTAAATCTTGTTGTGTATTGTTTACAATAAATTGTTCGCGCATTGAATTGAATTTATGTAGCTGGTAATAGGCGATAGATACATATGCAATTAGTATTAAACTAAAGCCATAAAATAAAAATTTATAGTTTCCAAAATCAAACTGGCGTAATTTATATTGAAAGAATATAAAAAAAGTCAGAAATATAACACTATCCATTATTAATAGCATACGACCACTAATTGGTGAATAATAAGCAATCCCAACAAATGAAAGAATATGAATGTTTATTAATATTAGTAGCAAAGTAAGAGTTATAGTCAAATTATGCGGAATGATTCTACAGGATTTATAAGTCCAAATGCCAATCCATAATAAGATAACACCAAAAGCAACATGATATCCATATCTAAAAAATTGTACATAAGTCATCAAGAATTTGACTAAAACTCCATAATGTGGAATGTGCCCATTTAAGAAATAGGTTTGCTGACGTTTGAAATTACCTGGTGCTTTAATCGAAATAATTCCGGCTATTAATACGGCTAACAAAAATACGATATACTGAGTTTTGAGTAAATCACGTACTGGTTTTTTAAAGATTAGCCACACGATAAAGGTGCTTAAATATAAATCAGCGACAAATGCTATATAAATTTCATTATAAAAGCCGATGAATATTCCGGATAAGCCATAGAGTAGGATTGACCACCATGGGCTATTTTGTTTTATCTCCAGATTAAGATAAAATCTCCAGATTATAGTCAGTAATAATAAGGCTCCCCAGGCATATTGTAAGATTATGGTTTTCCATAAAAAATCCTGGGCAAAAGTTCCAATTAAAATAAAGTACGCCAAATAGAGTAAGCTAAATACACCAAATTTATTTTCCTGATTGTTTTTTTTACCACAAGCTAATTCATACAATAAGTTTAAGATAGCAACTAAGGCTAGTGAATTGACGATATTAATTAGGGGGATGAAGTAGTTAAGATATGATTTGCTAAATAGAACATTAGCTAATATTTCGGCACTAAGTCTTCCATTCCAGTTGTAATAACTATGCTGTAAGACTGAAAATAAGGTACCGTTTTTTAATACGTCGTTAGATACCCGACCAAAATCATCGGAGATGAGTGGTTGGTACCAATTCCATAACAGAAATATCGCAAATAGTGCAAAATTAATAAATTTTCGTTGATTAAGGAGTTTGTTCATAATTATTACAGTAATAAATACCACCAATGTGATTACACTTGTCATGTGACTTTGCGTATTTTACCATATGAGGGATGAATGTAGTGTACGGAAAGTTATCACCAAATTCTGAGAATACCACGATACAATTTTTTTGCATCATAAACCCTTCTGCATTTTCTTTACCGACAGTTCCAAGGTATTTAAAATCACTTATCCGGATATGCGGATAGATTGCACCAGCAGGACATATTTTTGAATCTGTGTATTTGGTTTTTAGGATAGTCTTTACCTGGTTAAAATCATTAATATGTCTTACATTAATGTGGTAGAAACCTTGAGCACCACTTCCCCAGAGAGGAGATGTTATAAGGGTTAGAATTGCCAATATATGCTGGGTTTTATGTTTGTATTTAATTATGAAACATAACATACCAATAAAGCATAAACAAATCAAAACCGCCGGGTAATAGCCATTTAAAATGTGTAGACCGGAAGTGTTATCCACTGCACTTAAATTTAAGGCAAGTGGTATAGCGCTTATTAAAACAACGGGTAATGAAAGTAATGGGATAAATAAAAATGTGGGGTATATAGACCAAAATCCAGAGCTATAATTAAACATATGTAGAATTACGGATAGAGGATGATGAATTATATACATAATAATAGCGGTTTTAGTATGTCCATAGTCACTCCAAAAACCAAGAGGTGGCGACATAATTAGATGGCTTTTAGTTAAAAAATATGGACCAATGATTAAAAAATTAGCAGTTGCAAATATTGCGATTAAAAATAGGACAACAAACATTTTTGAATAATTTTTATTAATAAGCAGCCATAGAGCAAAGCCTACGCCATACAAAATAGCTTCTTCTTTAACACTAAAGAAAAGAAAAACGGACAAAATAAATAATATATTTATATTTTTTATATATGCATAAGCTACTAGAAAGAACAGACATGGATAAAACATTTCTGGGCTGAAACAGGTTGCACCTACTTGCAGATGTGGTGATAAATAAAAAGAAAGTACTAATATAAATGACCAAAATTGGCAAAGCCATAAGCGTGAAATTTTCCATAATAGTATTCCCGCTAGCCATAATGATGTCATTAAGATAATCGGTAGGATTACTGGATATGGCAAAATATAATATATTGGAAGGATTAAAAGTAATATATAGTTTTGATGGGTGGCAAAATGATAGAAGCCGACAATTGTTGAGTAACCCCAATTTCCGCGAAGTGCTTCTTGCAGCATGTTATCAAATATACTAAAATCAAGCCCACTGGCCTGGAAGTTATAGTATTGGGCCAGGGCTGAATAATTAAATGAAATAAGCACACCACAAAAAAATACCCTGAGAGCCATGGGGGAAAATACAATATTTGAGGTGTGAGATATAATTTTGTTTTTAAAGAAATAGACTAAAAATAAGAATGCCCATACATAATTAAAATTACGTATTGAGGTACTATCAATAAAAATTGCAATTGGAATTGGCAAAATAAACAGCAATAGCCAGAAATAAATAATCCGGTCATTACTATTTTGAATGAAAGTTGTTATAAAATTTTTCATGCCTATTCCGTCATTGCGAGCACATAATGTCATTCCCGCGAACACACGCATGTGGGAGGCGGGAATCTGGATCCCCGCATGCGCGAGGATGACAAGGGTGTGTCATTGCGCGCGTTAGCGTGGCAATCTACTCTTGTAAATAAAACATCCCTTTAGGATAATCTGGGAAATTAATTATTAAAAAATAACGCTAATGCATTATTCAGAAATATCTTTTCTTTTAAGTTATCGTTTTTAAAGAATGTATTCAAATAATTGCACCAATAGTTGGGTTCATTTGTATATGACACCGGATAATTAGACCCGTACATCAATTTAGTATCTGGAATATATTGTAAACAAAAATCGAGGACTTCACCAAATTTCGCTTCTGGCTTAAACATATCCAGTCCCGATAATTTCATATAAACATGATTAACTTTTCCTAATTTAATAATCAATTGTTGCCATATCTCATGGTCTTCTTTATTATCCCAGGCAGGCAATGCGAAATGATCAATAACACAGGTAACTCCAGATTTAATAATCAGCGGTAGAAATTTATGCAATTGGTATGGATACATCTGACAATCAAAGATTAAGTTGTTTTGCTGTAAATAATTTAAATTAACTTGTATATTGTTATGCCCGGACATATCTTCGCCACATGGGCTATATTCATATTTAGGGCTATGGGCTAATATATACCTGATACCTTTTACAGAAGTGTATTTCTTTATTTCTTGAATAATTTTGGCAAATTCAGAGGGGGGTAAGGTAATATCTACACAAGCAATATGTGCATACTTGATACTTTGATGTTTTTGCATAATGGTATCAAGCCACTGAATTTCCTTGATGGTTGGAACTGCTGAATCATGCGCTTCAACATGGACAACACCAATGATAGAGGAGTCTTTGAACAAATCTTCTGGCAAGAAATTTCGTTTAAGGTCTGAACTATCAGTTTGGTTTATCACCCAATTATTAATTTTATTATTTAAATCCCAAAAATGCAAATGCGTATCAATTTTTTTCAAAATCTTTCTCTTTTCTTTTGTACTTTTATGCTGTTAACTGATCACGTTTACGCCATAGCCAAATAGTGGTTATACCTGTAGTTAAAAAAGCAGGCAGCTGTAAACCCAAATCTGGTGTTCAAACGTGGTAAAAGAAATCCGTGCCAACCAATCTCTTCACCCAATGCCCGGCCAAGTTTTTGTATGAAAAGTTTGTTTTAATTATTCAGATTTTAGTATGTATTTAGTTGAACAATATGGGCAAATAATCTCGCCTCCAGTTTTTTCTATTTCCAAAAATACACGGGGGTGTGAATTCCAGCTAATCATATCTGGCATTGGGCAGCGAAGAGGTAAATCTTTTGCGGTGATTTCAATACATCTTTGGGTGTTAGCGTGTTGTTCCATAGTGGTTTATTCTTTCTTACAATTGGTTATATAACTCTGGCACAATATCAAATAAATCAGCGACGATTCCATAATCTGCATGTTCAAAGATTGGCGCAGTTTGATCGGTATTAATTGCAATTACTGTTTTTGAATCTTTCATCCCGGCAATATGTTGTACAGCACCAGATATTCCGATTGCTAAATACACTTGTGGAGCTACGACTTTACCAGTTTGACCCACCTGACAATCATTGGGAGCAAATCCGGCTTCTACAGCAGCTCTGGTTGCACCAACTGCGGCATTTAACTTATTCGCCAAAGTACGGATATGTGTATCAAAATCTTCTTTTGAACCGAGCGAGCGACCGCCGCTAATAACAATTTTAGCTGAGCTTAGATCTACTGATTTATCTACAATATTTGAGCTCAGCCATTTTATATTTGGATGAATTAGATTATTATAGGCAATTGCGACAATCTTTGCACTTTCTGCACGTGGTTCTCGTTTACCATTAAAGTTAGATGTTCTAACTGTTAAAAGTTTAATGTCTTCAAGAGATTCTATTTCAACTAATACATTACCAGCATAAATAAATTTCTTGAAAATATTAGGTGAGACCACTTTTACAATTTCACTAATTTGCCCAATTTCCAGTACCCCAGCAATTCTAGGCATTAGATTTTTACCAAAACTATCTGCAGAAGCCAGGACATGCGTGTAACCTTTGGCTATTTCCGATAATTGACTGGCAATGTTTTCTGCAAGTGGTTTTTCTAACGCTGCAGATTCAAGTGTAAGGACACTATTAATTCCATTAATACTTGCAGCTTCATTAGCGGCTGCTGCTAAATCATGACCCAAAATCAGGACATCACAATAATCGCAGATTTTACCTGCGCTATCCAGTAATGGCAGAAGATTTTGATTAATTTTACCATTTGTAATGGTTGTAATAATTAAGGTTTTCATATTTATGTTACTTCATTTAATATCTTGAGAATTTGTGTGCAATCCTCTAGCATGATACAATTTTTTTTGATCTCTCCATCCATTGCTTTTATTAATCTGGTTGATGGTTTAGTGGAGATTCCCAAATCTGCAAGTTCAATATGTTCAATTGTTTTTTTCTTTGCCATCATTAGCTGTGGTAGCTTTACAAAGCGTGGTTCATTTAAATGTAAATCGGCAGTAACAACGGCCGGAAGAGTAACTTCCAGACTTTCAGTTCCGTTATCTAACTCTCTACAGGCAATTATTTTATTGCCATTCAATTCCAGTTTGGATATAAACGTAGCTTGTGGGTAGTCTAACATTGCCGCTAACATTTGTCCGACCTGATTAGCATCATCATCAATAGCTTGCTTACCGATTAAAATTAAATCTGGTTTCTCTCTTAAAACAATTTGTTTTAGTGTTTTTGCAATATGTATTGGCTCAATATTTGCACTAGTTCTTACTAGAATCGCGCGGTCACAACCACGTGCTAAAGCTGTGCGAAGAGTATCAGTGCATTTTTCGCTACCAATTGATACGGCAAATATCTCGCTGGCGTTGCCTGCTTCTTTGATTCTTACTGCCTCTTCGATAGCATTCTCATCAAATGGATTAAGTGACATTTTGCTATGTTCAATATCTACATTTGACCCATCGGATTTAACCCGAACTTTTATATTGGCATCTACGACCCGTTTGGCGCATACCATAATCTTTATCATATTTATTTCTCTCTTATGTCATTCCCGCTCGCGCGTGGTTTTCGTCATTGCGAGCGCAGCGTGGCAATCTACTCCATTTTGCGTATACACTCATTTGGTAGACGGGAGTCCATTAAATTTACTTCAATTATTTAGCCAGTCTTAAAGCAATTTCAGCTAATCGTTTACCTTGCAAAAGAGACAGATGTTTTTCTTCAGTGCTGATTGCCATATCATCATCAGTTCCCGCATGGTGACTAACTCCGTAAGGAGTGCCGCCAGTTTTAGTGTTCATTAAAGCACTATCGGTATATGGTAAACCAACGATGATCATACCATGATGAAGTAATGGTACAAGCATTGTCCATAAGCACGCTTCCTGTCCACCATGTAAAGATCCAGATGATGTAAATACGCAAGCCGCTTTACCTGTTAGCGTACCAGTTAACCATTCATGCGTAGTGCTATCCAAAAAATATTTTAAACTACTATCCATATTGCCAAACCTGACGGGTGAACCAAGAGCTAAGCCCACACATTCTTCTAAATCAGTATGAGTAACATACACATCAGTTGCAGATGGGATATCATTTGTTGGACTAGACCCGGTTGTTACATTTGGCACAGTCCTTATTCGTGCATTGGCGCCTTCAACACTATTAATGCCGCGGGCAATATAATTTGCCAGTTTTTTAGTACTGCCACCTTTGCTATAATAAAGTATCAGAATTTCTTTCACTTTGTTTATGACCCTCTTGTTTTTTTAGTCCAGATACGTTACAATTACTCAAGTGGATATTATAGCAGATTTATTCTAAGGCAGTTAATGATGAAAAAGTTACTTATTTTGATGTGGTTGTGTACCACGCCATTAATTGGTACAGCTGATGAAATATCTACAGATTTAATGATTTTAAATAATTCAAATTCACAGCAGTTTAATGATATTTGGTCGCGCATGCGTGCTGGGTTTAAATTGGATCATACGCAAAATGATCGTGTAAAATATTTTGAAAAAGTATATACTAAAAATCCCAAATCATTTAATAAGTTAATGAATAATGCCATACCTTATCTTTATTTTTTATTAAGTGAGACTGAACGAAATGGATTACCTGCAGAGCTTGCCTTAATTCCAGGAATAGAAAGTTCATATGATCCATTAGCTAAAAATCCGACAGATGCATATGCTGGTATGTGGCAGTTTGTGCCAAGTACTGGGCGTAGATTCTTTATGACGCAAAATGATGACATAGATGAGAGGCGGGATATTGTTAAATCTACCAGATCAGCTCTTAAATATTTCAATTATTTGTATTTAATGTTTCATCAGTGGGACGTTGCAATCGGCGCATATAACTGGGGTGAGGGCGGTATGTATAGAGCTATACTTAATTCAGATATGAAATTGGGTCAGGTTCAGTATACCGATTTACAATTGCGACAGATAACTGCGGATTACGTGCCAAAAATTATTGCTCTGGCTAGTATCATTGAAAACCCTGGTAAATTTGGGGTGACATTGAATGATGCACCAAATAGACCATATTTTGCTATTATAACACCAGCGCCTAGCACTACGGTTTCAGACGTTAGTAAACTTTCCAATGTAGATAAGCAGATATTTACCAAGTTAAATGCAGCATATAAAGATACGGATTACCAATTAACTGCCAAAAATAATATATTATTACCCGAGACAAATCAGAATATTTATTATGCCAATATAGGTAAGGCTGTTGTAGTTGCCAATGAAATTCAGTTAGCGAATAATTCTCAGGCAGTGGTACCTGTTACAGATAGCAATATAAAACCTGCGGCATTAGTGACTATTACAGCCGCCGAACCAACTTCCACTGCTAATTCTGAAATGGCCTCATCAGATAGTGATTCTCATGTAAGTATACCAGTACAAAATGAAACAACTGGGACTCCAGTTGCGGATAATTCAGCGATTGCATCGGCTAATGCTGCCAGCGCTGCTGTATCCACAAAAGAAGCAGTAGAGCCATCATCGGGTAATAAGTTAGTGCTTGCATCTACTACTACTAATTCTGTTTCAAGTGCATCAGCACATAACAGTCAGGAATTAGACGATCTGTTAGCTAAAATAGATTCAAATGAAGCAAGTACTGCCCCTGCTAAAGTTGCTGGCGTTGCAGTTGCAACAAAAGTAGCCTTATCCACTCAGCGTGCTGATGGTGGTGTGGTAAAATACACGGTTAGTCCGGGCGATACCTTGTATTCAATTTCAAAAAAATTTAATGCGGATATCACTCAAATTAGAAAGGATAATCGCATACCTGGCAATAACCTCTCAACCGGTCAGGCGTTAAATATCAAAACTAAACAGGCTGATACAACATCCACCCTATAACAATATAGTTAAATAATTCCCCTCTTGAGGGGTGGCAGGCCTTGCCTGACGGGGTGGAGATGTAAATAGTGTTGCCATTCCCGCGAAGGCAGGAGTCCAAGGCACTGTAATTCCCGCACATGCGGGAATCTAACTTTAAAAGGTACTGCATGTATAAAATTGTTTTTCTTTTCTTATGTCTTATCGGATCAAATACAACATTTGCCAAAAATAAAGTTGTTAAAAATATCAAACATGAAATTATTCAAAATCCATACCTCATAAATTTTCAGAGTGATGTTAGTAAAATGATGGATTTTTATTCGCCAAATACAAAAACATGGGAAGATAGAAATTGTATTCGTTCAGGGGCTTGTAAGGGGCGCGAACATGGCTTATGGTATTGGGCGCAAGCTGCAATGATTCTGGCAAATTATCAAGAACAAACAAGTGATAAGAGATATGTTAAACAATTGAAAGATTCATATACGGCTAATTGGGATAGTATTATTAATGCCCAATATTACGATGATCGATTATGGTGGGCTTTAGCATTAATCAAGCTTTACCAGGTTGATGGGGATACGGATGCATTAAGTAAAGCTAAGCAATTAGTAGATTCGGTTGTGTCACAAGGTTCACAAAATGTATGCCATGGTAATGGAGGAATATACTGGGATGTGGCTAGAACTCAGGTGGGAAGTATAGCAAATACTTTATTGATTACGGCGGCTGGTAGGTTATATCTGGTGACTAATGATACAAAGTATAAGGACATAGCTGATAATACCTGGCAATGGTTACAGCAATCTGGCTTATTGGGAATAGATCATACTTTAGCGGACAATTATCCGGTTAATTTAAAACAACAATGCGGCACATTAATCAATTGGCATTTTACCTACAATAATGGCATGTTACTTAGTGCTGTTTCAACACTTGAGCAAGTTAATCACCAAAAACAATTAACATTGCTTGCAAATAACGTAGCCAAAAAAGCATTATACGATTATACTAAAGGCGGCATAATTGAGGAAGTTTGTACAAATGCATATGCTTGTGCAGAAGATAAATTTATGTTTAAAGGTATATTTGTTTACAATCTAGCTCTCTATGCCAAACAGGGTAAGTTTGATGTGCGTGATATCAAGCAACAGTTGGCACATAATTATGAAGTCATATTGAGCAATCAAAATTCAGTACAGCTTTATGCATTTAATTGGTCTCTGCCGGTTAACTTTGAACGGGATGATTCATTATTTAATCCCGCTGATATGGTTACTTTTATGTCAGTGGTATATCTGGAATTAGCCAACGTTATGCTAAATAATTAACATTCATCATTGCGAGCGAAGCGTGGCAATCTCATTAAAAATTTAGTTAATATTTATTATTATTTTTATATTTTTTATATAAATTTAATGTGGCGGTGGCCACAGCACCCTACTTTCTGTCATTGCCACAGAAAGTAGGCAAAGAAGTCTAGCCTAACAAGATTTTTAACGCAATTTTTTCATTAATTTAGCTAAAA
>Ga0134126_10000495_pt1 | contig 50162 bp, 51 predicted proteins | sample KB31752_FD_96881 | JGI IMG/M metagenome (GOLD analysis project Ga0134126, IMG submission 96881) | Terrestrial soil microbial communities with excess Nitrogen fertilizer from Kellogg Biological Station, Michigan, USA - KB3-175-2 | ecosystem: Environmental > Terrestrial > Soil > Unclassified ...
ATGGTGATAAGAATGCGCATCGGCCCACCCGCCCGCCCTTCGGATGCTGTTGCTGTTACCGTTCATGCGTGGATTCATGGGCATGGGTTTCATGCTGCGTTTTATGGGCCTAGGAGTCGTGCAGGGGTTGATGGGCGGTCTCATTGCCCAGGTGATGCCTGCGTCGGCTTATGATGCGTTTTATGCCCATCCTCCCACTCACCCTCGGATGGTGGAGGATGTGTATGCTGCTGATAGACATGCTGATGTGCTGATGCGTATTCTTGCTCACATCTTGATCCATGCTCTCGTTCACGACGGCCAGAGCGGGGTTCATGCTATTCACGCCGACGTGTTGATTCACGCACATGTTCACGCCCACATCCATGCAATGGCTCACGTTCTTGACCGGCATTACGCCCTTGCCACTTCTTGCGCGCAAATGACTCCGCCGGCCCCTGGGCGGGGAGCCTACATCCACTCTACCAAAGAAACCATCTTGTCCTTCCCTGTCGGCAGACGGTGTTGCGGAGACGTTGCCTGCGGCGAGCAGCGCGATCACGCACCCTTTCGATACCACGCCCACGCCGCGACGCCACGGCCGCGAGGGCCAACAGCGATGGGGCTACGCCCCAGGCCGGCGAGCCGGCCTCCGCCGCGAGCGGCGGTCGCTGTTGGCCCCGCCCGGCGCGCCGGGCGGCCGGCTCCGCCGGCATCGCGGCCCATCTGTGCGCCGCACGGCAGCGCGTTGCTCGCGGTGAGGGTACACGCCATTTCTCGATAGGCGTAAGAAGGACTATCTCCCTAAAGGCACCACACCGTTTCGGCCAGATAGCAACATTTTGAGGTGCATGGGATCAGGGTGATGATGACGAGTACGGTGTACCAAATCGCTCCGCGAGGCCACTGCGTGGAGCTAATGTGAGCGCTTCGCCTCCGCTTCAACGGTTGTTCGTGATGCCTGCTGTCCGTTCGTGAGATTGCGGTACCCGGAGATTGCGTCCTTCCCCCGCGAAAAGGAGCGCCGGAGCGCGGGTGTCCCCGCGTCCGGCGCTGCCTGCGGCAGCTGCGCGTCAGGTCGCGAAGAGTGTTCAACAGTCCATGGAGGGAGAAGAATGTTTCGGCGTGGTATGCCGCTCCGTGCCGGAACCCGCATCATCAGCAACCCATCCTCGCCGTCGCCCTTTCCCCCCCAAAGGCCTGCGCGGGGGCGAAAGGGCGACGGCGAGGATGGGTTGGTGGTGGTGGTTCCGGCACTCCGCTAGGTTCCGAGGTGGGTATCGACACGCCCCCTGCGAACGGAAAATGGCGTGCCATTCCGTTCCGCTGCGCTGCACTTCATGTCACGCCATTTTCTCGATCGTAGGGGGCGGATCAATACTGGCGGGGTGCTCATGGGACTTCTGGCTCAGATGGGCGCAAATACCATGCCATATACTGTTGCTGATATGTAGATACTATGTCGGGTGGTGTCCTGTCCGCCGGCGCTTCGCCCCTTTCAGTAGGTTCGGAAAGAGCGATGGTAGTGTGGGCGGTTCGTCGGCCGCCTTCGGCGGCCGCTCGGTTATCGCAGGCGCAAATAACATACCAAATATGTAGCTAAAAAACATCGAGAAAACAAGGAAAAATCAGGGTATTTCGCTTGACAGAAGTGGCCAAATATGGACAATAGTACATTAGATGAAATGGTGGAGCGGATCGGCTGCAACCGATCCGCTCCGAGTCTCAAACCTATGTTGGAGGTTCAAGACCATGTCCCATCGTACCAGCCTCGTTGAGTTTTGTCACGTCACGCCCCGCAGCAATCTACCCTCAATCTGGCGACTCGGCTTGCAGCCCTCTTTCGCGCGTGGTGCCATGCGTGTCGTCTGGGTGTGTGCCCCTTCCCGCCGCGCGTGGTCAACCGAGCATGTCACCGACCAGAACGGTACGGATGACGTAGTAGTGCTTCGTATTCGTGTACCCCGCTCATGGGTCCGTCGCTGGCGTCGCGGTATCTGGCATTGCTCCCAACCCATCCCCGCCGCATGTATCGTGTCCGTCTCCCTGCCCCAAACCGTAGCCGTTTCCGCAGCTTGATCCGTGGCACCAACCCCGCCCCGAAGGGGCGGGGTATCTGAGTATTTACACATGTCAAATCGTAAATGTCAGCTATTCGCCGAGATCACCAACGCCGCAGGCATCACCAAACGCTATTTCCTCCGGCCGTTGGCAACCCCTGACTTACCAACGCCGTTCGTCGCTGGCTTCCGCCTCGTCAACCGAACCGACAACCCCGCGCCGATCTACCTCGTGCGCCTAGCCGCCGATGGCGCGGTCAATTGTTCCTGCCCGCAGTGGCAACGGTCGGAACGCTGCAAACACGCCGACGCCCTAACCGCCGCCGGCCTACTGCCCATCGCCTTCGTCGAAAACATTCGCTCACTCACTGGTTTGCTCAACATCGCCGAGGAGAAACTGGCAGAATGTGACATCCTCGCCCGGCCCGCCGCCCAGCGCATACCACGGCGAAAGAGCAAGAAAGCCGCGTGACAATCCACCGAGCCGGCCGCTTCGCGGCCGGCTCGCTCTTACACAGGAGAACACCTTGAACGATGTCGAACAAGACCGCCAGACCATTCTCGACGCCGCCGCACGTCTGCTCGACGCCGGCCCGGAAGAACTAGCGGTCCTGATCGTGCGTGGATCAATCGAGATGGTCCGGCCGGTGCCGACCATCGCCCAGGCTGGCCCGTTGCCCGCGGACATGAGTGAATACGACGCCGCCATCCTCCGAGCAGTGGGTGACAGGCCGTTGTCATCGCAGCAGCTGGCCCGCCGAGCCGGACACAGACACAACTCATACTTCCGCCGCCGCCTCGCCGCTTTGGTCGAGGGCGGACAAATCCGCCACACGAGACGCGGTTATACCCGACATAGCGAATAGGACATGGCAAATGTCAAGTAGCCCACGCTTCCGCCTCCCGTTACTCTGGCTCCCGAAGGAGAAAAATCCATGAACGCCCTATCTCGACGCGACGCCATCGCCGCCCTTGTGCTGGCGACCCTGGCCCCTGCCTTCCAACGCAACGGACCCAGTGAAGACGCCAACGGCACACGTAGGCGCTTGGCAAGGACGGCCTTGCTGATCGCCGAAACCTACATCCAGGAAGCCGACGCTTGCGATCGGCTTCTCGGGGTGCCCTGTCCTAATCAGCCGCCCATCGATCCACCCTTTTAGCATCCGCCTTGTCCGCCGTCCTCGGTGTTCGCGAACGGCGGACAAGGCATCCTCGCCCCAGGAGAACGCACCATGCGGAAAAGTCTCTCTCTCGCCGTCCTGCTGGCCGTCGTCTCGATGACAGCACACGCTCAGGACAAGACCGCCAGCGGGAAGCCGGAACCCAAGAAAGCCGACGAGCCGGCCGTCGTGATCGTGAAATCGCAGTTGCCCCGTGGCTGGAAAGCGCTCGGACTCAGCGCCAAGCAACGAACCGAGATCCTGTCCACGCGGGCGAAGTACGCCGCCAAACGCCAGGCATTGGAGGAACAAATCAAAGCGCTGAAGGTCGAGGAGATGACCGCCTGCGAAAAGGTACTGACCGACGCGCAGCGCAACTTGCTCAAAGAGAAAAAGTGACAACGTAAGCAACTCTGAACGCCTGCGAAGGGCTAGTCATCGGGCTAGCCCTTCGCCGCCTCAGAACTGAGCCAGTACGCGGACGATGTTGATTTTCGTGGTAAAGGCAATGAAAAGGAGTGAAGAGATGAGAGCAAATGATTACTACCGGATGAGTACGGATAAACAAGAGACATCCATCCCGCAGCAAATGGCGGCAGTGGCGGCTTTAGTAGGACACGAGCAAATCGAGATCGTAGCCAGCTACAAGGATGAAGGCATATCGGGTGGGGGAAACGACCGAGCGGAGTTGCAGCGCTTGATCGCGGAGGCCAAGAAGCATCGCATCGAAGCTGTGGTGTGTTACGCCCTAGACCGGCTTAGCCGCTCGGATGCACTCGCGGCAATGGCCGAGGTTTTCTACCCGCTCAAGAAAGCCGGAGTACGGTGGATCATCACCACGAAGGAAAGGATCGATCTAAACAACGTGGTCGGTCAAACATTGCTTGGCCTACAACAAAATTTCTCGTGTCATCAGGAGAAAGTCAGCATTGCGGATCGAACATCGAGAGGCCGTTACGAGCTATGGCTACAAGGATACTGGATCAGCAACAAGCCGCCGTATGGCTATCGGATCGCAGAGCGGAGGGATAGCAAACTGAGAGGAGCGGGCCGCGGGGCTGGTAAGCTATCGGTGTATGAACCGGAAGCGATCGAAGTCCGCCGTTGCTTCGACCTCTACGAACAACTGCGGTCGAACCGGCTAGTTGCATTAGCGATGGGACAAAGTGCCGATTGGGTAGCAGAAAAGCTTGATAGAGCGGTGTATTGTGGCCGGCTGATCGAACCGCGAAAAAGGAGAGGGAAACACTACCGATTCTCACTCCAAACACGCGAAGAATGCCCGCCAGGGACCGAGGGCAACGACTATCGGTGCAAAGGAAGCGATCAATGGATAGAAGTGTATCCGAAGATCGTAACAGCAGAGCAATTCGACCGAGTGCAGAGATTGCTAAAAGAAGGGCAGTTACGGAAAGCAGGTGCGGAACTGAGAAGGAAAAGGCGGGAACATCTCTTTTCACAAATGTTGTGGTGCGGAGACTGCAAGGCGATGATGTACGCCAAAATATCAACGAAGACGCTGTACGTGTGCGGTGGACACCTGCGCGGGGAGGGATGCGAGGAGCCAAAAACGACGAGAGAGGAAGTATTGAAAGAGGCGATCATCCGCCAAATCAAGGAAGACTTTGATAGCGTTGGGGGGATAGAATCGATACGGAAGACGCTGATGAACGAGGTAGAGGGGGCGTTAGCAGGGCGCGATGAACAGAGAAAAGAGGACAAAGAGCGATTGGTTCAGATGGAGCAAGAGATAGCGCAAGCGCGGAAGGGATTGCTCCGGCTGGCAACGGCATCCGAGGACATCTACCAAGAGGCGGTGAAGGATGTAGAGCGAATGATGAAGGAGCGGGAAGAAGTATCGCGGAAAGTAGCAATGGAACTCCAGGAGACGGAATATCGTATAGCGTGGACCCAGGCAGTAGAAGCAACATTAGCTGGCCTTGGCAGTCAGCCGATGCAAGAGAAACTCCTCACCCTGGTCGAAAGGATTGATCTCCGATGGGTGAGAGTGCCCGGCAGCCGGAAACGTGGTGTATACCGGCTTGCCGGGGGACTCATCGAGTACAAACGAATCCAGGGCTTCCCTCGCCTAGCGGCGTTCAATGCTGACGCGCTGCCACGAGGGTGTATTCCTTCAAGTAGCCCTGAAATTGCTGGCGATGCCCTTCCTCGTCAGACAGCAGCTTGATGGCGAGATCCTGCGTGACGTAATCCTCGCCATCGGTCAGTTTGATGATCGCGCGATAATGATTGATGGCGGCCTCCTCGGCTTCGAGAACGCCGCGAATGACATCGACGACATCGGTAGTGTCTTCCAGCGGTTGCAGAGACTTCTGCGTCATCTTCAAAGCCAGGCTGCCGGGCACGGTGCCGCCGAGTTGCTTGATGCGATTGCCCAACTGCTGAGCGTGCATCAATTCGCCCTGAATGTCCGCGGCCAGCGCTTGCTTGACGAAGTCGGCGCGGACGCCATCGAGATTGATGCTGTTCGACAGGTAATTCGTTACCGTCTCCAACTCCATGTTGTAGGCCAGGCACAAAGCGTTCAGAATCTGTTCGCGTGTCGCCGCCATCGGATGGGTACTCCTTAGGAAATTAAGGCACTAACTTTTTGACCAGCCCGCAGCGCCAGCAAGGGAACCCTTGCTAGCGCTGCGGGCTGGCAAGTCATTGGGTTAGCGCTTCTTATTTGCTCAGAGCCAGTACGACTCGGCCGGCTTCGGTATGCACGGCCGGATTGGGATTGTGAGCTAGCTTGTCGAGGTTCGGTCGCAGACGGGAGAGATCGAGATCGGGGCGCTTGCCATGCAGTTCCACAATCGCCTTGAGGGCGTTGATAACCGTCAACACCACGATCGCCTCATCGGGCCGCTCCGCGCCGTCCTTTTTTGATTGGATCACGAAGATACCCCGTAGTTCGTCCTCGTCGAGCATGGTCTGCAACAACCCCAACCGAACCTTCCACCCCTGACGCGCCAAAGCGATGGTGGCTTGAGCCTGCACGCCGAAGCCGGGTTTCTTGGTGAGACTGCGGGTTTGCTCTTTTTCGACGAACTTATTGAGCAGATTTCCCGTCTCCGGCGGCTTTTGTTCTTCGAGCTTGGCTAGTTCGTCCGCGCCCTTGCCCGTATCATCGGATAGGCGGAGCAGCGCTTTCTCGATGCGTGCGTTCTCCTCCGGCGTGCCGCTCCAGAAACTGGCGGCTATCGCCGTCCATTTCCGCAGTAAGGGGTCTTCGGCATCGGCGCACGTCACGATTACCTTGTCCACGCCCAACGCGTTGGGATGCCCCTCCTGACGATGGACGAGATACTCCAGCGTCGTTTTGGCCAAAGCGCCCTGGTCGCCGGAATGGGCGGCCGTCTCCAATTGGGACTTGATCGCCTCTTGTTGCTCGGAAGATAGCTTGTCGAATTTTTTGAGGTTGTCGCCGAGATTGGCCAGCGCCAACAACGCTTGCTGCCGGCGCTGACTCAGGGCACGCGGATCGAGGCCGCTCGTCTGAACGGCCATCTCTTCCAGCAGCGGCGCTCCCACCGGAACCACAAAATGACTCAATGCTTGAGCCAAGAAACTAATGTACTGACGGTCGGGTTCGAGCTTCGCCACCTCGCGGGTCTTCTCGTCCGCCGACAATTTGGCGAATTGCTCGGCATACGTCTTCTCGAACGGAGCGCTCGTGTCGAGGACTTTGCGAAGCCGTTGGGCGAGTTGGAGCGCGAAGGCGCTATCCGAGGCTAGCGTGTCATCGCGGGGGAGTTCCTGCGCGAGATCGTTGGCGGCACGCCAGCGCACCTCCTTGTTGGGATTATCCAGATCGCGCAAAAACTGCTCTGGTGAGGATGTGCCCCAGGAGCGTCCGACGAAGAACTTGCCGGCCTTGTTCAGAAGCGGCTGGGCGAGGATCAACACGAGAACGAGACCGCCGACGATGAGCGCCGGCACACCAAAGAGCCGAAAGAACATGCTGCCCGAAGGCGGCGTCACGGTCGGCAGCCCCGGATCGGCTTTGGACGCGCCTTCGGGCGCGGGAGTGATATGTGAATCGGACGGCATAAAATCGCCTCACAATTAGCCACAGATGAACACGGATGAACACAGATAAGACAAGAAAACCATGGAATGATTGGTTGTCTTATCTGTTGTTTATCCGTGTTCATCTATGGCAATTTTAGCAAACGCAAGGCATTTGTCCGGTAAACTTGCGCCAGAACGTTCGGCGGCAAATCCACTCCGCGCAACATCGGCGTCGAAGGGCCATCCGGCGTGGGCGAGAAATCAGGATCCTGAATGGGACTCGGTCCCTCCCAGGCGCTCTCCCAGAGGGTGCGCTGACACCAGTAACGGCTGACGTAGTGTTCGCGCAGCAGACCGGGCCGCGTCACAAGATCAGAGCCGAACAGGAAGCGCGTTGGATGACGACAAATCAGCGAACGGATCGCGTCGCGATGGGCCGATACTTCGCGCACCTGCCATTTGGTCGCGCTGGTATCGAAATACAGATTCGGATAGCGTTCGAGCAGCGCTTGCAGATGATCGGCGTGTTCGGGATCGCCGCCCATATGCGCGGCGATCCAGGTCAGATCGGGAAACATTTCCATCATACGGCAAAAGGGCGGATACTGCTCCGCCTTGGTGCCGTAGCGCGTGGCATCGGTGTAGACCTTCTCGAACCACAAGTCCGGGTCGGACACATGCACCATGATGAGACGAAGGCCGGCCGCTTGCGCTCGCCGCGCCGCCTCGATGCGCCAGGGAGCATCGACGAACAGACCGCGATCCCGGCCGCGCGGCGCCGACCAAAACTTGATGATCTCGACGCCCTGCTCCAGAAAGCGATCAAGTAGACGATACGCCGCGTCCTCCGGTTCGTCACGCTTCTTGTTGATGGGACCGTTGAAGCCGAGACGATCGCCGAAGGCGTCGCGCAAGAGGGGAATATCTTCCGGTGGACACATCGAGTAAGTGCGGCCGATGTTGAACTCGTCGGCCACCGCGAACATGGTGCGCGCTTGCTCCAAGCTGTCCTCGATTACCACGTCCGGCTTTTCGGGATTGCGCGGCCGCATGACGTGAGCGTGGATGTCAACGAGCGGTGGGCCGGTGTAGCGGAAGTGTTGACGATCTTGATAGTCCTGGCCCGTGACATTGTGTTCCGGAATGGTCGTGGCGCTCATCGCAGTTCTCGGATTGCTCCCCTTGCCAGCCCGCCGCGCCAGCAAGGGACTTCCCTTGCTGGCGCGGCGGGCTGGCAAGGGTAATGCTGCCTTAAAACACAATCGGCTTGCCCAGCTTGCGTCGCACGACGGTGAACTGCCCGGCGTGCATCAGCGTGTGGTTGGAAACGAGTATCAGCAAGTCGCCGAGTTTGGGGGCGAACTTGGCCATGTCGCCGGTCGTCGGTCGATCCAGGTCCGCGTCCGAGAGTTTGGCGACGGCGGTCTTGGTGACTTCGCGAACCTCGGTGAACTGCTCCACGTACTGCTCTTTGCTGAGAAAGTGCATGGGCGAATCGTCGGCGGCACCGTGTTTGTCGTACTGATCCTTGAAACCGGGCGATAGAGCGGGATACGGCGCATCGGGGAGTTGAGGGGCCACGAGGAGAACCTCGCCGGCGATCACATGTCCGAGCTGCCAAGCGATGTGATTGGCGCCGGGTGCCGGCCGAACCAACAAGTCGGCGTCCGACAGATCGGCGATGTACCAATTGAGAAGCTGCTGCGTCGAGGACAGAGCTGCTTGAATGGCTTCACTTGCTTTCATGCGAATATCCTTTCCGATTTGCTGATGATAGCGGTTCTCAGAACAACACCGGCTTGCCGAGTTTGCGACGAACGACGCTGAACTGTCCACCGTGCATCATCGTGTGCGTGCTGACGAGGTTCAGCAAGCCGCCGAGGTTGGAGACGTTCCCCGGCCCGGTTGCCGGTTTGTCGAGATCGGCGTCACTGAGTTTGGCCACGGCGGCGAGCGTCGCCGCCCGCGTCTTGTTGAACAGATCGACGTACTGATCCTTGGTTCCGAAGCCGCCGTTGCCCTGTTGCGCGGTGGGCTGGCGATCGTGTTTCTCCGCGAAGCCGGCCGGCAATTCCGGATAGTGCGCATCGGGCACTTGTCCGCCCAGACGCCGCTCGGCCACGATGAGATGGCCAATCTGCCAGGCGATGTGATTGGCTCCCTCGACGGGGCGAACGAGCAAATCCGCGTCCGACATATCGCCGAGAGAACTGTTGATGACATGCTGCGTGAAATTCAGCGACTGTTCGATGAGTTTGCAGGCGTTCATGGTCCATCCTTTCTTCCAGATATAAAAATGCGAACATCCTTGCACGACGATGGGAGAGATAGTCGTGCCGGATCATTGTACGGCTCTGCTGGCGATCTGGCTCCACTCCTGATATATCAACGCCAATCGTGGACCGTTCCTGCCCTGCCTATATCGGGAGATGACACCCGTGGTCGAACCGCTTCGCTGTGTGCCCGCCAATCGTATCGTGGCGGGCTGGGATTTCAGCACCGGCGCCGTCAAGTGTCTGGCCTTCGACCTCGACGGCAACAAACTCGCCGAGGTGCGTCTGCCCACCGACCTGTGGACCGAGGGCGGCGTTTCCGAGCTAAATTTGATGCAACTGGAAGGCCAGGCAATGGCCAGCCTGCGCGTTCTGGGGGCGCAGCTGGGAGCGGAGAAAGCAGCGCTGTGGATCGCGGCCGGCATCTCGGCTACCCATCACACCGCCGGCCGCATTGACGAAAACAACGTGCAGGTTCGTCGCGCCATTTGCTGGAACGATCACAGTTTGGCCCCGTATCACGCGCGCGGCCTCGAACGGCTCGGCGGACAGGACAAGGTGATTCAGGCGATTGGCGGGCCGTGGGCCATTCGCTACACGCTCAGCCATCTCGTCAAGGACGAGGAATATCTGCCGCGCGAAGGCTGGAAACAGACGCGGCGTATGCTGCCGCACGGCCCGCTGGCGGCCGGCTTCCTGACGGGCAACTTCGACGCGGTCAGCGTGTCGGCAGCGGCGTCAACGGGCATCATGAACCTGCGGACGCGGAAATGGTCGCGCTTCATGTTAGGATCCTTACAAGACCTTGAATATCGTCAATTGGCGTGGAAACATCTGCCGGTAATCGTGGATGCGAATGCCCCTCTGGGCGAACTGCTGCCGTCGGCGAAGATGTTCGCCCAGATCGCGCGTTCCAAAAGTGGGCCGTTGATCTTCCCCACTTCGGACGATCAAGCGGCCGGTTTGGTCGGCGGCGGCGCGGTCGATGCCGGACAGATGGCGATCGTTATGGGCAATTCGGCAGTGGTCAATTCCTCGTCGAGCAAGCTGCCGTCCTCCGGCACTCTCGACGCCATGCGCCTCAATTGGGGGCCGTATCTGTGGATGCGCTGCTACAACAATGGCGCGCAGTTCCTCGATCGCGTCCTCGGTCCAAAACCCGACTGGGAACGTTTGGAGCGCGAAGCCCGTGCCTGCCCACCGGGCACGGACGGCGTGACGGTGCTGCCGTTCATTGCGCCGGAGCCATCGCTGGGCGTGAGCAAACCGCGGCTGGAATGGCGGCCGCGCGAGCCGAAGGAACCGGGTAAGAAGTTCCGCGCCTCCTTGGAAGCATTGGCGTATCTGATTGCGCGCGGCGTGCGCGAGCATGAGGAGGCGGGACAGAAAATATCGCGCATCACGGTGTCGGGCGGCATCGCGCGGAGTGATCTGATGTGCGAGATTTTGGCGACGGTGCTGGATCGGCCACTCGAACGCCTGGAGTCGGCGGAAGGTCCGGCCCTCGGCGCGGCCGTCACCGCCTTGGCAGCCTATGAGTCCTATCAACGACAAACACGCAACATCGACGCGCCCTACACCGTGGCCGACGCCGTGGCGCGTTTGGTCAAGTTCCGCACGCCGGTCGCGCCGAATCCGGCCTGGCGTACAGCGTACCGTGAGGGCTTACAGATATTCCTCCAAAACGTGTCCCAAAGATCATCGTGATCACCATGAGGAGGATACGGTGAACACGAGGCTACACGCGAACATCTTGTTGGCCGCTGCCGAAACCGGCATGTCGTTGGTCTTCATCGAACTGGGGGCGGCCGTCATCGGCCTGGCGTTTCTGGCGCGCCTCGCGCATCGCTTCGGTTTTTCGTCCATCCCCCTCTACCTGCTCGGTGGCCTTGCCTTCGGCAATGGCGGCCTGCTGCCGTTGCGCTTCTCCGAGAATTTCGTTCATATCGGTGCCGAGGTCGGCGTCATCCTTCTGCTGTTCATGCTCGGCCTGGAATACACCGGCGAGGAATTGAAAACGAATCTTCGCGCCGGCGTCGCGGCCGGCGTCGCCGATTTCTTGCTCAACTTCTCTCCCGGCCTTGTCGCCGGTTGGTTGCTGGGTTGGCAACCGTTGGCCTGCGTCCTGTTGGGCGGCGTAACCTACATCTCCTCCTCCGGCATCATTGCGCGCGTTCTCGAAGAATTGGGGCGATTGAACAACCCGGAGACGCCGACCATCCTGTCGATCCTTGTGCTGGAAGATCTGGCGATGGCCGTCTATTTGCCCCTGACGGCGGTGTTGCTGGTCGGCAAGCCGATGGTGGCGGGGAGCATCTCCGTCCTCATCGCGCTGGCCACGGTGGGGGCCGTTTTGTTCGTGGCTCTGCGCTTCGGCGAGACGATCGGACGTGTCCTTGGCCACGGGACGGATGAGGTTTTCCTGCTGTCCACTTTTGGCCTCGTGCTGATGGTGGCGGGTGTCGCGCAGCGACTGCAAGTATCGGCGGCGGTCGGCGCCTTCCTGGTTGGAGTCGCCCTGTCGGGGCCGGTCGCCAAGCGCGCGCAGCGGCTGGTTAGTCCCTTGCGCGACCTGTTCGCCGCTCTCTTCTTTTTGTTCTTCGGCCTGGAAATCAATCCCGCCCATTTGCCACCCGTTCTGTGGCAGGCGGTGGCCCTGGCCGTTGTCACCGCGTTGACGAAACTCCTGACGGGCTGGTGGGCGGTTCGACGTGCGGGAGGCGATACGGCGGCTGGATTACGGGCGGGCGCTGCCCTGGTTGCCCGCGGCGAGTTCTCTATTGTCATCGCCGGTTTGGGCGTTGATGCGGGATTGGAGCTTCGGCTGGGGCCGTTGTCGGCCGCTTATGTCCTCCTGCTGGCCGTACTGGGACCGATCCTCGCGCGCTTTATGGGGGCGCGGCATCCGCTTCCTACCGGCGAGTTTAGAGGCGAACGGCCGGCGTAAGCCGGCTGGTATAGCTTGCACCAACCGGCTTACGCCGGCCATTCGCCTCTAAACTTCGTGCCACTTCTCATCTCGAAAATGCCAGCGCGAAAAAAGTGGGAAGCCGGACAGCCTTCATTGTCTCTATTCCCATGAAGACCTGTCGGCGGGTATCTGTCCGCCCAGGAAATTCGTTGTTGCACGCGTCGTCGGGGCGCGAGGTTCTCCTCGCGCAAGCAGTCTGCCCCCATCTCCTTCTTCGCCCTCCCGGCACTCGCGCATCGCAGTTATTTTATCGTAAAGCGATCGCCTTTGTAATTTTCAATGGAGGTTCAGCATGCGTTTCACCCTGCGCGGTTTTCGTCGACGGTTCCCGACGAGGCCGACAGCGCGAAAGTCTCGCTTCGTCCGCCCGCTCTTGGAGAGCCTGGAAACTCGCTTGGTTCCTTCGGCAGATTTCGTGCAAACCAACCTGGTCTCCGACGTACCCGGTATGGCCCAAGTCCTGGACCCGAACCTAATCAATGCTTGGGGACTCACCGCCAGCGCGACCAGTCCATTCTGGGTGGCCAATCAAGGCAGCGGCACCAGCACGCTGTACAACGGGCTGGGACAGCCCCAGCCGCTCGTCGTCAACATCCCGGCCAACCCCAGTGACAATCCTCTGCCTGCGCGCGGTTCGCCGACCGGCGATGTCTTCAATACCAGCGGCATCAGCACCAGCTTCGAGGTCACCGATCCCACCACCGGCAAGTCCGGCTCCAGCGTTTTTCTCTTCGCCACCACCGATGGCACCATCTCCGGCTGGGCTCCCAAGGCGAACGGTACCAACGCCCTCATCGGGGCGACCAATCCCGGAGCCGTCTACACCGGCCTGGCCATCGGCAAAGACGCCAACGGCGACCCGCTGCTCTACGCCGCCGATTTCTCCAAAAACAGCATCGATGTATACGGCCAGGATTTCAAGCCGGTGACCACTCTGTCCGGGAACTTCACCGATCCTAACTTGCCGGCGGGCTACCGAGTCTTCAACGTCCAGGCCATCAATAACAAGCTCTACGTCGAATACGCTCCGTTCGATTCGACCACGGGCGGCGTCCAGGCGGGCAAGGGCAATGGCGTCGTCGATGTTTTCAATACCGACGGCCAGTTGCAGCAGCGTTTAATCACGGGTGGCCAGCTCAACGATCCATGGGGCATCGCGCAAGCCCCCGCGAACTTCGGTGCCTTCAGCAACGATTTGCTGGTCGGCAACTTCGGCAGTGGAAATATCAACGCCTTCGATCCGACAACCGGCAAATTCCTCGGCGAATTGAAGACCAGTTCGGGACAACCCTTCGACGTGGAACACCTGTGGTCGCTCCAGTTCGGCAACAGCGGCGCCGCCAGCCCCGCGAACACGCTGTTCTTCACGGCGGGCCTGACCTCGCACTTCGGCGCCGGTACGGGTACGCCGCATGGCCTGTTCGGTTCGCTGCAAGCCGTGCCGAATCTGCCCGAAGAGGCACCGATCGTTCCCAATCTCGGGAACACTCCCGAACAGACCTTTTCGACCGTGCCATCTAACGGCGACAAGAATCCCTATGGTGTCGCCTTCGTGCCGCAAGACTTCCGGGGCGGCGGCCAACTCGCGCCGGGCGACATTCTCGTTTCCAATTTCAATGACAGTTCCAACGTCCAGGGCACCGGCTCGACCATCGTGAAGATCACGCCGGATGGCCAGCATTCAGTCTTCTTCCAGGGGCCATCGGGGCTGGGTTTGACGACGGCGCTGGGCGTATTGCCGCAGGGCTTCGTCATCGTCGGCAGCATGCCCACCAGCACGGCGGCGGACGGCACGACCACGATTGGCAACGGTTCGCTGCTGATTCTCGACAGCAACGGCAATCAGGTAGACGAAATTAGCGATCCGTCTTTGATCCAGGGACCGTGGGATCTGGCGATCAACGAACAGGGCGGCAGCCACGCCCAGGTGTTTGTCTCCAACGTGCTGAGCGGTACGGTGACGCGCATCGATCTCAAAATCCCGTCGCATGGCGCGCCTACGGTCGAAAACGAGACGCAAATTGCCTCCGGGTTCGCGCACCGAACAGACTCTGCCGCGCTGGTCATCGGGCCAACGGGGTTGGTCTTCGACCCCAAGACGGGCACGCTGTATATCGCCTCGACGGCAGATAACGCGATCTTCGCTATCCCCGACGCCGCGAAAACCCGGAGAGACCAGGGCATGGGCCAGGCGGTCGTGCAAGATTCGACGCACCTGCATGGGCCGCTCGGCCTGGCCCTGGCACCCAACGGCGATCTGATCGTGGCCAACGGCGACGCGGTCAAAGGCGATTTGACGCAGTCCAACGAGTTGGTCGAGTTCACGCCGCGCGGCAAATTCGTAGGGCAGTTCCAACTCGACGGAGGAACGGCTGGCGCGGCGTTCGGTCTCGCCGTGCAGACCGTTGGCGACGAGGTTCGCTTCGCCGCCGTGGACGATAACACCAATATGCTCGACGTGTGGACGTTCCAGACACAAAAGGATCACGGGCGCGACCGCGATATCAATGATCTGTTCCGTTCGATGTAGACGTCTCAATAGCGATAACCGCATGAGGTAGGTCCGGCTTGCCGAGCCGGACCTGGACCCAACAGGTGCCGCTCGGCAAGCGGCACCTACTCCATGTGGTGGCAGCGCCAACACGGGTAGGGGGTTACTCTGTCTCAAGCCGGGTTGCCGGTGCCGCCACGTTTGAAACGCCGTCTCTCGGCATCCACCTTGTCACCTCATCGGCACTTCAATTCTCGATTTTTCTGAAATATCCTTTTCCCCTCAGCCTCTTGTGGAGTACCATGAATTGGTTTCCGCACGCTCCTCGGGAGCACAACTCACAAGCGGAACGTGTCCGATCTGCATCTGGGGCGGGACCCAGCCGCCCGGTTGCGTCCACTGCGGACCCACTCCAACCGGCCGGCGGTTCCTGTTGACAGACAAGGAGCCCACATGTCTGCTCATCCACCGGCATCGATCCTGTTCGTGGACGACAACGACCTGGCCTGTTACGGCCTCATCCGCGCTTTGCGCCAGGAGGGGTTTCATGTTCTCCAGGCTTCGACGGGTGCCGAGGCCTTGAAACTCGTCCAGCAGAATCCGAGCCTGGTCATCCTCGATGTCTATCTGCCCGATCTCAGTGGTTTCGAGGTGTGCCGGCGCATCAAGACCAATCCAAGCACCGCCTCGATCTTCGTACTACACCTGTCCGGTCATTTCATCAGCAGCGAGGATCGCAGCGAGGCTCTGGAAGGGGGGGCGGATGGTTATCTGGTGAAGCCCGTGTCGCCGCGGGAACTGATCGCCCATGTCAAGTCATTCCTGCGCATCGGTCAGGCCGAGCGCGCCCTCCACAACAGCGAGGCGCGCTTGCAGCACATCCTCGATTACGCTCCTCTGCTGGTCCACGTCAAGGATGGCGAAGGGCGTTACTTACTCGTCAATCGCCTCTGGGAGGAGCGTTTTTCGCTCCGCCGCGTGCAGGTCGTCGGGCATCATATCAAGGAGATTTTTTCCCTCGAGCAGGCCGAAATGTTGCGGACCAACGATCTGAAAGTCCTCCAGGCCGACTCGCCTTTGGAGTTTGAAGAGACGATCGGCCACGACGAGAACTTGCGCATTTATCTGTCGATCAAGTTCCCCCTCCACGATCCGGATGGCGTTCCCTATGCCGTGTGCGGCATCTCGACCGACATCACCGAGCGCAAGCGTGCCGAGAAGGCGCTCCGCGATTCGGAGAAGCTCTATCATTCGCTGGTGGAAACGCTGCCCGTCTGTCTGTTCCGCAAGGACCGTCACGGCCGCATCGCTTTCGCCAACCAGACATTTTGCAGTGAATTGAAACGTCCCCTCGAAGAGATCGTCGGCAAAACCGACCTGGACCTTTATCCGCCGGAGTTGGCCGAGAAATACATGTGCGACGATCAGCGCGTCATTGAGGCAGGCGAAGTATTCGAGGACATTGAGGAGCATCCCGGCGACGAAACCGGCAAGAGTTACGTGCGCATCCTCAAGGCTCCCCTGTACGATTCGCGTCAGGAAGTCATCGGTATGCAGGGGATATTTTGGGATATAACAGATCGTAAAAGGGCAGAAGAAGAATTGGCGCGAACGGCGGCGGAGTTTCGCATTGCCCGCTCTATTCAGCAGAAACTGTTCCCGACCACCACGCCGGAGGTGGCCGGCATGGACATTGGCAGCGCCACCTACGGCTTCGACATCGGCGGAGCCTCGTATCCGGCCGAGGCCATCGGCGGCGATTATTACGATTATCTCCCCTTGATGGACGGCAGTCTGGGCGTGGCCATCGGCGATGTGAGCGGCCACGGTATCGGGCCGGCCTTGCTGATGGCCGAGGTCCGCGCCTACTTGCGAGCCTTCGCGCACATGCGGGCCGAACCCGGCGACATCCTTGACCTGGTCAATCGCATCATTCTGCCGGACATTGAGGGCGATCGTTTTATCACGCTGCTGTTGGCTCGACTGGATCCGCGTCGCCGATCGTTCGTCTACTCGAGCGCGGGCCACTCGACCGGCTATATTTTCGACGACACCGGAGAGATCAAGCGCTCGCTACTGAGTACGAGCATTCCTCTCGGCATCATGCCCGATTGCGACTTCCCTAGCAGCGAACCGATCGCGCTGGAGACCGGCGATCTCGTCCTGTTCCTCACCGACGGCATCGTCGAAGCCCGCGCTCCGGACGGCACCATCTTCGGCACGCGACGAACCATCGATATGGTGCGGTGCTATCGCCACGCTTCCGCGCGGGACATCGTCGAAAACCTCTACCACGCCGTCCGCGCCTACGCGCAAAATCAACCGCAATATGACGACATCACCGCCACGGTCATCAAGGTCGGGCCAGCGGTGTAAGACGGAACTAACCACAGAGACACAGAGGCACAGAGAAGAAGGAAAGGAGAATGGGGTAAGGCACAGAGCCAGACTGGAATTTGCGGTCAAGTCAACTATTCTCTTTTCTTTCTTCTCTGTGCCTCTGTGTCTCTGTGGTTAGTTCTTTTTGGGCGCTGCCGCGGATTGTAAGTAGGCGATAAGATCGGCCACGTCCTGCTTACTCAACTGCGTTTCCAGCCCCTCGGGCATGACGGATTTGCCCGTTGCCTGAATCTCATCGATCTGGCTGCGCAGGATGGCGTCCTCGGCCTTCTCGCCGCGGCGCAGGGTCACGCTCGACGCGGTATCGGCGGCGATCAAACCGCTGAACGTCTGCCCTTTCTTGGTGACGATCTGGTAATTCAGATAACGCGGGTCCACTTCTCGACTCGGATCGAGAATGTCGCTGAGCAATTGCTCCGGCGACTTGTTGCGTAGGGCAGACAGCAAATCCGGTCCCACTTCAAAACCCTCGTTCTCCAGACGATGACAGACGGCGCAGTTCTTCTTGAAGATGGCCTTGCCGCGTCCCTTGTCGGCTTTCAGGTCGAGGGCGGTGCGATACGCCGCGACAACCTTCTGTCGTTCGGGTGCAGCCTGTCCCGCCAGGACACGCCGAGCGCTCGCGCGCAGCTTGGCGTTGGGATGCTTGCGAAGTTGCTCGACGCGCAGCGGTTCGAGTTGGTTGCTCAGCACTTTCTTCTGTTCGAGCGCGGTCAGCAGATGCGGCAAGCGCTCGGCGCGGGCGAACAGCGACTCGACGACTTCACGGCGCACGGTCGGACTGTAGCCGCTCCACGCGACGAGAAGCAAATCGGCGACTTGCGGCTGAACGTGCAGCGATAGGGCACGCACCATTGCCGCCTGCACTTCCGGCGGCGTTCGCGGGTTCAACAGTTCCGGCGCAGCCGTGGCGGCCAGAGTATACGGACCGCGCCCCAGAAGGCGGATTGCGGCAATGCGCTCGGTGATCGGCCGCTTGGCGTCTCGGCTTACTGTCGCTGCTTGTTCAAAGAGCGGCCGCGCACGGGAGACGGCTTCCTTTAGCATTGAAGGCGGCTCGTCCCAAAGATGGGCCAACGATCGGCTGCTGTTCTGCAAGCCCTGACCGAGACCATCGAGAAGGGCAATCTTCCACGGCGCGGCTTGCTTTGCGGGGCTGCCAAGCAAACTTAGCGCGCGTGCCAGATCCGCATCACCGGCTTTCGCGCCAACGAGAGCGGCCAAGCGATTGAGCAACTGCACGTGATCCGCCGTCGCTTTCTCGATAAAATCCTTGTCCTTCACGAGCGCTTCAAGCAGGTCCACGCCGGAGCCGCGCGTCGAACTGAGGACGGCCATCTGTGTCCAGCGGTCGCCGGCATCCTGCCGCGCCACCCGTGCCAGCGCTTTCACTGTCACCGAGTTGTCACTTTGCCCCAGGGTGAACGCCAGCTGAAAACGCACGCGCGGCGAGGGATCATCCGCCAATGCGACCACGGCGGCGCGCAGCTTGGCCGAAGTAGACAAACGCTCATCCGCCAGGCGTAGCGCTTGCTCGCGCACCCCCGCCTCGGAATCTTTCAAGGCTTGCTCAATGTCGGCATCGGTCAGCGCCTTCAGGCCGTGCAACGTCCACAGAGCATGGGCACGCCCAGGGGCGGACTTCGCGGACAGGCCGAACTTTCGCAGTTGCGTCACGGCTTCCTTGTCTTGCCGTTCCACCAACAAACGCTGAGCCGTCAGCCGCCACCATAGATTGGCGTCGCTCAGATGTTCGACCAGCGCTTGCGTGGATGCCTTGCCCAGCGACGGTTTGCGGCGTGGCTGTCCCTGAACGCTGATGCGCCAGATACGGCCGCGGCCGCGACTTTGGAGATTGAGTTTCTTCTTGATGTCCTCCGGCAGGGATAGCGGCGTCTCAATCACTTCGCGGTAGAAATCGAGTACATAGAGCGCCCCATCGGGACCGAGCGTCAGATGCACCGGCCGAAACCAATTGTCCGTCGAGGCCAAAAACTCGCAGCTTTCTTCGCCGTCGGCTCGCTTGGCGGTGAAGGTCGACCCCTTGGGAACAAGCACGTCGCGATGAATCAGATTGTTGGCTGGATCGCAGACGAACACATTGCCGCGATACGCGGCGGGGAAGCCGCCAGCGGCGTAGACGACAGGACTACATGCCGAAGTAATGTAACCACCCGGCACCAGTTCGGTGGTGGAAAATCGCTTGGCATCCGGTCCACCCTTGCGCCGGCCGGTGCGTTCGACGCGCCACGCCTCGAAGGGACTGCGGCGATACACTTTGCAGGCTGCGCCATGATCGGGAATGTCGAGCGTGACAGCGCTGACCGGCAACGCCGGATTGCGACGCAGGTAATGATCGGGCAACACGATATTCCGTAGATGCTGGCTATTCGTCGCCGTGAACCAATGTTGCCATTCGTCCGGCGTCAGGCCATATTGTCCGCCGCCGGAAGTTGGTTCGATCGCGCCCGGCGTCTCGGGATGGAAGCGAATACCACGGCTGCGCAGCGTCAGCGCCGGCATGTCCGGTTTCTCGGCGGAGCGAACCGTGCCACCATCGCTGCCGGCGACGCCATAAACCCAGTTATCCAATCCCCATTGGAGACTATTAACGATCTGCTGAATGTTGGCGAGATTGAAGCCGCTGTACAGCGTGCGCCGTCGATCCGCCTTGCCGGTTCCTTTTGTATTTTCGAGATAGAGAATGTCGGGAGCATTCGCCACCACCAGCCCGCCGCGCCAGGGCATGACGCCGGTAGGAAACCGTAAGCCATCGGCGTACACGCGACTTGTTTCGTAGACACCATCGCCATCGCGGTCTTCCAGTAGTTTGATGCGGCCGGAGGTGATGGTTCCCGTCGCGCGCCCGCCGTTAGGATAGCCGCGCATCTCGGCGACGAAGAGCCGGCCATTCTCGTCGAAGGCCATCGCCACCGGATCGATCACGTCCGGCTCGGCGGCGATGAGATCGATTTGAAATCCTTTGGGCAAACGAAATGTCGCTTGTTCCTCGCGCGGTGAGAGAGGACCGGCGGCTTTCGGTTCCTCTGCTTTGCTGAAGGCGCAGACGATAAGTGGGACACCGAACAGCAGCACGAGCAGAAGGCGCAAGGTTCGTGTGACGTGCATGAAATTCATCCCATGATTGAAGAAAATGGTCATCGCGTTTTTCGTCGTGGCTGTACAATGACGTTGGTGTCTGCCCCTTCGTGGGGATGTGGCAACGGGGGGAGGCTGGTCTAGACGAGCGCTCCCCCATTTTTTCCCCAAATCTCGCCAAATTGCGGTTCAAGAGGATCATCAATAGGCGGCCATCGCTCCGGGGCGAGATTCGCTCGATAGGTACGGATGTCGTATTCGTCCTCGCAATCAATCGAAACCCACGGCAAGGATTCATTCGTAGACAGGATCTGTTTGCTTCGCGGATCGCAGTGGCCAACCTGGAGACGGAGAGATGCCAGATGCGGTAGCTCGGTTATCGCGACGGCTGTTTCCGGCGTGATATTCACGGGATTCTCACCTTGGTAATCACTGCCAATAGTCAAAGAGGTTAAATGACGCAAGTTTGGTGATGCCAGGAGCGTTCGCAATCCATCCTTATCCAATCCGGCACCGAGGGCCAGCGACCGCAATCGAGTCCACTCTCTCGCGGTCGCCAAAGCGGCCATCCCTTCCGTTCCAATCTGCGTCCCGCTCAAGTCGAGATGCGCCAACGAAGACAAGTATTTGGAAGCGAAGAGAATTTGGGCCTCGCCATTGCCGAGTTTCCAGTTCGACGACAGGTTCAGAGAATGAAGATTTTTCACTCTTGGCGACCCGGCGAGGATAGAAGCGTGATCTTCGGTGAGGTCACAGGCTGAGAGAGTCAACTCCTTCAAGTTCCATCGGCTCGCACCATCGAGAAGGTGGCCGAGAATCGCGGGACGGAGAGGAATTAATCCGAAACGCAGACTTTCGAGAGGAACCTGAGCGAGCCGCTCAAAGAACGAATCCGCCATCGAAAAATCCGCGGGGGCATGATTCACGTAGAGACCAAGTCTCTTGAGCGACTTGGGGATTCTGTCGCGCAGAAACGATAAAGCCTCGCGGGTCTGATACGGAATAACCAGTTCGAGCACCGTGAGCCGATTCCAAAAGGGCATCTCGACCAATCGGGCGAGTACGTCAAGGGTCGTTTCATAAGAGAGGTGTAAAGACTTTAATTCCGGCCACACTTGGGTGAAGTCCTCTCGACCGTCCGAGAACCATGCGCCCGGATTTTCCGGCCAGCGGTAAAGGATAGGGAGATGCAGTTGCGTAATCCGGCGGAGAATCGGCAGGCGCTCGAACCGGCGTCGAGCATCCGCGTCGAACTGGACTTGCGTCCCGTGCAAGGCTCGAAGGCCCGTCAGATGCGGCGATTCCAGAAGATCGACCAGATTGCTACGAGGATCGTGATGCGGCCCTTGATGGTGGATGCGCAACGTCTCGATATACTTCAACTCCTCGCAGCCGGCCACGCGGCGAACGAGATCGTCGAGGACGCGAAACCAACCCGTCAGCCGTACATCACGCACCGGCTCCAGAGCGAACATTTGACGCCGATGATGCAGGAAGTGCCGCAAGTGTAGATGGACGTATTCGATGAAACCGCGACGAAAGCAAACCTTCTTGAAGACGAAGTGCGAGCCGCACCACACCGGCGCCCAGCGTTTCAGCAAGCGCAGCTCACGAGCTTGTAGTTCGCTCTGGCGGATGTCTTCCGGCGGCAGCTTCGCGCGTTGAATTTGCGTGCGGATGAACTCGGCCCGCGCCACGTTCGCCTCGCCGCCTTGCTCCTCCATCCAGTCGGCGCAGATCAACCGCGGCGCGTCGTCGTCCGGCGCTTCACGGATGGCGGCAATCAAGGCGGCACGCAGGGAAGACATGGGATTGGGTCCGTTCGAGGTAGGTGCCGCTTGCCGAGCGGCACCTGTTCGGTCGAAGTCCGGCTTGGCTCGCCGGACCTACTTCATTCTGTTACCACCTGCTACGCTTCGTCAAAAGGTACGGGGACTACTCCTTCTTCCCCACCGTTTTCTTCAGCGCCGCCAGCACGCCCTTGACGTCGGTTTCGTTGATCGACTTGTAGCCCATCGTCGTCACCACTTTCCCCTTGTTGGCGATCACGACCGTAAGATGGGCGTCGCTGTTTGCATTCCAACCTCGCGGCCCCTCGGCGCCCTTGAAGGCGGTCAGCGCCGTCGAGGCATAGTTCACCGACATCTGCACGCGCGGCAGAAACTCCTTCGTCTTGTCCAAATCAGCCGTCAGCCAGACCGCCACGATGTAAACGCCCTCGTAGTCCTTGTTCATCTTCTGGTCGAGCGTTTTCATGAAGCGGTTCATCGGCCGATCGAACTTGTCGGCGGCGATGAGGAAATAGACCGTCGGCTTGTCCTTGCGCTGGGCGGTGTAATCGACCTCTTTGTCCTTGTGTTCGCCGGTGACGTCGTGAACTTTCAGCGCCGGCACTTTACCGCCTTTCTCCGGCCCTGACTCGACATCTTGAGCGATCACCGGCGCGGCAATGCCTGCTAGGAGGATGGCAACGAGGGAGATGCGAAGGGACATGGGAACCTCACGTTCAGATAAGGTCTAGCCGATCTTTCCCAAACGAACGCATTACGAGGAACTTCCTCAAAGGTTGGCGTGCCGACTATCATAGCCCTCGCAGGGCCGGAGCGTATATCTGTCCCCAACAGTTTGAAGAAGGGCTGCTTGATGACCACGTCTCCCCATCTGCTTATTGTCGGTGCGAGCGCACGGGCTGCCGCGTTCTCGGCCCTGCGAGCGGGATTGCAACCGTGGTGCGTCGATCTGTTTGCCGATGTGGATCTTCAACAGCGCTGCGCCGTCACGCGCCTGACGGGACGCTATCCCGACGACTTCCGGCCCTTCATCGAGAGCGATCGCCCCGGCCCGTGGATGTATACGGGCGGCGTGGAGAACTGGCCGCGCTTCGTCGAGCGGTCGGCGGATCATCGCCTTCTGTGGGGCAACGCCGCAGCGAGTTTGTGCTTCGCGCGCAATCCAGAATACCTGAGCGAGTTGTTGCAGCTTGTAGCGATGCCTGTACCGGCGCGCGTTCCCATCCATGAGAGAGTTAAAGGGGGACGCTATTTAATCAAGCCTCGCAAGGGCGCGGGCGGTGCCGGGATTCGGTTCGGGACGGCGAAGGATGGCGGGGTCAAGAAATCGGTCGCCTATTGTCAGGAATTCATTGAGGGCGAATCCCTTGCCCTCGTTTTCCTGGGCGATCGGCGGCAATCTCATCTTCTGGGGATAACGCGACAACTCGTAGGCATGGACTGGTTGCACGCCGCGCCGTTTCGCTACTGCGGCAGTATCGGTCCACTTGATCCGGGGATCATCCGGCGTCCGGCAGTGCAAGAGTTAGGAGACTTATTGGCTCGCGGTTGTCTCTTGAATGGCTTATTCGGCGTCGATGGCATCTTGCGCGACGGCACCTTCTGGCCGGTAGAGATCAATCCGCGTTATACGGCCTCGGTCGAAGTGCTGGAGTATGCCAGCGGATTATCGGCCCTGTCGTGGCATGCTCATGTTTTCACAGACGGCACACTTCCCCCAGCCGGGGCACCTGCCGCTCCGTTGGATCGCTGTATCGGCAAAGCCATTCTGTTCGCTCGTGACGATTTGACATTCCCAGCAAATGGCCCCTGGCGGGCGCAACTGCGTTCGCCCGCATCGATACACGAACTGCCGGCTTTCGCGGACATTCCCGCCGCCGGCGAACACATCGCGATGGGGCGGCCCATTATCACCTTCTTCGCCACGGCCGGCTCGGTGTCCGCCTGCGAGGATGCGCTGCGTCAAATCGCCGTTGACCTCGACCGCTGGCTGTTCGAGCGATAGAACCATCCTCGATAGCTTTGACACCCTCGGGGCGTTAACTCGACCCTACTCGCCGCTTGGAGATATTCCCGTGTCCTCCGCGATGACCCTGAACGAACGAGCTTTCCGTCTGGCCGATCACATGGCCGCCACCGCCGCCGCGCTGCGCATCGCCACGCACACCACGGCCAATGGCGCGCGCGTACTCGATTGCGGCATCACCGCTCTGGGCGGCTTGCAGGCCGGCTTGGCCATGTCGCGCGTCTGTTTGGCGGGACAGGCCGAGGTTGCTTTGCTGCCCGGCCACCTCGCCGACCTGCCCTGCCCTCTCGTGCAGGTACACACCGATCATCCGCTGCTGGCGTGCATGGCGTCGCAATACGCCGGTTGGCAAGTGTCGGTCGGCAAGTTCTTCGGCATGGGTTCCGGTCCCATGCGCGCCGCCTACGGCAAGGAAGAATTGTTCGATCATATCCCCGGTCGAGAGCAAGCCGGCGTTGCCGTGGGCGTATTGGAGACACATAAAATGCCCGGCGACGAGGTGACGGCGTATCTCGCCGAGCGTCTCAATTTGCCGCCGAACAAACTGACGCTGCTGGTTGCTCCGGCCGCGAGCCAGGCTGGCAACGTGCAAGTCGTGGCGCGCTCGCTGGAAACAGCCCTGCACAAGCTCTATGAGTTGAAGTTCGATCTCGGACAAGTCATATCCGGCTATGGCACGGCACCGCTGCCGCCGGTCGCTGCCGATTTTCTCGGTGCCATCGGCCGTACCAACGATGCCATTCTGTACGGTGGCCAGGTGGTGCTATGGGTCAAGGCCGACGACGATCAACTCGCCGAGATTGGGCCGAAAGTGCCATCCTCCGCCTCGCCCGATCATGGCGCGCCGTTCGCCGAAATCTTCGCTCGTTACGAGCAGGATTTTTATAAAATCGATCCGCTATTATTCAGTCCGGCGAGCATCGCCTTCCAGAATTTGCGTACCGGCCGCAGTCACACCTTTGGCCGCATCGAGCCGGACGTGCTGCGGCGGTCGTTTTATCAGGGGGCCTGAAACATTGACAGGAAATCGACAAGGGACTAGCCTGCAATGAGTCCTCTCACTTGTGACGCTGCGGAGGTACAAGCCGTCAAGGACGCGCTGAACCGGAATCCTCATAACCTGGGAGTTGGAGTTCTCCACGAACCGACGGGCCTGATCCATCTCGCCCCCTTCGATGTTGTACCGGGAGGGCATGCCGAACTCGCTCTGCGGCTGGCGCTATCGGTTGTTGAATGTAAAGGCTTCGCGATCGAGAAGCAGATTGATGGCTCTTTCACCGCCGTGAACTTCTCCCATTTGAATGGATCACAAGGGCAGCCTGCCAGTTTGCACATGCCGCAGGCGACCTTCGACGCCATCCGGCAGACCTTGTATCAGGCTGGCCTCTGATAGCCCTTCCCGACTTCCGAGGGTGAGTGATGAATCGAGAACTTTCCGCCGAAGATCGCATGGTTCTTGAGCGATTGCTGACGCGGTTGGCCGGCCGACTGGATGGGGCCGTTGACTTCTGGCCCCTCGTTTGCCTGGGTCGCATCGGCTCGGACCCGCGCGGTTTTTTATGCCACCACGGCGAGGCCATAAAGTCCCTTGTCGTCGTGACCGAGGATCTCCTCGCCGGAACCACGGAGGGCGGTTCGGAAGCAGTGGGGGATCTGCTCGCCCACATAGTGGCGGACGTGCGGAAGCTTCAAGACGGCTTCCTGGCCCTGGAGCAGTTTCACAGCTTGCCGCTGGAGGAAGTTCGTTCGGCAACAGTCGCTCTGGCCGACGCCTACAACGATCTTCGCCATGCGATCTCTCAGTTGGGGGATGCCCTGGGCGTAGTCGTCTCTCGCTGGCAGGGGCGGTCCTCGGATGTGGAAGCCTATTACCAAGGCATCCTGCATCGACTATTCGAGCTGTTCCGTCACGAGCGCGCGAACCGGCCGGCGGAGGTAGCCACCCGCTCGTAAGCGATGTGGTCGGTCATGCACATAGCCCTTCTTTCAGCCGGTGACGGTTGGCACGTCCGCGACCTCCAGCGTGCCGCGACTCGACTGCATCACGAAGCCGTCGCCGTCGATTTTCGCCGTCTGTCCGCCGGGGTGAGTCACACGCCGGATGCGCTGGCCGGCTTCGACGGCGTTCTCGTCCGCACCATGCCGCCCGGTTCGCTGGAACAGGTTGTTTTCCGTATGGACTTGCTGCATCGGGCGCAGGCACGCGGCGTGGCGGTGCTGAATCCGCCGCGTGCCATCGAAACCTGTGTCGATAAATATCTGGCGACGGCCTATCTCGAAGCGGCGGGCTTGCGTGTGCCCCCGACAGTGGTTTGCCAGCATGCCGACGCCGCGCTGGAGGCGTATCAGACGCTCGGCGGCGATGTCGTCGTCAAGCCGCTGTTCGGCTCCGAGGGCCGCGGGATGGTCCGCGTCTCCGATCCCGAAATGGCCTGGCGCACTTTCCGTACTCTGGAACGCACGCAAAGCGTATTATATCTGCAACAATTCATCCATCATCCCGGCTGGGATCTCCGCGTCTTCGTACTGGGCGGCCGCGTGTTGACCGCGATGCGGCGACACGGCAACGGCGACTGGCGCACCAACGTGGCCCAGGGCGGAACGGGAGAAGTGGTGCGTCCCGGAGCGGAAGAAGAGCGCTTGGCGCTGCGCGCGGCTGCTGCTGTGGGCGCTGCCGTGGCCGGCGTCGATCTGCTGCCGGGACCGGACGGCACATGGTATGTCATTGAGGTGAACGCCGTGCCCGGCTGGCGCGCGCTCGCTCCGGTGACGGGCATCGATGTGGCCGCCGCCACGATCGATTTCCTGGTCCACGACTATCGCATGAGGTGAAACCGATGCTCGATGCCGGTCTGTGTGCGCAGATCGCCTGCATCTGGGAAGCGACGGCCCGCAAACCGGGCAACGTGCATCGCTACCATGATTTCGCGGATACGGCGTATCCCGACTTCCTGCTCAGCGCCGCCGCCATTGCTCCGGTAATGACAATCGCTTGTCAGCGACGCGTCGGCGTCACCATACTCGACGCCGTGCGCGCGACCCGGCGTGTCGCCGGCACGAATACCAATCTCGGCATGGTCCTGCTGCTGGCACCGCTAGCGGCCGTGCCACCGGAACACGAGTTACAGAGCGGGATCGAGCAAGTTCTCGCTGATTTGGATGTCGAGGACGCGCGGTTGGTTTACGAGGCGATTCGTTTGGCTTCACCGGGCGGATTGGGGCGCGCGTCCGAGCAGGATGTCCGAGACGAACCGACGCAGACTTTGCGGCAGGTCATGGCTCTTGCCGCCAGCCGCGATCTCGTCGCTCGCCAATACGCCAACGGGTTCGCCGAGGTGTTCGATTGCGGGGTGCCGGGATTGTCGGCGGGATTGGAGCGCACCGGCTCGCTTGAAAGCGCGATTATATTCGCCCATTTGCATTTGATGGCCCATCATCCCGACACACTTATCGCTCGCAAACGCGGCTGGGCCGAGGCGGAGGAAGCTGCTCGGCGAGCCAGCACGGTCCTCGCTACGAATTGGCCGCGCGATCCAACGGGATGGACGGCGCTGGCCGAGTTCGATACCTGGCTTCGGGCCGAAGGTCATCAACGCAATCCCGGTGCCACGGCGGATCTCATCACGGCTTGCCTGTTCGTTCTGCTGCGCGAGAATACGATAACCCTGCCGCCGCAATCCCCCTGGGCCGCCGGGTTCGACCATGACTGAGCGTTTCAAGGTCCGTGTCACCAAAGACCATCTGGTCTTCTGCTCTGGACACTTTATCAGCTACGAGGGCGACAAGTGCGAACGCATGCACGGACACAATTACCGTACCGCCGTCGAGATCGAGGGCAATCTGGACGATAATTATTACGTCTTCGATTTCATCGCTCTGAAGCATCGCACCAAGGCTATCACGGACGAATTGGACCATCGCATGATGTTGGCGACGCGCAATTCTCACATCCAGGTTGAAGAAGGACCGCGCAGTATCCGCGTCCGCTATCGCGATCGTGAATGGCTATTTCCGCGTGAAGATTGCGTGCTGCTGCCCATTGAGAACACCACGGCCGAACTACTCGCGCGCTACATCGCTCAGCGTCTCATCGAGGATTTGCAACGCCAGCACAACTATCGGCCCGCCGTACTCCGTGTCGAGGTGGAAGAAAACATTGGCCAGTCGGCCACCTGCGAATGGCGTCCTTCATAGATCGCCAAAGTCCGCAGAAATCAGCCAGCCATCGTGCAGCGCCGACGCCACCAGCGCCGTCTGCGCGCCACAAGCACGCAACTCTTGCAAATCGCCGCGATTGCGTACGCCGCCTCCCGCGCTAATCTCAATCGCCGGATACTCCGCACACAGACGCGCACATAGCTTGCGCGTGCCGGTGCCCCCGCCTAGCCCGACCTGAGCCAGATCGAGTACCAGCAGACGGCGAACACCAAGAGCGACCGCCTGCGCCGCGATCCCTTCGGCATCTCGGCTCTCCCAGGCGTCCGGCTCGCCCAACGGTTCGCCCCGGCGCAAATCGAGCGAGAACACGATGCGTTCGCCGAAAGCGCTCACGATTTCCGCCAGCGCCGCCGGTCCCGCTATCGTCTCTAATCCGACGATGATGCTCTCGATGCCGGCGTCCACGAAGTGACAAGCCTGTGTCAGTCCTCGCACCCCAGCATCCACCCACAGACGAAACCCCTGCTCGCGCAAAGCGGCATAGACCGCCCAGGCCGGTTCCGCGCCGGCGATGGCATCGAGATCCGCGAGGTAAAACTCCGTCCAACCGAAATGCTCCTGAATCGCGCGGGCCACTTCCAAGGGATCGCTCGACGCAGTGAGTTGACTGACGATGGGACGATACTCGTGCCGGCGTCCGCCGATGCCGCGCACTACCTCGTTCCGCATCACATCCAGGACGGGGAGAATTCGCATGATTGTATTCCATCGCTTCTCATTGGGGCGGACAAGCACGCCGGGAAACTCGGCCCCGGCTCGATAAAGCCGTTGCAAAACGCGCGTTGTCGAGACAGGATAGACATTCGCTCGGCGAACGGTCGCCGGACGAGCTTGTTTTTTCTCGGAGGACACCATGCGTTACAGTCTACTTTTCGCCGCCCTCATCACGGTCACGGCCGTGCGGGCCGATTCTCCCAAGCCGGATAGCCGGGCGACGGCGGGATCCGGCTTTTTCAATGGCAAGAATCTCGAAGGCTGGGAAGGTTTGACCAAGTATTGGAGCGTCAAGGACGGTGCCATCGTCGGTTACACGCCGGAAGATCCCAAGCACAATACCTTCCTTTGCAGCAAGAAGAAGTACAGCGATTTTGAATTGTCCTTCAAGATCCGTCTCAAGAACGGCGTCGGCAACAGCGGCGTGCAAATTCGCAGTAAGCTCGAAGATCGGGAGAAATTCGTCGTGGCCGGGCCGCAGTGCGACATTGGCGCGGGCTACTGGGGCAGTCTGTACGGCGAGCGTTTCGGCGGCATGATGAAGCAATCGCCCGGCGATCTCGTCAAAAAAGCCGTCAAGACGAACGACTTCAACGACTACCATATCAAGTGCGTTGGCAAGCACGTCACCATCAAGGTTAACGGCGAGACGATGGTTGATGGCGATTTCCCCAAGATGCCGGATGAAGGTATCATTGCCTGGCAATTGCACGCCGGCTTCAAGTCGATGGAAGTGATCTTCAAGGACATCCAGTTCAAGGATTTGAGCAAGGCGAAGAAAGCAACTAGCGAGAAATAACTTCCCCGTTTAGCGGCGGTTCGCAGACCCGCGTGGCTCTCCGAACCGCCGCTAACAAGTGCAGCAAAATTGCAGCAGATTCTATCGTCTTTTCCTTTCCGTCCGCCCTTTTTCTCCGTGGTGCCCGGTCATTCGTCCGGTTGCATCGCCCTGGCCTGTCGTGGTAGCCTTGGCCACCCGAAAAGAGGTGTTCCGTGGCCAAGCCAAGAAAATCCAAGCGGCAAGTTGCTGTTCCCAATCCGGGCTACGGTGTGTTCGTATCTGGCATCACAACCCTGCTTGAAACTGCGCGGCATGCCACAGCCAGGATGGTCAACGGCATTTTGACGGCTACGTATTGGGAAGTCGGGCGGCGAATCGTCGAATTCGAGCAAGGCGGCAAGGCGCGGGCAGGGTACGGCGAAGCGCTACTCAAGCAGCTTGCGCAAGACCTTACTGCCCGATGTGGCCGGGGTTTCTCGAAGTCGAACCTCTTCCTCATGAGGGCGTTTTACCTGGGCTGGCAGATATTCCAGACACCGTCTGGAATATTCGAGGCACGGGCGACCACAGGCGTCTCAGCAGGGAATAAAGAAGGGGTCCAGACTGTCGAGGGGCGGGATTTCCCCGAATCGGCCGATACCCTGCACCTGCCTTCGGTGTTCCCGCTGCCGTGGTCCCATTACGTGCGGTTGCTATCCGTCGAGAACCTGAACGCTCGCCGTTTCTACGAGGCAGAAGCCTTGCGTGGGGCTGGTCAGTGCGGCAACTCAACCGGCAGGTCGGCACGCAATTCTACGAGCGGACAGCATTGTCGCGGCGCAAGTCAGTCATGCTGGCCAAGGGGCAGGTGAGCAGGCCCGAAGATGTCGTCACGCCGGAAGAGGAGATTCGCGATCCTTATCTATTGGAGTTTCTCGGTCTCAAGGATGAGTACAGTGAAAGCGATCTCGAAGACGCCATCATCCGTCACATGGAGGCGTTCTTGCTCGAACTGGGCGACGATTTCTGTTTCGTCGGAAGGCAGCGACGGTTAAGGCTCGATAACGTCTGGTACACGGTTGACCTCATTTTCTTTCATAGAGGTCTTAAATGTCTGTTGCTACTCGATCTCAAGATTGGCGCGTTCACGCACGCCGATGCCGGCCAGATGAACCTTTATATCAACTACGCTAAAGAGCATTGGGTGCGTACAGGGGAGAACCCGCCGGTGGGTCTAATCTTGTGCGCCGAGAAAGGGCATGATGTAGCCCGGTACGCTCTGGGTGGCCTGGAGAACAAGGTGTTGGCGGCCACTTACCGGACGGCGTTGCCGGACGAATCACTGATCGTGGCGGAGATAGACCGTACCCGGCGCATACTGGAATTACGAGGTATACCCACGGGAGAGAATGCCAGCGGGACGTGAATCCGTGGTTTGGAAGCAAGCGTGGCCTCCTGTGTTGGTGAAATTGGAATTGCAGCCATAGCGCAGGCGGGGAGCTTGTAAAGCTACCGAGGGGCATGGCGAGGGGTGGGCAGAACCCGGCTTGTTTGTAGGGTTTCTGGGATAAATCCGCAACAAAATGTTTGAGGCGGGGCAGCAGCGCGGGTACAACGGATTGCATTGTGGCAATATGCCGCAACCGCGACGTGTTCTTCAGGCGTCCGTTTATCTACGAAGTATGGTTCGCAATGCCGCCAACCGCTCTCGAACCCCTTCACCGTTTCCATTCTTATTGTGCGCGTTTTCCCTCCGAAATCGTCGAAACAGCGCTCGAAAAATATACTAAGCCCGGCGACAGTGTCTTCGATCCTTTCTGTGGCAGCGGGACGACGCTCGTTGCTTGCCTGGCGCACCGACGGAAAGCGATCGGCACGGACATCGACATCCTGGCCGGCATGCTGACCGAACTGAAAAGTAAGCCGTACACGCGGGACCGCTACGATGTCTGGCGCGAACGGTTCGCCTCCCAACTGAGCGAACACTTCGCCGACATTACGCAATCGTGGATGAAGAACGCCTTACCCCCGCTGGGAAAGAACTGGCTGCTTGGCTCCCTTCAACTCCCCATTCCCGGCTTCCCCGAACTGCGCTACTGGTTTCCGCCGCAACTCACCGCCGCCCTCGCGGCCATCGCCCAGGCGGCGCATGAGTGCGAGGAACGGCATTTCGAGCAGGTCGCCCTTGTCAGCCTCTCGGCATCCATCATCGCCAAGTGGCCGAACACCCTCAGTTACGCGATGGACATCGATCACACACGCCCACACCGTCGCGTTCAGCGGTTCACGCTCGACCGTGTTCTCACCGCCTACCTCGCGCGCCTGGACCGCAGCATCACCTGTCTCAGCGAGTTGCACCGCATTTACACGGAAGCAAACGGCGTGCAGACGTTCGCGGAGGCCGCGCGCGTGGTCTATCCCCACGATGCCCGAACCGCGGCACCTCATTTGGAGAACGAAAGTCAAACGCTCGTGGTCACGTCCCCGCCGTATTTTAACGCGGTGGATTATCCTCGTGCCCACCGCCTCTCGGTATGCTGGATGAACGGCTACTCTCCCGACAACCTCGTCAGCCGCCGTCAGTACATCGGCCTCCGCCACGCCGGCGTCTTCAACGGGGAAACCTGGCTGAAGGAGCGTCCAATGGTTCGCCAACTCATCCCCACGAGCATTCACCGCAAGGAGGCCGTGGTTCGCCGGCTGTGCGCCTTCTATGCGGATTTGGAAGCCGTCCTTCGCCACTGCTGGAATGCACTGCGGGCGGGAGGCCATGCGCTGTTCGTGATTGCCAATAACGTGATTCAGGGAAAACGGATCGAGTCGCACCGCATTCTCGCCGAGTTGGCAAAGCGCCTGGGATTTCAAGAAAAGCGAATCGATACACGAGAGATAGCTCCCATTCGCCGCCGTTTCCCCGTAGGCCCTTTTGGTTTCGATGGGCCGATGACCCACGAATACCTCATCGTGCTACGGAAACCTCGCCACACAAGCCGTTGAGCGGAGGACGTTGCCATGTCAGATCCGCCCGAGCAAAGCGATTTTTGCTCTCTCCACGAGCGCCTTCTCAACGGTGATCGGTTGGCGTCGGAAGAATTGTGTCGTCGTGTGCTATCGTTCCTCGTGGCGGAGGTTGCGCGGAAGTTTCCTCGCAGCGACGAACAACTTGTCAGCGACGGCGTGATCGACGCGGTCCTCGATTATTGTTCTCAACCGCGCCAGTACGACGCGGACGCCGGCGTTCCCCTCGATCGATTCCTCGCCTTGGCCGCCCGGCGAAATGTGGCCAATTTGCAATGCGGCGAGCAACGGCGCAAACAGCGCGAACGCCGGGCCGGTGAAAAAAAACGCGAAGCCGATGTCGCACTCGATCCCCTGGCGCGGAACATTCAACAGGAGGAACGAGAGGCGATGGAGCAAAGGCGAGCCGTTCTGCTCGCCGCCCTGAAGACGGCAAGGGATCGTGAGATTCTGACCCTGTGGCTGGATGGCGTGAAGGACAACGCCGCTTTCGCAACGGTCCTGAATGTGACGCATCTGCCGCTCGATCGACAACGAGTCGAGGTCAAGCGTCATAAGGATCGAATCCTCCGCTTCCTTCGTCGGAAAGGATTGCTGACGTGAACCGAGAAAAACAGGCCCGTTTGCTCCAGGCCGCCGCCGCCCGCGCCGCAACCCGCCCCGAGTTTTTGGGCTGGGTGCTGGCGAAATACGCGGAGCTTGAAACGATGACGGATGATGCCTTACGCCACCAATGGCAACTCTCGACGACCGACTGGACCCGGTTGCAACTGTGCTTGCGACCGCGTGCCGGCACCTTCCTTCCCGATGTGACGCGGATTGCGGCGGAATTTCAACTCGATCGCGGCGCGCTCGCGGCGGTTCTCCGCCGCGTCGATGCCGTGACCGTCTTGCGCGCCAATGAGCAACCGGGCGCGGCCGGCAGTCTTCTGGCCGCACGCACGCGCAAACCGAAGCCAGGCGATGCCTCCGAAGAGAAAGAGGCCGACCATGACTGACTTCGATCGCGAAGAGATTGCCGCCGAGTTTTGGGCCGGCACCGACCTCGCCGACACCTTCCCGCGCAACATCGAGCAGGCGTTGGCCCTGAAACTGCCGGTGACGATCGTGAAATTATCCGCAGTCACCATTCGCACCATCGGCCACTGGCTGCGCCAGCATCACCGCTGCCCGACATTCCCGTCCTACCGGCGCGACCTCATGGGCTGCCTGTACGCCGATGGCGGCCAGGGCTTCATCTTCGTGTGCGGCGCCGATGAGCCGGAAGAACAGCGTTTCACCGTGGCCCACGATACCGCCCATTTCCTCGCCGATTACTGGCTGCCGCGTCAGCGCATTCTCGCGGCCCTTGGCCCTTCTATCGTCGAGGTGCTTGACGGCCGGCGTCCGCCGCAACCGCACGAACGAATCGCCGCCATCGTGGAACATGTCCGCCTCGGACCCCATTGGCACCTGCTTCCGCGCGACGGCATCCACCCGGATGACGATCCCGTCGCCCCGGTCGAAGATCGCGCGGACGAATTGGGGCTTGAACTCGTCGCGCCGCGCCGGCGTGTCCTCGAATTGTTGCGCGACATTCCCGGCCGGCAACGGGGCGACGCCGACGGTGTAGCCGCTATTCTCGGCTCGATTTTCGGACTGCCGCCGTATGTCTTCGCCAGCCTCATCGCGGAGATATGCCGTCCGCGCGTTCCGTCGTTTCTGGAGGACGTGCGCCGCTCGCTCGGGAGGTAATCGTGTCGCAAACCCACAAGGGCCGGAACACTACAGTCATTCCCGCGACGCCGGCGGCGAACGAGCAACCCGGCGATCTCGTTCCCGAAGCGCTCGTGAGCGCTCAGGAGTTCGAGCAAGATTTCGGCGAGCCTCTGGCCCAGATACTCGATCTGGATACCTGGAACGATGGCTCGGACTTGCGGGCCGTCTTCGAGCAACTCGACCGCGAAATCGGTGCGGCGCTTCTGGAAGAAGACGGTTTCCGCGCCGAAGTGCGCAAGCGTGTGTTCCCGCTCATTGCCAAGCGTCCCAACGCTCCCAAGGAGGCCGGCGTCTTCCGTGCTGCCCGCCGGCAACTGCTGGACGCCCAGATGAAAGTGCTGTTCAACGGCGGCATCGAAGCGTGCGACGGCACCTGCCCCTCGCACGATACGCTGCCGCTCACCGTCACGCAGATCGGTGTTTGTCTGGTTTCCTATCTGGGCGGACAAGGTGCCTGGGGCCATCAACTGTTTCGCAAGGATTTGCGCATCCGCGGCCAGGATCCAATTGAAGAAACCCTCGACCTGCTGCAACGACGGCAACAGCGCGCGGGCATCGATCAGGAGAGCCGGCGCGATCGGCTCACCGATCTTGGGCGGCGCGGCATCATGACCTACGCCGAACGGGCTGTGCTGCTGCACAAGGCCAAGGCTCCCTGGCGAATGGGACACGGCCACCCCGCACCCTACGAATTGCTGACCGGCTCCGGCAGCATGGAACTACTCCGGCGCAGTCTCGAAGTTCTGAGCGAACTCATTCTCGACCATCGGCGCTTTGTCTTTGTCCCCAGCGCTCCCAACGAGCGCTTGTTGCTGACCATCGGTCACGCCTTGCATCCCAGCGAATTCGCCATCGTCGAAACGTCCGAACGGCGTATGGATCAGCTTCTCCGTCTGGGCCATCTGCGCAGTGAACATCGGCAGCGAGCGGAAGCGTTCACGTGCGCGGCGGGACCGAAAATCGTGGCGGGTGTGTATCGCACTTTCACGGAGTCGCCGCCGCAGATTTTCTACGCTCACGCTGATTTCGCCCAGGACGCCGCCCTTATCGCGATGGCCGATAGTCTGCTGCAACCGCAGCGAGCCTTCCCAACGCTCATCGACCTGGCCGATACGGTGTGCGGCAGTCTTTTCGGCGCGGCGGGATTCAACTCGACGATTCAATCGGCCTACGCCAGCCACGGCAATCCGCTGCGCTATCTGGGCGAGCGCGAGACGCGGCGCTGAAATGTTGTCGCGGTTTTGCCGCCGGCGCGGAATGTCTCGTAAGAGGCACGAACACAATGAATTGCCAGCCCGCAGCGCCAGCAAGGGAATCCCTTGCTGGCGCTGCGGGCTGGTAAAAAGGTTCGTGCCTCTAAAGGATCGGAGTTCGAGCAAGGGAGAATCGCACATGGCCAACCATCCAACCGAGTCCGTGGTCGAACCCAACGACTTCCAGCCGCAATCCGTGGCGATCGAGGCTCTCGACGAGTTCGACGAGGTGGCCGGCGAAGTCGGCGGCGCGTTTCAGTCTCCGCCGGAAACGACCGGCGCAGTCGGCTACACTCACTTCGACGCGCCCAACAGCGAGGACAACACGGTCGTCATTCTTCTCGCCAAGGAGAGCATGGCCGACTTGCCCTCACAAACACTGGTGCGCATCAAAAGCCTGGAGGACAAACACTCTTATCTTGGTGTGGTGGTTGCCGGCCCTTTCGCCGAACCGGACGGCTTGCGCGCCGATTCGTCGATCGTCGTGGCGACGACGGTGCAAGGCAAGATTTTCCTGCCGCGCTATCATGGCCGAGCGTTCGTGGAGATTCTCGGCGAGGAGATCAACGGCCAGATGATTCCGCCGCGCTTTCGTCCGCGGCCCAACAGTCCCGTCTTTCCGCTCTCCGTTGAGGAAACCGCCGAGGTATTGCAAGTCGGCGGTGATGCTCGATTGGGTGTGGTGGTCGGCCAGGAGGAGATTGCCGTCTGCATTCCGACCGAGCGCAAATCGGTGTTGCCGCGTCATCTGGGCGTGCTGGGAACGACGGGCGGCGGCAAATCGACCACCGTATCGCGTCTCGTCGAGCAACTACAGCAAGCCGGCGCCGCCACGATCCTCATCGACATTGAGGGCGAATACACGGAGATGGATCAGCCGACCGACGATCCGCAAATGCTCACCGCCTTGCAGCAGCGCGGGTTGGAGCCAAAGGGGGTCGGCAATTTCGGCGTCGGCCATCTGGTCGGCCGTGAGACGAGCCGCCGGGCCGAGTTGAAACGCATCCGCTCGTTTTCGCTGCGCTTCGCCGATCTCTCCCCCTACGTCGTGATGGAGATTCTCGACCTGCCCGAAGCGCAACAGGAACGCTTCCTCAAGGCATACGACGCGGTCAAACAAGTCCTCAAGGAACTGCATATTTTCCCGCCCAGGGGCGAAGAGCATCGTGAACTGGAAGTGGACGAACTGGAAGAAGGCTATCCGTGCATGAAGCTGGAACACTTGCTCGACATGGTCAGCGCGTTCACCGACTGGTCCGGCATCACGCGGGAAGATCGCAAGAAAAGCAAGGACGACGGCGAGGATGACTCCTGGCCGATCGCGCTGCGCTCCGCGGATTTGAAAGGCCATGAAGCGATTATCAAGAAGCGTATTCTGCTGGCGCAGGCACCCAAGATCCAATCGAGTTGGCGCGGTCTGGCCGGCCGACTGGGACGGCTGCATCGCCTGCGCGTTTTCGACAACCCGCAAGCGCCGCCGCTGGAGCATGCCAACATGATTCAGCCGGGCAAGGTGTCGGTGATCGACTTGTCGGACACGGATTCGCCGCAGGTGAACAACCTGCTTATCGCCGACATTCTGCGCGGCATTCAGCGCCAGCAAGAGGAGAGCTTCCGCAAGGCGGCCGAGCAGCAGAAGAAACCTGTCCCCGTGGTGGTCATCATTGAGGAAGCCCACGAGTTTCTCTCGGAGCAGCGCATCAAGCAAATGCCGGTGCTGTTTCAGCAAGTGGCGCGCATCGCCAAGCGCGGCCGCAAGCGCTGGCTGGGGCTGGTGTTCGTCACGCAGTTACCGCAGCATCTGCCCAACGAGGTGCTGGGGCTAATCAACAATTACATCGTCCACAAGATCGCCGACAGCGGTGTCGTGGATCGCCTGAAGCGTTCGATCAGCGGCATCGACAAGGCGCAATGGAGCCGGGTGAGCGGCCTGGCTCCCGGGCAAGCGCTGGTGTCGCTGACGAGCATGACTCGGCCGCTGCTGGTGTCGATTGATCCGACCCCATGCCGGTTGCAACTTGTTGAGTAATACGGATTTTATCCATCTCTTGAGGTGAATTATGAGCGCAACAACTGACGCCCCGATGATCCCGGTGCGCGCACTGAACCAGATCACGTACTGTCCGCGTCTGTATTACCTCCAATACGTGGACGCGGTCATGCCGACCAACGAACACGTCGAGTCCGGCTTGCACGATCACCGCCGTGTCGATCAGCCGGATTTGGCCAACAAGACGCGCAAGGAAGGCGACGCCCATCGCAGTCGCGGCATCCATCTTTCGTCGGAGACGCTCGGCATCAGTGGCGTTCTCGACGTGATCGAGGAAAAGGACGGTGTGTCGTACCCCGTCGAGACGAAGCACGGTGCCGCCCCGCGCGACGATGACGGCAAGGCAACCACCTGGGACAACGACGCCGTGCAACTGTGCGGTCAGACGCTCTTGATGGAAGAAGCGTTCGGCGCTCCTATCGAGCGCGGCTTTCAGTTTTACGCGGGGTCGAAGGAGCGCGTCGAGGTGCGCTTCACCGACGAATTACGCGCCAAGACACGCACGGCCATCGACGAATGCCGTCGCCTATCGTCCCTGGACGCGCCGCCCGATCCGTTGCCGGCGGAGTTGCGCCATCGCTGTTTCGGCTGCTCACTGGCGCCGGTCTGTCTGCCCGAGGAAACGCTCTACCAGATCGGCCTCCCGCCGGCGACGGCGGAGACGGCCCCATCGTCGCCCGGCCTGACGCGCGTGATTCCGCAGTCCGACGACGGCGCGGTGCTGTACGTGCAGGAGCCGGGCAGTCATGTCGGCAAACGCAGCGAGCATCTGGTCGTTCGCAAGGATGGTCAGGAGGTGACGCGCGTGCCGATGCACGCGATTCGCCAGCTCGTGGTATGTGGCAACGTGCAGGTTTCGACGCAGGCGCTTGAGACGCTGGTGCAAAACGACATTTCCATCGCCTACGTGACCGGCTATGGCCGTTTCATCGGCACGTTCGCCTCGTCGATGCCAAAGAACGTCGGTCTGCGTGAGTCGCAGTTCCGTCGTTTCGCCGACGCCGCAGAGTGCCTGATGCTGTCGAAGGCGGTGGTGCGCGGCAAGCTGATCAACCAGCGTGCCTTGCTCATGCGGAGTCTGCGCGGCGACGGCGACCGCGGCAGTGAGGAACCTGCCGCCCGTGGCCTGGCCGACCTGATCCGCCGCCTGGACAGCGTCGCGTCGCTGGAAAGCGTGTTGGGCATGGAGGGGCAAGGAGCGGCGTTGTACTTCGGCGAGTTCGGCCGTTTCTTGCGTACTCAACCGCCCGGCCGCGGTTTCGAGTTCACGTCCCGCAACCGCCGTCCGCCGCGCGACCCGGTAAACGCGCTGTTGTCGTTCGCCTACGCGATGCTGACGAAGGATTGCTTCTCGGCGGTCAGCACGGTCGGCTTCGACCCGTACAAGGGTTTCTTCCACGCCAACCGCCACGGCAAACCCTCGCTGGCCCTGGATCTCATGGAGGAATTTCGTCCCATCATCGCCGACTCGGTGGTCTTGACGCTCATCAACAACGAGATGCTGACCCCGGCCGATTTCGTGGTCTGGCGTGAGGCGTGCCAGTTGACGGATTCTGGTCGCCGCCAATTCTTCCAGACCTACGAGCAGCGTAAGGCAACGGTGGTGACGCATCCGGTCTACGGTTACAAGATGAGCTATTCGCGCATGCTGGAGGTGCAAGCGCGCATGCTGGCCGCGTATGTGCGTGGTTCGGTACCGGCCTACACCGGCTTCACGGTGCGTTGAACCGATTTTCCCCTCGCCCCTTGGGGAGAGGGTAGGGTGAGGGGTGTGTCTTGGATTCTTACATCGTTGCTTACGACATCAGCGATCCGAAACGTCTACGCAAGGTAGCGATGGTGTGCGAAGACTTCGGCTATCGCAAGCAGTACTCGGTGTTTTTGTGTCGCTTGTCCGCTACCGACTTTGTACGCTTGAGGTCGCGCTTGTATGATCTCATCCACCTGGAGCAAGATCAGGTGCTGTTCATCCCACTCTGCCCGAAGTGCGTCAATGGCATCGAATCGTTGGGGCGCCCAACGGAAGCACACGATGCGAAGGATGTGGTGCTAGTGGTGTGAAAAGGAGAGCAGTACGGTGAACACGAAACCGGCAGCCCACTCTGCGGACGTTCAGATTCACTTACATGTGAACGGTTCTGTCTTGCCAGTGGCGCAACTCGGCCCCAACTTCCTCGTGCTGCGAAAGGCTGTTGAGCAACCGCCTTGTGATGCCGCGATTGCCATGTCGATTGACGGCCACGAAAGTCTCTGGAATGTCCGCCTCGTCAACGGCATTCAAGCCAGCTGCCGGAAGACCGCGATTTCCGTTTGTGCCGACAGCCCTGGGAGACATCGGAGGATGTGAATGGTGGATTGACGTAGAGTCACGAACTGGATTCGCCGGTCGGTGGCGTGGAGGGACGAATGCGAATGCCGTTAGGCGCGATGACCGTGAAGGCACCGACAAATTCGGCAGCGTGGTTTTTGAACGCTGCGGAGACGAGATCAGCCCGAGCAGCGCGGCTTAGTTCTGCAAGGCGGATCAACACAACGCCAGGATTTGCAGCGCCCCGCCGATATACCAACTCGCCGAAGTCCTTGTCTTCGGTGAGCAGGACAGCTTGCATCCGGTCGGCCTCACTCAGCACTTGCGTATCGGTGACGCCGGGCGAAACTTCGGCAATGGACACCACAGTCAGTCCATCCGTGCGCAGCCGTTCGATGATCGCTCGGGCCACGCTCTCATCGGCCAGCAGCGTCATGCGACTTGTCCCTCCGACGGATAGACAATGTCGTTGCGGATGACTTGAAGGGCGTAACGTAAGGCCGCCGCCACCGCCTCGGGCGTCAACTGCGGGTAGTCGAGCAAGAGATCGTCGATGGTTTCACCGGCAGCGAGTTTTTCCAGAATCAACTCGACCGTGATGCGAGTGCCCGCGATGACGGGCTTGCCCAGCATAATCGCGGGATCGGAAGTCACAAGGGGATTCATGATGTTGTTTCTTCGGTTCTTGGTTCATTGGATCGTGGGTGCGTCAGTTGCAAAATCGGCTACAGCCTGAAGATCGTGGGAAATGGGCAAACATCCCTGTCAGCCCAGACAAGCTACGTCCTTTCTAACAATGCGGCCACGGTCCGAAGACCGTGGAGAATGCCTTGAGAAAAGGTGGCACGCCAATTCGTCGCGTAACTTCAATGCGGCTATTGCTTTACGCAATAGATGGAAAGAAAGCGAAGATAATCTCCGCGCAATACTTGACAATGCTGCCACCACAGGCATAAGATCGAACTAGCTTTTTCTACGCCACGAAGTGGCGAATTATAAGGGAATACCTATGGATGAAGTCCTGATCGCAACCTACCGCAATCTGGTCATTCGTTTTCGTGCCTCCGCCGAAGACATCCTAGAAGACCCAGAGTTGCGTGGACTCTTTCTCGCAGAAGTTCGCCAAGCCGTAGGCGAACTCCCTGAACGTCAGCTCCTTCATCGGTTATCGTGCCTCCGTAAGAAAAGTCGGCTGCCGCGTTCACGCGACATCCTTGTTCCCTGACCGTCTTACTCCATTATTGGAGGCTTCGCGAGATGAGCCAACTTGATTTTGCTTCCACCTTCGAGCAGTTGACCGGAAACTCTCCCTTCCCGTGGCAGGAGGAATTGTACAAGCGGTTTGTCTCAGATCGGTCAGACAACATTCCATCGTCATGCAACCTGCCGACTGGGTTGGGCAAAACGTCGGTTGTCGCCATCTGGCTGATTGCGCTGGCAAACTACCCAAGCAAGCTGCCGCGACGGTTGGTATATGTCGTCAACCGCCGAACGGTGGTCGATCAGTCCACCGACGAGGCGATTAAATTGCGAGACCAATTGCTTGGGGAGTTCGGGCCACCACATCCATTAGTTTGCCGATTTAGACACGCTCTTGAGAGCTTAGCTTCCGATCCTGGCAGTGGCCCGCTCGCGATCAGTACACTACGGGGACAATTTGCAGACAACCGAGAATGGAGTTCGGACCCGGCTCGCCCTGCATTGATTGCCGGCACGGTGGACATGATCGGCAGTCGATTGCTGTTCAGCGGATATGGCGTCGGGTTCAAGGGAAAGCCATTGCACGCGGGATTCTTGGGACAAGACGTGCTGCTCGTTCACGATGAAGCCCAGTTGGAGCCGGCGTTTCAAGAATTGATCGTGAAGATCGAGAAGGAACAGGAACGCTGTCCGAACGAGTGCGGAAAGTTTCGGGTAATGGAACTGTCTGCCACCTCTCGGGGCGAGGGAAAGGTGTTCACCCTGACTGACAAAGAAAAAAATCCAAGGGCGACAAACGAAACTGCACCCGAACCTCTCCGCACGGTATGGAAGCGAATCACAGCCAAAAAAGGTCTGAAATTTCACGGCACTGAACGCAACAATCTCGCCAAAGAAATCGGCAAAATCGCACTTCGCCACAAGCAGTCTGGAAAGGCGATTCTGGTCTTTGTGCGCACCGTCGAAGAAGTGAAAACGGTGTACGCGATCCTGACAGACAAAAAAGGAGGAGCGGGAGTCCTCACTGACCAAGTCCAAGTATTGACAGGTACCCTTCGCGGTCTTGAAAGAGACCGCCTGGCCAAAGATGATCCCATCTTTCAACGCCTACTTTTGAAGGTTCCATCTGACGGCCGAACCGTATACCTCATTTGCACGTCTGCGGGCGAAGTGGGAATCGACCTCTCCGCCGATCATATGGTCTGTGACCTTACGACATACGAGAGTATGGCTCAGCGACTTGGCCGTGTAAACCGCCGTGGCGATGGCGCAGCCGAAATCGACGTGGTTTTCGAAATCGACCGCGACCCGAAAAAGCAAGACGATGGCTTGGAGAAATCACGTTGGCAGACGAAGGCCGTTCTTGAACGGCTACCCAAGTGCGATTGGATCGACGATCGGTATGAGGCATCCCCAAACGAGTTGAGCCGACTCATTGACCAGTTAACGGAGCAAGAACGCAAAGCCGCCTTCTCGCCGACGCCGGAGATTCTGCCCGTATCGGACATTCTCTTCGATGCGTGGGCACTGACGACGATCAAAGGCAAACTGCCCGGTCGCCCGCCGGTCGAACCTTATTTGCACGGCTTAGTCGGGTGGGAACCACCGGAAACGCGCGTCGCTTGGCGGGAAGAAGTCTGGGAACTGCGTGTGAATTTCAAAAATGAAGCGGAGCGAATCGAACGCGAGGGCAAGGAGCGAGTGCGTCTGGAGAAATACGCCGCTGAGTTGCTCGAAGATTACCCGCTGAAGCCACACGAGATGCTGCGGAATCCGACGTACCGGCTCGTCAAAGAACTCGGCAAGCTTGCTGCCGCAGCCGATACGCCAGTCTGGGTCGTGGGTGATGACGATGGAGTTAAAGTGACGACGCTCGGTGAATTGTGGGAGGCGGATAAAGAGAAGCTAGAAGGGCAGACTCTCTTGCTGCCGCCAGAAGCGGGCGGTTTGTCGCTCAACAACAAGGGCACCCCGACCGGGTTATTCGAGGGTTCAGCGAAGTACGAACCTGAACACCGCAAGGTCTACGATGTCGCGGACGAATGGCGTGATAAGGATGGTCTACTCCGCCAGCGGAGATGGAACGACGAGACCAAACCCGCTGGGATGAAACTCGAACGCATCATTCCGATTTCCGATTCGGATGACGAAGATGCGGAGGCGACGAAAATCTGGTACTGGTTTGTACGATCAAAGGCATCCGATATACCGAATGCTCAGGGCCGGCGCAAGTACGATCTTCAACCTCACCTCGCCGATGCAAAAACCGCCGCCGAGAAGTTTCTGGCGAATCTCGCCCTTGATGCGGACATCCGCCAAGCCGTCATCCTCGCAGCCGAGTTCCACGATCTCGGAAAAGATCGCAAACTCTGGCAGCAGGGTATCGGGAATGAGGCCTATCCAGATGAGAAATGGGCGAAGTCAGGCAGGCGAACGGCGGCGGTTCAGCGATCAACATACCGCCATGAGTTTGGGTCGCTGCTTGACGTAACCGAACAATCCGAATTCCTGGCCCTTTCGCCTGATCTGCAAGAACTCGTATTGCACCTCATCGCGGCGCACCACGGGCGTGCGCGCCCACACTTCCCCGAGGACGAAGCTTTCGACCACGAACCGAAGGGCCGCGATGTTCCGGGAGCAGCGGCCGCCGTGCCCGGGCGCTTTGCGAAACTGCAACGGAAGTACGGGCGGTGGGGACTGGCGTACCTCGAATCCTTGGTGCGGGCTGCCGACATTCTCGCATCCCGAAAAGCGGAAGAAGGTGACTCATGATCCAAGTGACCGTCGATCCGACAAACCCCGGCCAGTTCTTCGCCTGCTGCGGTCTGCTTGAACTCGCCAATCGACTGTGGGAAGGGGCGGAAGGGTGGTTCGAGGGGCCGGCGTTCTGCATCAAGTGTGATGGCACTTTGGTAAAGTTGTTAACGGCTGCAAAATCTATTCAACTTGATGGCAGTGCTATAACGGATTCAGAAGATGAAGAGAGCGAGGAAGATGAATCGTTTGAACCCCTTGACATAATAGCACCGATCAAACTCCGCCTTGATTGGTGGCATAATAAGGGATTAAAACCTTGGGCTGGCTCCATGAATGCCCGAGTTATCATGCGAGCAATGTGCTGTGCTATCAATGCGGATGGCTCAGATCCTATGAACCAAGAACAAGTGGTTTATGATCCTCAGCCGGAGACTACAATTGGTGCGGGAAAGCAGCGAGCAAAAAAACAAAAAAAGCGTGAGCCATTCTACTTCGATTCTCGTCGAGGAGCAAACTGTACAGCGCTAGATGTGGGATTCGTTCCAGATTCGCTCAAAAAATTGAAAACCATGGCTTATCCGGTGGTAGAAGCTCTCGCAATGATTGGGCTTCAGCGATGTCGGCCATTACCAACGAAATTCGCGCGAGTGTTTGACTACTTTACCTGGTCGCAACCTGTATCGCCGTCAATTCTCGCCGCAGTAGTTTGTGGGCTCGTTGTAGATCGGGGAACTCGTAGGTTCCGGTTTGCGAACGTTTTTCGCACGGGGCAACGCAAGCACAAAGCATTTGCCCCAGCATCCCCCTTGTCTGGAGATTCCAATGAGTGATGTAACGCTGGACATGTTCGACGCATGGCTCAAGGATGACGAATTTGCGGCCATCACGGCGCATCAACTCCTTCAATCTGTAGAAGGAGCCGAAGGAGTTATCTTTCCTCCGACTTACGCAGCAACTACAGAAGGGCAAAAAGGTAATTACAACATCGACTACTTTGAAGGCGAGTTTCAGGCAAAGGTCAGTTATCGGAACCAAAATCAGGAGAAAATCGAAAGCGATATTCGCCATGAGAAGGGCGGAAATGTGTGCCTAATCAATAGTGTCGGTGCAGAAGCCAACCGTGTTGAACCGCTTTTCAAACCAGAGAAAAAGGACGGCAAATACGCTAGTCTTGTGCCACAAGTTCTCATCGAAGTCAGGAACAAGACAGATGAGGTAGTTGCCGAGATTAACCTACTCGACGCTGGGCATCGTGCGGGTGACGCTATTGTTCGTTTCACGCCCCATGGAGTGACGGTGTTCGAGGCGTTCAAGGAATATCTTGACAACGGCAACGCTTTGCAACTTGCAAAAATTGCTCCGACTTCAATCGTCTTCGGCGTGTGGGACTCCCGCGGCACGCAAGCCAAACTTCCGCGCGTCTTTCGCTCGATTGTCCGGGCATACAATGTGCGCCCCCTGAAACGCTCCGCACAGTTCAATCGGGCGATGAAATACGTCGAAAATGGTGTCATCGATGAAAAGCTGGACAAAGGCGAAGGGGACAAAAATCCTCTTTCTCGGGAAGGGTTCAAAGACAATCCAGCCACAGGTGCGCCGGGCGGAGTCATCGTTGATGGCGATATCCGCCGTGACATAACAATCAACCTTTCTGCCATTCGGCGCTTGCAAGCACCCAACTCACAAAATCCCAAGCAGACCGACGCCGACCAAGCCCTAAAACTCCGTCGGTATATCCTGGGCTTGAGTTTAGTCGCTGCAACTGCGAGGACACAAGATAAGTTCGATCTCCGGGAAGGTTGTCAACTTCGTGTCAAACCCGGCTTCACGATGGGATGGAATCTCGTGCCATTCGAGGGAACGGATCAAGCGTTATCATACCTGACAGGGGAACTCTCCCTTGCGTATGCCAAAGCTGCGGCCGATTCGTTCGTTGTGGGTGGCCCTTACCCTCCGGTTCGATTTGATCAGAAAACTGCTGAGAAATGGTTGGAGTTGGACAAGAAAGCACAAGACAAACTGCGGCGCGAAAAGCCCATGACAAAGTAGCTTCCAGGGGAGCCAAACAAATGCCTTCCGTCTTCTGCCTCACGGTTCGCTTTCTCGACCCCGTGCCATCGTTCCACGGACGAGGCGATGGGGACGAACCCGAGTGGCCGCCGTCTCCCTTACGGCTCTTTCAGGCGCTCGTGGCGGCGTCGGCCGCACGTTGGCGCGGACGCCATTTCGTGGACTCCGCACAGCCGGCGCTCAAGTGGATCGAAACTCGCAAGCCCGTCGTCGTCGCGCCCGATATTCAAGCCGAGCGCACGCCGTATCGGATGTATGTTCCCAATAATGCTGCCGACCTTGTGACCGCTGCCTGGGCGCGCGGCAACAGCGAGGCCAGCATTGCCGAGCATCGCGTCGAAAAGGACGTTCGGCCGACGCGATTGGTTGGCGGGGACTGTGTGCATTACCTCTGGGATGTCCCCGAGCCGGCGCCCGTGGGAGTGTCGGGCTATCTCGAAACCCTAGCCGCCTCCGCGCGCAGCATCACGCATCTCGGTTGGGGGGTCGATATGGTCGCGGCCAATGCCAACGTGGTGTCCGTGGACGAAGCAACCAAGTTACCTGGCCACGTTTGGCGTCCGGTGTCCGTGGGAGGCACTCCCTTGCGCGTGCCCATCCCCGGAACCCTCGCGGCCTTGATTCATCGTCACGGACGGTTCCTTATCCGCCTGGCGGCGGAAGCTTTTCAGCCCGTGCCGCCGTTGTCCACCTTCGCGACTGTCGGCTACCACTCGGCCACGGCTCCTTCGGCGAAGCCGGCCACCGTTCGCCCGTTCGCCGCGTTCAGCATCCTGAAACCGGACGCCAGCGGCAACCGCTCCTTCGATACGCCCAGCCGTGGCCGCGATGTGGCCGCGTGGGTTCGGCATGTCACCGGCCAGGTGTGCGAGGGTTGGCCATTCGGGAAGATGGCCGCATTTGTTCACGGACACGATGAAGACGGGAATCGACTGAAGGGTGAAGGGGCCGACCGCCGGTTCATGTATCTGCCGCTGCCCACGATCAACTCAACACTGAACCGTGTCGAATCGATTCGACGAGTTCTCATCGTCGCCCCGGCAGGTTGCAAGGATCAGATTGATTGGATAAGGCGGCGACTGCCTGGGCAAGAACTGCTGAACCTCAACGATCAACCGGTCGGATTGCTCAACATTCTGCCGACATCCGATTGGGTGCTGCGGCAATATGTCGGCGAATCACGCACCTGGTCCACGGTCACGCCGATCATATTGCCCGGTCACGATGACCCCGATGGATTGCGGAAAAAACTCAACAACCGTCCCACATCCGAGGAGCAAAAGAACCTTCTGGAACGGCTCAATCGTCGAATCGTCAGCCTGTTGCACAAAGCATTCTTACAAGCTGGTCTTTCGCCGGAACTGGTGGACACCATCGAAGAACTCGATTGGAGTCGGGTCGGCTTCCGTGCTGGATTGGACCTGGCCGACCGTTACCTTCGACCGGACAAGCTCAATGGCCCCCAATACCACGTCCGCGTTCGCTTCCCGCATCGGATCCGCGGACCGCTTGCGATCGGGGCCGGTCGGTATCGTGGACTTGGCGTATTCGCCACGGAAGGAGTGGCATGAGTCGGCGAAACCGCCTGGGGTTGCTTTGGGTCTGTTACCGTTCACGGAGTTGAGGCGGTATACGCGGCCGTGACAAGTCGTTTTCCAAGGTCGTGAGACCTTGGCCACATTGAAGCGTGGTCACGCGACACCTCAAGAGACGCGGCCAGAAGAAAGACCCGCCCGACTGTCACGCCCTCGCCAGACGACAGCCCTTCGCGGCCCGTGTCCTCATCGAAGAAGTCCAACGCTGGCAGCGCCGTCAACCCCTGCTGGCGACCGGTGCCGCGCCCGCCTATACTGTCTTGGATCCTGTGGGCCGCACCGGTTCGTTCCGGCCGCTCCAGTTCCGTCGCGGCCGCCGCAAGCCGGGCGACGACGGAACCCATCGGGCGACGGCGGCCTTCCGCCTGGCGTTCGACCGCGACGTGTCGGGGCCGTTGTGTCTGGGCCACGCCTGTCATTTCGGCCTGGGTCTGTTCCTTCCGGCCGAATGATCACTGGCGTCTTGTTTTGGTTGGGCCGATGCCGCGAACGCCCAGGTGCTGCAATCGTGTTCCCACGGTTTCCGTGGCGTTGTTCTTTGACAATTGAAGAGATACGCGTTTTCGCTACCCACGCCCCGCTCGCGTGACCAAACCTCTGTTCCCGGCAGAAGTTAACGAAAAGGCACTGTCTCCTCTCATCCCTCTGTCCCTCCATTTCCCGACCTGCTCGCGGAACACGCTCTAACCCGCGTAAAATATACTATTTGCAACGAGGACGATCTCCACGGTCTTGGAGCCGTGGCCGCATTGAAGCGCGACAACGGCCACAGGTGCCACGGCGACGGCTGGCGATCTCCACGGTCTTGGAGCCGTGGCCGCATTGAAGCTCGTCCGGCGCTGCCAGGCGCCCGGCGTCGAACTGCTATCTCCACGGTCTTGGAGCCGTGGCCGCATTGAAGCACCATATCGAGTAAGGATTTCTCGGCTGCTTTTCTCATCTCCACGGTCTTGGAGCCGTGGCCGCATTGAAGCGGCGGCATCGGCCAACGAGCGGACATCGCATCGGCCCTATCTCCACGGTCTTGGAGCCGTGGCCGCATTGAAGCGCGGTCCGCTTCACGCCCGTCTCACACTCCGGGCAAATCTCCACGGTCTTGGAGCCGTGGCCGCATTGAAGCTTACTCTCGATGGGTGGGATAACCCCGACCTTGAGATCTCCACGGTCTTGGAGCCGTGGCCGCATTGAAGCCTCTCCTCTTGACATCGAGTACGCTATAGCGTACTAATCTCCACGGTCTTGGAGCCGTGGCCGCATTGAAGCTACCGAAGCAAGTACGGGATCATATGAAGGTCCACATCTCCACGGTCTTGGAGCCGTGGCCGCATTGAAGCTTTGCTCCCATCGCCGGAGGGGAGGACTACGGATGGGATCTCCACGGTCTTGGAGCCGTGGCCGCATTGAAGCTTGTTGATTCGGTCAATCTCAAGGTCGGGGTTATCCCAATCTCCACGGTCTTGGAGCCGTGGCCGCATTGAAGCCGGCCCAAATCGTCACGCTCGATTGCGTTTACAACATCTCCACGGTCTTGGAGCCGTGGCCGCATTGAAGCCCGGCCTGAACCGCGAGTCCAAGACCGGATGAGACGAGCATCTCCACGGTCTTGGAGCCGTGGCCGCATTGAAGCCGTACAGTGCGGCACCCTCGCAATGGATTACGTGGCATCTCCACGGTCTTGGAGCCGTGGCCGCATTGAAGCAACGACCAAACGATGATCTGGATCTTCGGCTTGTAGATCTCCACGGTCTTGGAGCCGTGGCCGCATTGAAGCCTTACCGTTGAACTTCGCCGAGAAGACCATATGCTGGAATCTCCACGGTCTTGGAGCCGTGGCCGCATTGAAGCTCGACTTTGCGGGAGCTTCCCGCGACCATCTTCGCTTCATCTCCACGGTCTTGGAGCCGTGGCCGCATTGAAGCTCACCGCCTGGACATCTCCCTTCGATCGGGCGAGTCACATCTCCACGGTCTTGGAGCCGTGGCCGCATTGAAGCTTCCGCTCGCGGTCTGTCATCTCCAGTTCTTCGGGATCTCCACGGTCTTGGAGCCGTGGCCGCATTGAAGCCGGATGACGGTTCAGCCAGGCGAGAATCGAGCGTGCCTCATCTCCACGGTCTTGGAGCCGTGGCCGCATTGAAGCATCCAGCCCACTACTCGCATTAACACGCATTTTGTAATCTCCACGGTCTTGGAGCC